>ERZ773233.369-NODE-369-length-31225-cov-4.908309_pt1 | contig 31225 bp, 27 predicted proteins | sample MGYA00580991_ERZ773233 | MGnify/ENA primary metagenome ERZ773233 (study PRJEB29015, sample SAMEA2738178) | human oral metagenome | biome: human oral; feature: human-associated habitat; material: saliva | place: China | collected 2161 ...
CTCTATGATTTTTAATAATAAATTCTATGATTTTTAATAATAATTTTTTTTGTTAAAAGAAGAGGGTAGTATTGTTTAGGAAAGAAAGTAATATTGAATTAAAAGAAAAGCTATTTTACAGTCTTTTCTACCCACAAAGAGTGGAAATTTGGATCGAAATATATTAAGAACTTTATTCTTTAGATATGAAAAAGCCCTTATATGCAACCAAACATATAAGGGCTATCTTGTTAATCTGCGCTGTTTATATAGAAAATTTTATATTTTCAGTAGATAAATTCTATAGCACAGCATCAACTTTTTCGTCATATTCATCTGTAGGAATGCTTTCTAGTTTCTGGAAATCGAAACAAATGCCTAATTTATAAGCTTGTTTTGCTTGTTTTAGAAAGCGGTCGTAATATCCTTTTCCACGTCCGAGTCTATTTCTATCGGTATCAAAACTCATTCCCGGTACAGCAATAAAATCAATATTTTTGTAGTCGGTAAAAAGTTCTCCAATAGGTTCTAAGATGTTAAATGAACTTATTCTCATATCTTTCGAACCAGTATAGCAACGTATTTCCATTTCAGTCTCGTTAATTACTACTGGTAAAAGCACTTTTTTCCCAGTTTTCACCATCTCGTCTACAAAGTCGTGTGTAAAAACTTCATCTGGCAATGAATGGTAAAGCATAATAGTTTTTGCCTCAATTAGTTTAGGGTGATGACGTAAACGATTAATAATAGGTTCCGAAAGTTTTTTTAATTCTTCTTGTGTATATTGCTGTTTACGGTTTCGTATTTCTTTTCTTAGTTCTTTTTTGTTCATAGTTATGGGATTGTGGGTGAATGTTTTAACTTTGTAAGAATAGGGACCTGTTGAATGTGAAAAACATCAGGTCCCTATTCGTCTTAGTATTATTTTTGTTCTAATTATTTTTCGTTGTATGTGCTTTTTTTATCGGTGCTTTTGGGAAAGCTTTGCCACTATCGAGCACCTTAATAGCCATTTTTATCATATCATCGTTTCTGTTTAGATATTCATTCCAAGCCTGTTCATCGAGCATATTGTAGATAATTCGGCTACAAATATACCTTTCTATCAGTGAGTGCGATTTGTGAATAAGGTTGTTTCTTCGTTGCAATCCATTCTTTTCTGCAAAGTTCACAAAACTATTAACAAGATTCTTACTCTTCAAATAGTTAGCCAGCGACTTCATTTCGGTATATTTATTTAAAGTCTGCCTATTATCATCGGTATATTTAAATCCATATTGTAAAAGAAGTCCACGCATTACAGCTTCCTTGTAATAAGAAGTTACATCGGTAGTGTCTTCTGGAACAAAAATATCTGGTGTAATTCCACCACCTCCATAAACAATGCGTCCATTGTTAGTATGGTATGCCGGACCAGTATGTTTAATGCTATCTTGATAAAAGAATTCTCCATGTTGATATCGTGTTAGCATATCTTGTTCGTATGCAGCAATACCTCCAGGTTTAAAAGGTTTTTGTATACATCTACCAGAAGGCGTGTAATAACGTGCAATAGTTAGGCGAATCATACTACCATCTGGGAACTGTATTTGCTGTTGAACCAAACCTTTTCCAAATGAACGGCGTCCAATAATAGTACCACGGTCGTTATCTTGAATTGCTCCTGCGAAAATTTCGGCAGCAGATGCTGTGCCTTCATTAATAAGAACTACCAATGGAATTTGTTGATAACTGCCTTTCCCACGACTACGGTATTCACGTCGTGGACTTTTTCTTCCTTGTGTATATACAACAAGTTGGTTTTTTCTCAAAAATTCTTCAGCCATTTGCACAGCACTTTCTAAGTATCCGCCAGAATTATCGCGTAAGTCTATAACAAGTTTGTCGGCTCCTTGCAAGTTTAATTGTTGCAATGAAGAAAGCATTTCTGCATAAGTTCGTTCGCCAAAATTCTTTACCCGTATATAACCAATAGAATCGTTTAGCATATAAGTAGCCGAAATGCTTTTCATTGGAATATCGTTTCGAGTAAGAACGAAATATCTTACTTTATTTTCGCCAAAGCGTTTTATACCAATCTTTACTTTAGAATCCTTAGGTCCTTTAAGTCTATGTTGTGCTTCTTCGTTAGTTACGCTATCTCCAACAAAAGGTTTGTTATCGATGCTTACAATTTTATCGCCAGCAAGAATTCCTGCTTTTTCAGCAGGTCCATTCTTTATAACATTTTGAATATGTAAAGTGTCTTGTTGAATTGTAAATTCTATGCCAACACCAGAAAACGACCCTTTTAGGTCGTCGGTTGCCATTTGTACATCTTTCGCACTAATATAAACAGAGTGAGGATCAAGCTCTGCAAGAATTTGTGGCAAAACTTTGTCTACCAATTCATCTATATTAACAGAATCTACATATTGATCATCAATTATGTGAAGCAAATTACTCAATCTGCTACTACCACTGTTTATGATATTTAATCTGTTTCCTGAAAAATGATTGGCATAGAATGTTCCAACGAGTACACCTATAACAACGCATAATGCCAACCATAAAGGCATAAAACGATTACTTTTGTTCTGACTCATCATCTTCTATATTTAAAAATTCAATCTCTATATTGGCACGTTTAAGCAAGTCGATACCTTCGGTAAGTCTGTATTTCTCTCCATAAACCACACGTTTTATGCCTGCCTGAATAATGAGTTTGGCACATTCAATACAAGGAGAAGCCGTTACATATAATGTAGAACCATCGCTATTATTACCACTTCGAGCCAATTTGGTAATAGCATTTGCTTCTGCGTGTAAAACGTATGGTTTGGTAATTCCATTTTCTTCTTCGCAAATATTCTCGAAACCACTTGGTGTTCCATTATATCCATCGCTAATAATCATTTTTTGTTTTACTACCAATGCTCCAACCTTTCGCCGTTTGCAATAAGAATTTTCTGCCCAAACACGTGCCATACGAAGGTAACGATAGTCAAGAAGTTCTTGCTTTTCAGTCTTCATGTTGTCCAAATAGATATATGTATTGCTTGTTCTAGTTTACTTTTTTTATGCCATTACGTTCTAAAAGAGCATCGATAGTAGGTTCTTGCCCACGAAAACGTTTATAAAGAGTCATTGGATGTTCGGTGCTTCCTTTAGAAAGAACATTATCTCGGAAACTTTGAGCAGTAGTCTGATTAAATATACCATTCTTTTTAAATAAGCTAAATGCGTCCGCATCGAGCACTTCTGCCCATTTATAACTATAATATCCTGCTGCATATCCTCCAGACATAATATGAGAGAATTGAGTCGTCATACATGTTCCATCTATTTGTTCGCCAATAATGGCTTTTTCCCATGCTTTCTTTTCAAATGGAATAATATCTGCTTCAAACTTATCTTTTTGTGTATAGTATGCCATATCTAATAATCCAAAACTTACCTGTCGTAAACAAGCCATTGCAACATTAAAATTCTGACTGGCAATAATCTTCTCAATAAGTTCATCAGGCATAGGCTCGCCTGTTTCATAATGGAAAGCAAAAGTGCGTAAAAACTCTTTTTCTACAGCAAAGTTCTCCATAAATTGCGATGGGAGTTCTACAAAATCCCACCAAACATTTGTACCAGATTGGCTTTCGAATCGGCTATTTGCAAATATACCATGTAGTGAATGACCAAATTCGTGCAAGAAAGTTGTAACTTCGCCTAACCGTAATAGTGCAGGCTTCTCGTCTGTCGGTTTAGAGAAGTTCATTACTAACGATACGTGTGGGCGTATGTTCTCGCCTTCTTTCGTAATACGTTGTCCTTGAAATTCTGTCATCCACGCACCGGCACGTTTACCTTTTCGTGGAAAGAAATCAACATAAAGCACCGCAAGATAAGAACCATCTTTATCGTAGACCTCGTATGGTTTTACATCTGGGTGATAAACAGGAATATCTTTATTCTCTTTGAATGTAATTCCATAAAGTCGAGTTGCTAAGCCAAAAACACCTTTTATAACGTTATTCAGTTCAAAATAAGGTCTCAGAATTTCTGGGTCAAGATTGTATTTTGCTAATTTTAATTGATGTGCATAGTATGCAGTATCCCATGGCATCAACTTAAAATTGTTTCCCTCTTGTTCTTTTGCAATAGAACAAAGTTCGTTGTATTCTTCAATTGCAGTTGGTTTATAAGCATCAATAAGTTTGTCGAGCAATGTATAAACATTCTTAACGTTACTAGCCATACGATATTTCATAACAAAATCGGCATAAGTATCGTATCCTAATAATTGTGCCATTTCTCTACGGAGATTCACTAAACGTTTGCAAACTTCGATATTATTCTCCGAATTAGCCTTAATACATAATGTATTGTGTGCCATATATAGCTCTTTTCTTAATTCTCGTTGAGTGCTATACATTAAGAATGGACCATAACTTGGAGCATCTAATGTGAAAATCCAGCCATCAACACCTTGTTCTTTAGCAGTTGTTGCAGCAGCTTCACGAATAGAATCAGGTAATCCTTCAAGTTTCTCCTCGTTGGTAATATGAAGTTTATATGCTTTGTTCTCTTTTAATACATTCTGTGAGAATTTCAATGCAAGCAAACTAGCTTCTTCTGTAAGTTTGCGTAACTTCTCTTTGTCGTTTTCATTCAATAACGCACCACTACGTACAAAGCCATCGTAACTCTCTTCCAATAGCTTATTTTCTTCAGGAGTAAGTTCTCTATGTTTATTGTAAACGGCTTTTATACGTTCAAAAAGTTTAGGATTAAGACTAACATCGTTTGCATGCTTAGTTAGAATTGGATTCATTTTTTGTGCTAAAGCATCCATTTCGTCGTTTGTTTCTGCACTAAGCATATTGAAGAATGCACTTTCTACACGCGAAAGTAGGTCGTAATAATGCTTACGTCCTTTTACTTCGTCTTCGCGAATAAGTGTATTTTCGAAAGTTGGTTCTTCTGGGTCGTTTATTGTTTTCTCTATTTGTTCATCTTCTCGGCGTATTCCTTCTAACATTGCTTCCTCATAATCGGCAAGTGTTATTTTGTCGAATGGAATAGTTTCGTGTGGTGTATTATACGGTTCAAAGAAAGGGTTCAATCGTGTTTGCCCCTTTTTATTAATATTCTTTGTCATATTTTGCTTTCTCTAATATGCTACAAAGATACAGAAAAAACTATGTATGAACGAAAGAGTATATTAGATTTAACGCAATTTTTCTAATAAAGCAATGTTTATTTGTCCTCTTGTTAATGCAATTACATTATTTGCGTTTAAAGCGTTAAGCATTTTTGAAACATTAAGTCTACTTTCGTGTAACTCGTTTGCCAATGTTTGCATATTAATTTTTACAATCTTTTTGCCTGCAGGATAAACACAATGTGTCCTTATAAAGTAAATAAACTTTTCTTTAATATCTTTTGGTTGTTGTTGCCACGATATTCTACTGCCACGTTGAGCCTGTGAAGAGAGCATATTTAGAAAATTTAATCGAAAAATTAAGTAATTCTTTATAAGATTTAAAACTTCGCTTTTATCAATATATAAGATATTGCATTTTGTTTTTGCTACAAAGGTTTTAGAATAATATTGCATAAGCCCGAATATGCGTTCTGGTTGTATGGCAGAAGGCTTCTCAACCTCTTCAATGATGCTATAACTATGATTGTCGGCATAGCTTTCTACGGATAATATCCCGTCCATAAGAAAATAGAGTTTCCCACTTTTTTCATTCTCTTTTGCCAATATTTCTTTTGGTTTTAATTTGAGAAATCCAAATCTTGTAGTTCTAACAATTTCTGCTAAATCGCTAGATCCAATACCAAGGAATAAAGGCAATTCAAGAAGTCTATTGTATATCTGAAGCATTCTTTGAAGACGATTTTATGGCAAAGTCATTATTGTATAATTTTCTTTTTTAGTTTAGGACTATACCAAACCTTAAGTGTTCCTTTTGGGTCGGAATAAATAAAATATGCCATTATTTCTTTATGGTTTTCCAAAACTCTTCTTGCTTTTTCTATACCCATTACCATAAAGGCGGTAGCATAAGCATCGGCAGTTGCACAATCGTTTGCTAATACTGTTGCTGAAAGCAATGAATGTTGTACCGGATAACCTGTCTTTGGGTCGATAGTATGTGCAAACTTTTTCCCTCCTTTATAATAAAAATTACGATAGTTTCCACTGGTTGCCATTGCTTTATTGGTTATGCCAAGTACAGTTTGTATTTCTGTATCCATATTTGTACTATCTTCAATAGGTTTGTTTACGCCAATTTTCCATAGCTGATGTTTTTCGTTCATTCCACTAACAACAATTTCTCCACCAATTTCTATCATAAAGTTTTTAATATCGTACTTTCTGAGCAACTGTGCTATAACATCAGAACCATATCCTTTTGCTATTGCAGAGCAATCTATCATTATGTGTTGGTTTGTTTTCTTTATTTGTTTTCCAATAAGCGATATTTTGTTATAGCCAACAAATTGCATTAAGCTATCTATTTTTTGTTTTGATGGCTTTTGGTTTTCTTTTACTCCAAATCCAAATCCCCATAAATTTACAAGTGGTGCAACTGTAATATCGAAAGCACCATCGGTTTCTTTTGATATTGTTTTTGCTTTATCAAAAACATCTATAAATAGTTCGTCGAGCTGGGTAGGTTCGTTTCTGTTTATTTTTGAAATAATAGATTGTTTATTGAACGTAGATAACGAATTATCCACTTTCTTTAACTCTGCTTCTATTTCTTTCTGTAGGTTTTCATTATTTTGATAAGTTATATGGTAGAACGTTCCAAAAATTTGTCCCTCATTGTATTGGTAGGGTGTAGAGTTTTGTTGTTTTATAATGAGCACAGTACCTATTATAAGCAATACTAAGAAAGGCAATCGCCATAATAGACTCTTATTTGTTTTTTTTTCCATAAATTCATCTGAGTTTAGCGGTTGAACTAAAAAATATAGAAAACGAAAGAATAGAAATATGGAGTGTCATATTCCTATTCTATATTTACTTTATAAGTTTATTTCCTCTTCAACAAGATAGTCGTTTCGTCTATCGCTATTGCGACTGATTAAATCGCCTAAAAATCCAGCTAGGAAGAGTAGTGTTCCTAAAATCATTGCTGTTAATGCAATGAAGAATGTTGCATGGTTGGTGAGCAAATCGCCATAAATACCATTGAAAAGATTTATGGTCTTTTCAATAATTAGCCAAAGAAGAGAGATAAATCCGACAAGAAAAACGAAACTGCCTAACAATCCGAATACATGCATTGGCTTCTTACCAAAGTTGGTTAGAAACCAGAGTGTTATTAAATCGAGATAACCATTAAAGAAACGATTAATCCCAAACTTTGTTGTTCCGTATTTACGTGCTTGGTGGTGTACTACCTTCTCCCCAATCTTTTTAAATCCAGCTTCTTTTGCCAGGTATGGAATATAACGATGCATTTCCCCATATACCTCAATATTTTTTACTACGTCTTTCTTGTACGCTTTTAGTCCACAATTAAAGTCGTGTAGATTTTTTACGCCACTAATCTTTCGTGCTGTTGCATTAAAAAGTTTTGTAGGAATGGTTTTTGTTAATGGGTCGTAACGTTTTTGTTTGTAACCACTTACAAGGTCATAACCATCTTCAGTAATCATTTTATAAAGTGCAGGAATTTCATCGGGCGAATCTTGGAGGTCTGCGTCCATTGTTATAACAACATTGCCTTGTGCAGCTTTAAAACCACAGAAAAGTGCAGGACTTTTTCCATAGTTTCTACGGAACTTAATGCCTCGTACATTTTTGTCTTCTTTACTAAGGTGTTGAATAACCTCCCAACTTTTGTCGGTAGAACCATCGTTTACAAAAATTATTTCGTACGAGAAGTGGTTTGCATCCATTACCCTGCAAATCCAAGCATGCAGTTCTGGTAAACTTTCTTCTTCGTTGTAGAGTGGTATTATAACCGATATATCCATATTGTTTATTTCTTCGAGTGTTATTTTCTGTTATTTCTTATTACGTGCCATTATAGCCGATACTATAAGACTAATAATAGCACCGAAAAGAACTTCGTACATTAAACTATTTACAGCCATTGGTGTTGGCGAAAAAGCTTCTGGTAACATTGCAATAAATTCTTTTCTATCTATTCCCATTGCAGCAAAAAAGCTATTGTATTCGGAAAGAGATGTTACAGAAGTTATTATGCGTATCACCTTTCCATTGTCTAAATAAGTCATATAAAGCCATTGCAATAAACTAAAAAGCAAGGCTGCATTTACAAAGACACGCATACAATAGAAATTGGCACGCTTAAACGAAATAACTCCATTCAAACCTATTTCTCTATATATTTTCAGTCGGTATGCTACAAAGAAAGGTGTTGATATTGTTAGCAATGAACTGAAAGTAGAGAAAATAGGAGACAATGGTAATAATAAAAAGCAAGTAAAGCTAACAGCCCATATTATTGCTAAGTATATTCCATCGTATCGTGCGTAAACGCGAAGTTGTTTTATTTCTTCATTATTCATACTGCAAAAATACGGAAATTATATAATATATAATGTATAGCCATCGTAAAATTATATTTTTTTGTTAAAAACGCAAAAAGAGTGCCACGAACTTGTTTTATTTCAATTATTCTTTCTATCTTTGCACTTGCTTGAGGCATATTTTGCACCTGCGTTTTTGTGTTTTTTAGTGTTACGCGGATGCGAAGTCCGAAGCTGTCAGTTGTCTTTGAAGCATTTACGATGATCGCATCGTTTGAGCGTAAATTTAAAACTAAAGAGTTTTGCTTTGGCTCTATCTCAAGCTCTTGAATGATCTTTGAGTTTATGTCCTTGCTTGCGCTTTGATCGTAGCTTAGAGAATTTAGTATCAAAGAGGTCGTATCTTTTTCTCGCTTTTGAAAGATGTTGCCCTCGTAAGGCGCATCAAAGCTAAGCATGATGTCGACCCTGTCGGTGCGCTCATAGATGTTGTATGTTAGCAAGTTTGAGGCAAAGATCTGCGTAGCAAAAAACACAAAAAATAGTATAAATTTCATAAAAGTTCTTTTTTGAAGTACTGAATAACTGACTTTGAATCCAAAATTTCATTTATCCTGATGGCTAAATTTTTCTCATAAACCATTACTTCGCCTTTTCCAAAAATTCTATTATTTATATAAAGGTGAAGATGATGGAGAACTCTTTCTTGCTGTAGATGATGATATGCCTACAATTGTATTTATCAATGATATGCTTATAGATAATTGGAATACAATGGAAGGTAATAAATGGACCATAGAGAAAATAGAAGAAAAAGATACTCTGCTAACTTATTTTGCAAAGTTGGAAGATGGGGATTCTTCCATTGATTCTTTATGTTTGAGTTATAATGCTAAAAAAGGATTAATGTATAAAATAAGAAAAGATACAACCTTTATACTAATAGATTCATTGTATATTAACAAAATAAAGAAAATTGCAACAAAAACAGAATTTTCGGATGATTAATGAGATATGTGAAATCAAATCAAATGAACAATCTACTCACCCATTATCCTGTGAATTGGATAGACGGAATGAAGCTAAGCAGCAGCCATTTTATTGCTGTGCAGGACTTTGTTACCAACAGCCTTAGAGATGCCATAGCCCTGCAAACCACAGACCTTAACTATGGCTTACAGCCTATGGCAGGCGATGTGGTAAAGATGCACGTGCTGATGGATCACTACAACCAGTTGCAACTAACCCTTGAAGAGTGCCACGCCGTTACTCCTAATGGAATACGTATACAAATCAGTGCCTCACAAGAAGGACAAACCTTAACGCTGAGCAAGGATATGACAGAAATGAAGGGTAATGCCAAAAAGTAGGTTCAGAACTATATGATGAAGGATTAATCAAACCATACGACCCAAGAATAATATAAAAAGAATTATGAGTGCGATAACTATACAAGCAATTACTATTTTAGAGAATAAAGAAGATGATACTTTAATGGCAAAAGAAGAATTTTTTAAGATGATAGACGAAGCAAGGGCTAGTAAAAAAACAAAGGCTTCAAAACAAGAACTTATAAATATGCTTTACAAATAATATTATCAGCTTACGGGCATTATGAAGATAAATAAGAATATGAAGACAAATAAGAATATGAAGCTATTAAAGAAAAAAACAATTATTATTATTACGGCTTGTGTAACCTGCGTACTTAGTGCAGGGATGTACCTCTACGCTTGTATATTCGAGCCTGAATGGCGCGAGTACGGCTCGGTGTTTTCGCCTGAAGTGACGGTGAATAATACTAATTACCAACCTCTTTTCTTCGATACTGAAAACACTTTCTACGACGGGCTCTATATCAATGCCAGTAGCCGTGACTACAGCCGAAATGATGTAGCTGACTGGAATGCCTATTTGGGGACTCAGCTCCCTACTAATACTATATACGCGCTGATGTATGGTGAGAGTCCGTCTTTGCAAACACTTAAAGCTAATAAAAATGAGCGAGTACAGAATTTTTTCGCTTTTCTACAGATAGCTCGCAATAATGAGCCTATTACGGCGACTCACTTCGACCCTTGGAATTATGACGAAAGTAAGCAGGCTGAGCGTATTGCACAAACTGAAATAAGCAAAGCAGATAAGCTATACACACAAGCCTTGAAGCAAAAAGATGCTTTCTTTGCTAACCGGATGTGGTTTCAGTCGGTTCGTTTGCGTTTCTATTCTGCTAACAGAAGCAGTGTGATAGACTATTTTGCTAAAACCCAAGACGCACAACCTAAAAACCGTTTGTATTACCGCGCTTTGTACTATGTGGCAGGTGCCTACAAAGCCCAAAAGCAATACGCTAATGCCAATGCTACTCTTGCCAAGGTGTGGGTAGGTATGCCTGACAAAGCCCAGATACTCACTTACGATTATCATCCGCTTACCAATGCACAAATAAATAGTATTTTGCCCAATCTATCCCCTCAGGAGCAATGCGCTCTGTGGGCTATGCAAGGGTATTATGACAAAGACGAGGCAGAGGCTATACAGCGTATTTTGGCTATAAATCCGGCTTCGGAAGAGGTGGACTTTTTGCTATCGCGCTATGTGAATGGCGTAGAATACAAGGTAAATGTATGGAATGAAGACAATCCGCTGAAGCAAACAGCTACCTATCACCAGCACAATAAGAAGGAGATGAGTGCTTTCACTATAGATTGGCTCGTTAATGCGGCAGAGCATACTGCAGTGAAAAACAAGTACTTATGGAATGTAGCGGCGGGCTATCTGCTGATGTATAAGGGTGAGAACGCACGGGCTAAGGCATTTCTACAAAAGGCAGAAAAAGAGGCTAAAACGCCAGAACAACAAGCGCAAATAAGAATTATAGATGTGCTAAATGAGGTAACAAGCTGTAAGACTATTGACAAAGAAGTAGAAAAACGACTATTGAAGCGTGTGCAATGGTTGTGGCACTATTTTGAGGATACTAACGACAGCGAAAAAGGAAAGTTGCGCAGTGGTAATGCTTTTGCTTTGGTAAGGCAATACTTGGCGGCACTGTACCACGAAAAAGGCAATACACTGATGAGCGAATTGCTCAACTTTCAACCTAATTACTACAAAAATGAGCAGCAGTCGGTAGCGATGGAGCAGTTTTTGCTAAAAACCAACAAGAGTGAATGGGAGCAGCATTGGGCTAACTACTACGCTTTTAACTTAGGTGATATTTATGAGAGTCGCGCTATTTATGCTTTCTATCGCGATGCTATAGACGAGGCGATTGCCCAAATGAAGCAAACGCCTTATGTAAATGAAAGGGTATATGATGAAGAGACAGGCAGAATGATAACTAAGAGACTGAAAAAGAGTGATGCGCTATTGCCTGCTAATCCGTTTAATGGCTTTATAACCGACTGTCACGATTGCGAACACGCTAAAAAACAGCGAAACCCCTATACTAAGCTCTCTTTCTTAGAAAAAGTGAAGGAGATGGAGGCGAAAATAGCGCAAAATGACGACGTATATAACAATGCTCTCTTGGTAGGGAATGCGTTTTACAACGCTTCTTACTACGGTAGTTTGCGCGCTTTTTACTACAATAATATTCTGGGAGAAGCGGGTTCGATGGGAGTAAAAGACGAAAACCGAGTGTTGCTACTCGGTATGGATAAGGCGAAGCAGTATTACCTTTTGGCTCAAAAACACGCTACTAACGACGAGCAAAGAGCCAAAATAGCCTATCTGATTGCCAAAACAGAGCGCAATGAGTTTTACAACCAAGCTTATTTTTACAAAAATAGGGATGGGGCTAACTATGATGAAGTTATGTTTAAAGACTGGAAAGGCTTTAAAGAACTGCGGAAATATCCGCACACTAAGTACTACAAAGAGGTGCTAAACGAGTGTGAGTACTTTAGAAAAACTGTAAAATAAATTATAATTTATAACTCAAAAATTCAAAATTGAACAAGATAGACATTCTATTATTAGTAATTTTAGGCTTCGGATTGATACGAGGCTTTATGCGCGGTCTCATTATTGAGATGGCATCATTATTAGCCATAGTAGTAGGTATCTATGGGGCAATACACTTTTCGTTTTTTACGGCACGTCTGTTGGGTGAACTGATGCCCAGTAGCCAACAAACGATAGAGGTAGTGGCTTTTGGAATCACGCTGATAGTGCTGATGTTGGCAGTGATGTTTTTGGCTAAAATGCTTACCAAAATGCTAAAAGCGGCTGAATTAGGATTTTTGAATCGCTTGGCAGGGGCTCTCTTTGGAGTACTAAAGGCAGCGGTAATAGTTGGGTCGCTCTTTGTGTTTTTAGAGCGCACTTTTCAGACAGAAAAATGGTTGTCGCCCTCAGCTCTTAGCGAGTCGGTGTTGTACGTGCCTGTGAAGAGTATCAGTGCCGTAGTGTATGCTAATGTGTTTTAATTTGTCGATTTGTCAATTTGTCAAAATCCTTTTAACGATATAACTATAAAAAATCAAATACAATGAAAAGAACATTTCTCTTATTATTATCAGGTCTTTTATGGGTAAACTGCGAGAGAAAAACAGCAGCTGATGTATACGATAAAGACCCTTATGACGATGTCTATCGCAAAGACCCTGCTGAGAACGACAGCACCCTAAAAGCTAACAACGCTGAGCTTACCCTACGACCATTAAGAGTGATTTTTACGGGGCACCCTCAGTACGCTTTGCTGCCTATGCTAAAAGTACGCTATTATGAAGACGGCACTCCCTATACAAACGATATAGAGTATAACGAGCTGTCGTACAGGAATGAGAACGATTATGAAGAACTACGCAATAAGGCTGACTACTACAATATGCACAACAATATAGTAGCCGGCTTTGAAGCTATCTATGGTGATGACCTGATGAATATCTCGATAACCAACAATACCACTGGCGAGCGCAAAATGCTGTTTGAACAACCTGTGAGGATAAAAAACTTTTATTACCCCTCACCACTAACGGATGTGTTGGCTAACAAACCCATCACACGTCAATATTATATGGTGTCTTGTTATGATGAGGATACTAACAAAGACGGCTATATAAATCGCGATGATTTACGTCGCTTTTATCTTTTTAGCTTAGACGGTAAGCCAGTACGTGCGCTTATAGAGAAGAATTACGGGGTAGTGGGTTCTGACTACGATTATGTGAATGACCTGCTGTTTGTATATGCTTACTTAGATAGTAATAATAACGGGGAAATAGACGCTAAAGACCCTAAACATATTTTCCGCATCGACTTGAAAAAGCCTGAAACTACTTCAGTAGTATATAATTAAATGGAAGGATTGGTATATAAATCGACAGGTAGCTGGTATGTGGTGAAAGATATAGCTACAGGGGTAGCGTATGACTGCCGCATCAAAGGGCGTTTTAGGTTGAAAGGTATTAAAAATACGAATCCGATAGCGGTAGGCGATAGGGTGACTTTTGAGGTAGAAGAGGGGACTAAGGGTATTATTACCGAAATTAAACCTCGTGATAACTATATCATACGCCGTTCGGTAAACCTATCGAAGCAGACGCATATTATTGCCTCGAATATAGACCTTGCTTTTTTAGTAGTGACGCTTAATAATCCGCTGACCTCTACTACCTTTATAGACCGTTTTTTAGTGACGGCTGAGGCGTATGGTATCAAAACAATATTACTTTTTAACAAAATAGACACTTATAATGCTGAAGAGATTGACGAAGTGAAGTTCCTCGCCCAGCTATACCGCCAAGCAGACTATGAGTGTATCGGTATTTCGGCGGCTACAGGTAAGAATATAGATAAGGTAATGACAGCAATGGAGGGTAAAACCTGTGTGGTATCGGGGCATTCGGGGTCAGGTAAGTCGACTCTTATCAATGCGATAGACCCTGAGTTGCACCTTAAGACAGCCGCTATAAGCGAGCAGCACCTACAAGGGCAGCACACCACTACCTTTGCTGAGATGTTTGACCTACCCAATGGGGCGCGTATCATCGATACCCCTGGTATTAGAGGCTTTGGTATGGTAGAAATAGAGAAAGAAGAACTGACGGATTACTTCCCTGAGTTTTTTGCTCTTAAGCACCACTGCAAGTTTCATAATTGCTTGCACACTGATGAGCCCCAGTGCGCTATCAAAGAGGCTTTAGAGGAGGGTACCATCGCTTGGTCGCGCTATAAGAGCTATCTGCAAATACTTAACGGTGAAGAAAGAGATAATTAGTTGATTTGCCGATTTGTCAATTATTAATGGTAGCAGTAGCTAATACGCCTATTACTAAGATGAGTTTTATCATATTGTGAAGTAGGGCATAGCGAGGTTGGGTATGGCTTAGCCATAAGAAAAGGAGAAATAGGCATAAGTAGCCCATCATAAATTGTAAGAAGTATCCTAACCAACCAATACTGAAATAATTGAGCAGTAGGTATACAGGTAGGCTACACAGCAGTACGCTAAGGGTAATCAGCCATTTAGCAAAACGCTCGCCATACACTACGGGTATAGTAGCATAATTATGTACTAAATCGCCTTTGATATTCTCTAAATCTTTTACAAAATCTTTGATAAGCACCAGTAGATAAATCAGGATAGCATGTAGAAAGATACTGTGGTCAAAATTGCGGTAATACACAAATACTGCAAAAAAAGGAATAATAGCCAAGCTGGCGGAACTAAGGTTGCCCCAGAAGGCTATTTTTTTTATGCGATGTGAGTAGAGCCAAAGAGCAAAGATATAGAGCGAAAAGAAGAGTACTGCCCTGAAAGATACATAGCTGGCTACTATCACCGATAAGAGGTTAAGCAAGAAATAAAGGGTGAGCCTTGTGTTTTGACTTACTAGGAGGTCAATCATCGTTTTCATAGGTTTGTTGATAAGGTCTTTCTCTTGGTCGTAAAACCCATTGATGATATAACCACCAGCTATGGCTAAAGCTCCTGAGAGTACGAGCATAAACAGCGATTCGTCAAAAAGTACCTCTTTATAAGGGCGTTGCGATAGCACAAAGATAGCCGCCAGATACTGAGCTAAACATACCATCATAATATTATAGCCCCTCACTGCCGAAAATAAGCTCAGAAGTTTTAATAAAGTAGTTTTTTTCATTATACAAAAAAAGAGCCCGAAAATCATTCGGACTCTTTATGAAAGTTTTATTTATAGATAATAAGTCGTTGTCCTACTCTTACGTTCTTACCTTTGATGCGGTTCCATCGTTTGAGGTTAGAGATACTCACCCCATTGCGGCTAGCAATCTTACCAAGATTATCACCTTTCTTAACGGTATAAAGCACTTTCTTACCTGCTTTAGCTGAATACTGGTCGCCTTTCATCACTTCAGGCAGTGGTTTTTCGCGTTTAGCTTTTTCTTCATTTAGGTAAGAGTAGATAGCCTCTTCGTTGGCTACAAATTTCCCTATTTCCGATATTGGCAGGCGTATAGCATAGTTGCGTCCTTCTACGTAAGGTACTATATCAAGCTGGTAAGAAGGATTGAAAAACTGTATATCTTGCACATCCATACCGGTAATCTCGGCTATATCTTTAAATGGTACCGCTTGTTTTACGCGTATAGTGTCAGTCTCAAATAAATGGTTAGCACGCTTTTGAGGTTTGAAACCGTGTTCTTTAGCATATTCAAATATATAGAGCGTAGCCAAGAAAGCAGGCACGTAGCCGGCGGTCTCTTTAGGCAAGTAAGGACGCAAATTCCAATAGTTAGTCTTGCCTCCTGAGCGGCGTATCGCTTTAGTTACGTTACCGGGACCAGAGTTATAAGCGGCGAGTACTAAATCCCAATCGCCAAAGATTTTGTAAAGTTCATTGAGGTATTTGGCAGCCGCCTTAGTAGCTCTAATGGGGTCGCTGCGTTCATCTACGTAGTTATTGACCTCTAAGCCATAGCTTTTGCCAGTAGCGTACATAAACTGCCATAAGCCGGTAGCTCCTGCATGCGAACGGGCTTTAGGGTTTAATGCCGATTCAATTATAGCTAAATATTTAATTTCTAAAGGAATTTTCTGGTTGCTCATTTCCTGCTCAAACATCGGGAAGTAGTAATCGCTAAGGCTCATCAGGCGTTCTAATGACGAGCGGCGGTTTTTGAGGAATGATTTGATAACCTGTTCTAATACAGGGTTGTACTCTATGTTGAAGAGACTTTTTTCATTGAGTTTCTCAAGACGTTCTTTAAGCACTTCAGTAGGTAGTTCGCCATAATCTACGTTAGTAGGTTCAGAAGCAATATCTTCGCTCATCTGAAAGAAAAGGTCAGAATTAGAGAGCTCTTTCAGCCATTTCTCATCGTATTTTTTAGCTTTAGGGTTGTCGTTGAGTTTATTGAGAGCTTCGTGTTTATTAGCAGGCAATATTGTTTTAATAGTGTCTTTAGGAGTAGTATTTTGGGCTTGAGGGGCAAGTACGCCCATCATAAAGCACATAAATGTTCCGAGTGTATATTTTCTAAATTGCATATTCTAAAAGAGATTGTTTTTCTTAAGTGTTACGTTGTAAGGCGACAAAGATAGTAAAAAAAATAGAAAGGCACAAAAAAATTCACTAATTATCCGTATCTTTGCCCCGTACAAACGCACTACAACAATGGCAGAACACAATATTCGTACCAAACATACCTTCCGACAACTTTCTTATTTTGTTAAACCTTATAGGGGTACTTTTATAGCGGTAGCACTCTTTGCGGTGCTGTCGTCTATCTTCTCTACAGCTCAGCCTTACCTTATCAAGGTAGCTATTGATAGCTATATCACTCCTAAAAACTACGAAGGGTTAGTACTCATTACCTACGTTTTGGTGGGGCTACTATTGGCTGAGGTACTAATGCAATTCCTCTTTTCATACTTCTCTAACTGGTTGGGGCAAACAGTAATACGCGACATCCGTCAGCGCCTGTTCGACCACCTGCTGCGGGCTAAGATGCGCTATTTCGATAAGTCGTCTATAGGGGTGCTCGTTACCCGCGCCGTAAACGATATGGAGCGTATCGGCGAGATATTTAGCTCAGGACTCTTCGAGATGGCAAGCGACCTGCTCAAAATGTTGGTTATCACTATAGTAATGTTTGTAATCGACTGGAAATTAGCCCTTATCAGCTATGCTACTATGCCGCTGATACTCTATTTTACCCGTTGGTTTCAGCGCTCTATGAAGGCAGCTTTTGTCGAAGTCCGTCACGAGGTCGCTAACCTCAATTCCTTTGTGCAAGAGCGTATTTCGGGCATTAAGGTATTGCAGTTGTTTGCTCAAGAAAAAGAGGAACTCGACCGTTTCAAAAAGATAAACGAAAAACACAAACAAGCGTGGCTGAAAACCATTTGGTACAACTCTATTTTCTTCCCTATTGGCGATTTGGGTATCTCAATCACCATTGCGCTTATCGTGTGGTTTGGCGGTAGAGAGTTGATAAATGATAGCGTGTACGACTTAGGCAATATCTTCTTATTCATTCAGCTCTCACAACAACTCTTCCGCCCACTTAGGCATATAGCCGATAAGTTCAACGCCCTACAGATGGGGGTCATTGCTTCAGAACGTGTGTTTGCAATCCTCGATACCGATGCCGATACCGAAAAACAAGGTACGAAAGAGCTTACTGAGGTAAAGAACTCTATCCGTTTTGAAAATGTTCATTTTGAATATATAGCCGGTGAAGAGATTTTGCACGGAATTACTTTTGAAGTAAAGCACGGCGAGACAGTAGCTATAGTAGGGGCTACGGGGGCTGGTAAAACCACTATTACCAACCTGCTGAATCGTTTCTACGACCTTACTGCAGGGGCTATTTATATAGATGACGTGAATATCAACACTTTCACCCTTACCTCTTTGCGCAAACATATAGCTACCGTGTTGCAAGATGTATTCCTCTTTGCTGATAGTATTTACAACAATATTACGCTGCGTAATCCCGATATTACTCGCCAGCAGGTCATTGAGGCAGCTAAGCGCATAGGCGTACACGACTTCCTGATGCAGCTACCCGAAGGCTATGATTATAATGTTAAGGAACGCGGTACGATGCTCTCAGCAGGGCAACGACAGCTTATCGCTTTCTTACGTGCTTATGTGCATAGTCCGGAAATACTCATCTTAGATGAGGCTACCTCATCAGTCGATTCGCACTCCGAACAGCTAATACAAGAGGCTACCGAAAAGATAACCGAAGGGCGCACTTCTATCATTATAGCCCACCGACTTACTACGGTCAAAAAGGCAGATAAGATAATCGTACTCGATAAAGGTAATATCGTAGAGATAGGCACTCACGACGAGTTGCTACAAATAGAGAACGGCTACTACCGCAACCTATACGAAGTACAGTTTTTATAATAAAGACAAAAAAATGAAAAAGCTGTCCGAAAAGTTTTTCCTATATGCTGACCGTCACATCTCCCCCTTCGAAGGAAGTCCGCGAGCTGGTGCAGCGGAGTATGTGTTAAGGGGGGATGTTAATAATCAACGAGTTATGAAAGAGTTTATTAATACCAATAAGCTCTTTGATAGATAAAATAAAAACTTTTCAGACAGCCTCTTATTTTTTAGCAATAGCGCATTTCAACGCTAACACACTGCCCAAATGTACCCCTTCGTGCGAAATATTGAAGTAAATAGCCTCATCAATATTGGTCAAAGGGTATTCTATGCCTGTCAGGTAGTGGTTATAGTGCTTAAATATCCCCTTAGCGTAGTCAGCTTCCAGATGGTCAAGGGTGCTGAACATCAGGCTGCGCACTTCCTCTATCTCGGCAGCGGTAGGGATATGCCCATCAGGCACAGTACCTTTGCGGTACTTAGCTATAAAATCATCGCTTAGGTAAGTCGGCAGGTCGCTATTAGCATAGCAATACAGCTGCTGGGTTACCACACAGTGGGCTATATTCCACAATATGTTGTTCTTAAAACCCGCTGGTATAGTGGCGAGCTCTTCAGGCGTGAAGCTGTTCAGCAACTTTAACTGACGCTCACGCAATTTTCGGTACAAAGCAAATACTTCTTTCATATCCTTAAAAATCAAAGTCAAAATCGTTTAGTTCTTCTAATTTGCTGGTTTCTGTTTCGTTCAACACTTCTTGCAGGCGTTCAGCGGTCGCCTCTTTGCCAGTACCCCAAAGGTCGCCTAATAGTTCGGCTATACTGTTCTTTTGGTTAGGCTCAAAATCAGCAAAGGCGCGACGCAAGAAAACTACCGACCGCAAAAACTGCTCTTCGTCTAACTGACGTACATAGTTGTCTAACTCCTGCCATATAATGGTGCGCGATAGTAGCGCGTAGCGGTTGCGCCCCGAAAAACCTTCAAACCACGCCGCTCCTAAATCAGCAGGAACGCCAGCAGAAAGCCGCCGCGATACCTCCCGACTGCACTCCTCTTCGGTCGCCAAATTGTGCTCTAACAGAACGGCAAAAGCCACGCCCGATAGCTTGCTATTTAGGTCATCTCGCCACGCCACGTGCGCTACCTCTTTGTGCCACGTTTCTACATCTACCAGCTCGTATTGTTGCTCGCTTATGTACTCCATAGCGTTGATAGCCGGCACTATAGTGTTGGCAGCTTTGTCATCGCAAGCGGCTGCATCAGTCAGCAAGAGGGCAGCGCGTAAAAAGAGCTGTTGCAGTATAGGCTTGAGTGGTTCAAGGTTGAACTGTCTCAGGTCGCCGTATTGTATGAGCACCGATAACTCTTGCGCAGCCATAGCCGTTTCCACAAAGCTATTAGTGTCTACTAATAGCCGTTGGAGAGTACTTAGTGCGTTGCTGAAAATATCCGTGAGCCTACACTCGCAGGCTTTGCGTATAATCTTGGCTACTAATGATATATCAGTACATTCGCTTAATTGTTCTTTTAGTACAAAGGCAGTAGCTATCTCTAAAGTTTCCCCTTTTAGGTTCGCTTCTACTATCTCTATTTCTACCTCCGGACTCCATTGCAGTACCCATTTCTCTGCCCACGAAGCCTTGTCCTGAGCCGTACCCTGCTGGCTAGCAAAGTGAATGCCGAGCACTGTCAGCCGATGTAAGAATGTAGAGCGATTCAGGTCTATAAAAGCAGCTTCTTTGCTTTTCACCTTCAGATTTTCGCGCAGGTCAAGGCTGAGGTCTTGAGCTACGGCCGATTTGTAGTTCGTCAGTTTAAGCCGCTTCAGCTCTTGGTTCATATCCTCTTGCACGGGCGTTTGGCTTACGCCTTCAGGTAGTGCCCCTATAGCCGTACCTATGTCTATCTTGTTGATGGCTTCTGCTACCCCTGCCAATCCACCACCGCCAAAGCAAGTGATGACAGCATCGTGTAGGTCTTCCAATACAGGGTATTCACCCCCTTTCATCGCCGATAGCACATTGGCAAGACGCACCGCCTCTATCACGCTGGCAGACGAGGCGTTTTGCCCTTGAGCGCGCAATATCTTGGCAACTTTAGTCAGATAAGTAGCCGCCAATTTATCCATAGTGTTTTGCTGCATCGCTTGCCACATCAGCTCAAAGTAATAAGGAGCCATATTCCCCGCTCCATACCCCGTGCGGCTACTTAGGCGCAAATACGAATAAGGCATTAGGGTAAGCTGACTGCTCGCCTTGGGCAACTTCTTCAGCTCCTCATCAGTCATCGCAGGCAAGTCGTTTTCTATACCCGATAGGTGATAAGCCCCTACGATTACTACTATCTCCTCAGGCTTAAACTCGGTGCAAGCCTGCGCTATTTCGCGCTTCATATACGCCTCGCGAATAAGGTTGTACGAAAAGTCAAACGGAGCCTCCTCGCATTCCTTATCCACTACCATCTTGCGCATTTCTTCCGATTGCAGCGCAAGGGTAGGGGCAAAGCTATCCTTTTCTTGCCGATGCTCAAAGTGCCTTTCCCAGTAATTTTCATAGTCTGTTTCGCCCATCTGCTCAGCCAATTGCTTGTACAGACTATTGTGATAGGTGTAGAAAGCCTTAGCCTTTTCACCCTCTTCTTCCGAGGGTTGCTCTTGGCGTAGTTTTAGCATATTTTCCGAAGGCAAATCTATAAACCGAAGAGTAGCTTTCTTCTTTACCCCCCAACAAATAGCTTGGTATTCAGGCGAATAAGAAGCAAACGGATAGAGTACCGTCTCAATGGGCAGTTCAGTGGTATAGCCCAGCATAGCGATAGGCGGCTTCACCCCTTTCTGAGCCATTTGGGGCATTAGCGCAGTAGCATCAGCCGGACCCTCTATGAGGATACATTTAGGTTTGTGCTTGTCTAAGAATTGCAGCAGATGCGTAGCAGCATTAGGCGAAAGGTGTCGTACACCAAAAAGGTGAATTTTATTCATAATAGTCAAGGGTTCGTTCTATAATTTGGGTGGGACTGCCATTTACGAAGTACACGGCACTCACCCAGTTGTTATGAGCATCGTAGGTATACTGATAGGTCTCAACGATTTTCACTTTAGTAGTTTTATTATGCACTTCCCAGCGAATGCAATCGCCTTGGGGGTTATAGGTTCTATCGCTTGTTTTTATCAGTCGTTTGTCTTTATTGTAAGTGCGTATGCGCACCACTAAGCCTTGGGCGTTGTATTTAAAAAGGCGTTTCTCCACAAAGTTGCCTTCCTTGTCATACTTTATACTCTCAATTACCTGCCCTTTGCGGTTGTACTGATAAGTAGTGCTTTCCGTAGGCGCATTGCTCATATAGTAAGTCTCTTTTTCTCTGCGTCCTTGCGCATCTACCTCATAATCAATATGCGATTTAAGAAAGCCCCCAGGCGAATAGGTTACTTCTTTCACCAAGAAGCCCCGTTGGTCGTATACAAACATAATCTTGTCAGAATTCTGCCTTTCCATAAACAGCTTACCCTGCGGATTGTAATAATACTCACTGCGCAAATAGATAGTTTCATCTTTGAACAAAAAGCGCGTTTCTACGAGCATACCCTCAGGGTTATAGCGTTTATATTTATTGTAGATATTCGACATTTTGAAGACCACAAGGTCGTCATCGTCTTCAATCTCGCCTTTGCTAAAAGCAGTACCTTCACCGCCTTTCACTTTATAAGGAATAGCGCGCAAGGTCTTCACTTTGCCGCGCAATTGGTCTTCCTGCCAATCATTTTTAGGTTGCGCTCCAGCCATTGCAAAAAGCACACAAAAGAATATTGTAAATAAAGTCTTCATTTTTATTAATTTTTTACCTCTTTAATCTAAGGGGGTGGGAGTTATAATATTCCTATCGGAAAGTTTATAAAATTTTAATTCTTTAGGTTCTAAAATAGTTTGTTTGCCATTGTCACCTATCAATTGAAAGGTGAGGTAATCATTGTCGCGATTTATCCGAATATCCAAATGAGCCGTTACTTTATCGGCTTCTTCTCTAAAGACTTTTTGATAAGCTGCTACTACTGCTTCCCAATCAAAACTTACTTCAGCCAAATATTTTTGTCCGCTTTCAGCTTTGTAAGAAATGACTAATTCTTTAAATAAGGAACGTTTTTGAATAGGTTCTTCTAAATAGAAGAAATCTTCTTTACCCATATAGGAAGCGAAATCGGTATACAAGGTAGTGCCTGCCTCTCCATTCCAATAGCGATAGTCTACATCACCTATCTTTCCATCGGGAATTTCATAGACAGGGAACCATTGGTATTGATGGTCTCTATAACTATCCCATAAGCCAAAGGGGATAGGTTTGTTTTTATTGGCTTCGCGTACCTTTTCAGGAATAACTGAGTTACTTGATAATATTTTTTTACTATACTCTTTGTCAAATATAAGTCTTTCGTGACTATCTAACCCAGGTGGCTCTTTCAAATCTATTTTTTCGGCTTGGTATCTTCCTATTTCAGTAATTTTTTTATAACCTCTACCTGCCCATAACACTACTACGCCACCAGGGGCAATACCCACTACTATAGTATCATAGGTTTTATGTCTTACTTCTCCATTAGGTACTCTTTGATTAAAACCTTCTCTAAAAAGTTTTGCTATCTTTTCGTAATCAATAGCCGTTTTGAGCCTATAAAAACAATCTTCTTTATACGACAGCCATACCATATCTACGCTTTTAGGTAGCTTGTCCATTGAAGTGCTTTCATAACCAAAAGCATTTCCCCAATCGGGTTCTTCTTTTTCAGTGTACAACTCTCCTACAATGGGAGATCCTCCTACCATAGCAGCGTAAAACCGTATAGGGTAACCTATGGGGGTATTCACCGCTACGCCCCAATCGTATTGAGGTTCGTTTATATTCTTATTATTGCTATTATGGTTTTGACAGCTAGCGAGCTGCAGGGTTAAGAGTAAAAATAATAATATTTTTTTCATAATTATCCTTTATTGAATAGCATCTATACTGACCGCCACGTTTCCTCGTCCTAATGCTCGTGTATGCTGACCGCCACGTTTCCTCGTCCTAATGCTCGTGTATGCTGACCATCGCATCTCCCCCTTTGAAGGGGGGTAGGGGGATGTTTTATTCGCGAGCTGGCGCAGCGGAGTATGTTAATAACAAAGAGCAATTCGCTCAAATCAGATACGCAAAAGTAATAAAAAAATACCAATCAGCCAAAAAAAATAGACTGCCCTTTTTGGGGGCAGTCTCGATTGTTAAAAAATATAGACAAATTGATAACCTTAAATTACTTCGTTGAGGTAAGCTTTAAGCATCCACACGTTCTTTTCCTGACCAGAGATGAAGTCGCTCATTAGTGAGTTAGTACCCTCGTCGTTAATTTCGTCAGAAAAATCAAGGATTTCTCTTTCCAAAGGCAATAGAGCACTAATCGTATCGATTACTAAGCGAACGGTTTTCTCATCGTCAAAAATATTTTCACCTACAGGCACAGAGGCGTGTTTTACGTAGCTTTCAAGGGTATGGAAAGGCACGCCGCCGAGGGTAAGGATACGTTCAGCTATTTCATCAACTTGTTCTTGGGCGGTAGTGTATAGTTCTTCGAACTTCACGTGCAGTTCAAAGAAGCGTTTTCCTTTGATATTCCAATGCACTCCGCGAAGGTTTTGGTAATAAGTTTGATAATTAGCTAAGAGCACATTAAGTAGCCCAATTTCTTTTTCAACATCGGCTTTGTTAAGCCCTAAAGTATTTAATTTCATAAGATATTTGTTTTTAAAATTCTACGCCGCAAAGGTACGACATTTTTCACTGAAAAGAACACCATAACGATAGATATTTCTGATTTTAGAATAAGCAACCATTTACACACTTTATTAAAAATACCGCAATTACATCTTCATTATAGGAAGAATATACATTAGATATAGGAAGAATACAGGAAGCCTCAACAAACCCTATTGTTAAATTAACAACAAAAATAGCAAAACACTACGAATAATGCAATACCTCTTATGCGACTCTCACTTGTCCCACTCGTCCCACTTGTCTCACCTAACGAAAATCAAATATACAAGCTACAAAAAAAGAGCTATCCAAAACCTTTTGGATAACTCTTTTTTAATCATCAAATCGTCAAATCGCCAAATTGTCAAATTAGTCTGATAGACCTAATTCTTCTATAGCAGGTTCTTCCTCTTCTTGAGTCTCTACTTTCTTAGCTATAAATTTCTCTAAAGGCTGGTTGTTGAGGTTATAAACTACCGATTGAGCCTCTAACTCGTCTAAAAACGCATTGTTGATATTCACTTTCAGCTGTGCATTGTCCATATTTAGGTGGATATTATCCTCCTTATGATGTACCACAAAATAAACAGGCTGTTTTCCTTTGTGTTTGCTCACTAAAGACTTGTATTTATCAATCATTGGCTGACTAATATCCTCTATATTTAGGTGAAAGGTAACTTTTTTAGAGAGTTTTTCTAATACATCTTGCAGAAACTCTATTTGCAGTACCTGTATGCGCGGCTCGCCTCGCTGCTGAGTTTGATTGTTCAAAAAGCCTTCCACTACTTTGAATTTGATGAAAAGAAAAGCTCCCATCACCATATATTGGCGAAACTCGCCATAATCCTTATTAAAAAGTCTGAACTCGAAAGAGCCGTCATAATCTTCTAAAGTGAAGAACCCAAACGGACTACCATTCTTGCTGGTGCGGTGTTGCTCATCAGTTATCATACCTGCTACGGTAAGTTCGCGGTTGATAAGTGGTGTGAGGTTTTGTAGCTGCGATAAATTGATATTGCAATAATGCTGAATAGCGTGCTTAAAATCGTCTAACGGATGCCCTGAGATATAGATACCTACCACTTCTTTTTCGCGACGCAGCTGCTCAAGGTTACCCCACGACTCACATTTAGGTATCACCGGTTCAGGTATCTCGGCTTCGTCTATCCCTCCAAATAGACTCATCTGCGCCGAGTTTTTGCTTTCCTGATATTTGTTGCCAAAGCGAATAGCTTTTTCAAGGAAAGGAATACCGTCAGCTTCAGCATAAAAATATTGGGCGCGGTGAGTGCCTGCAAAAGAGTCAAAACCACCTGCTAAGGCAATACTTTCAAAGGCTTTTTTGTTGATACTCTTATAATCTACCCGCTTAGCTAAGTCGAAAATAGAAGTATAAGGGCGCTCTTTGCGGTTTTCTACTATGGTGTCTACGGCAGCCTTACCGACCCCTTTTACAGCCCCCATACCAAAGCGGATATCCCCATTTTTGTTCACCGTAAATTTGTATAACGACTCGTTTACATCAGGGGGTAAAACCCTAATACCCATACGATGACATTCCTCAAGGAAGAAAGTAATCGTCTTAATATCGTTCATATTGTTAGATAATACCGCAGCCATATACTCGGCAGGGTAGTTAGCTTTCAAATAGGCTGTTTGGTAGCCCACCCACGCATAGCAGGTAGAATGCGACTTGTTGAACGCATAAGCCGCAAACTTCTCCCAGTCAGCCCATATCTTTTCAAGTTTTTGGGCATCGTGCCCCTTTTCTGAGGCTTGGGCAACAAACTTAGGTTTCATCTTGGCTAGCACGGCTATTTGTTTCTTACCCATCGCCTTACGTAGTACGTCAGCTTCACCTTTGGTAAAGCCTGCTAGCTTTTGCGAGAGTAGCATCACCTGCTCCTGATATACCGTGATGCCATAGGTTTCTTCCAGATACTCTTTCATATCAGGCAAATCGTATTCTATGGGCTCAATACCGTGTTTCCGCTTGATAAAGCTCGGTATATATTCCAGAGGCCCTGGGCGGTAAAGAGCATTCATCGCTATTAGGTCAGCAAAAACAGTAGGCTTGAGTTCGCGCATATACTTCTGCATACCTGCGGACTCGTATTGGAATATACCTACCGTTTCCCCTCGTTGAAAGAGTTCGTAGGTCTTTTTATCGTCTAATGGAAAAGCCTCTGCATCGAGCTCTATGCCGTGCGTTTGCTTTATATTTTCAATCGTATCTTTGATAAGGGTAAGGGTACTAAGCCCCAAAAAGTCCATCTTCAGCAGTCCAGCACTTTCTACTACCGAGTTGTCAAACTGGGTAACGAATAGGTCAGAGTCTTTGGCTAAGGCTACAGGCACAAAGTTAGTAATGTCATCAGGGGTAATAATCACCCCGCAGGCGTGAATACCAGTGTTGCGCACCGAGCCCTCAATAATGTTGGCCTGCTGAATAGTTTGGTTGCTCTCCTCTTCGCCTCCGCCTGCCAAAAGCTGCTTGAGTTCTTCTACTTTGGGCAGCTCTTCACTACGCACTTTTTCTTTGAGCTTTTTCTCGTCCCAATTGAAGAGGTTTTTTAGTGAAAGTCCAGGGGGTTTAGAGGGTACTAAACCTGCTAATCGGTTCGACTCTTGCAGAGGCACATCCAGCACACGGGCAGTATCTTTTATAGCCGACTTAGCCGCCATTTTACCATAAGTAATGATACGTGCTACCTGACTTTCGCCGTACTTATCAATCACGTAGTTGATAACGTCTTGTCTGCCGGAATCTTCAAAGTCTATATCAATATCGGGCATTGATACACGGTCAGGGTTTAGGAAACGCTCAAACAGCAGGTCGTACTTTATCGGGTCCATATTGGTAATGTCTAAGCAATACGCTACTGCCGACCCTGCTGCTGACCCACGACCAGGTCCTACCGATACCCCCATCTTGCGCGCAGCTGCAATAAAATCTTGCACTATCAGAAAGTAGCCAGGGTAACCTGTCTTTTCGATGATAGAAAGCTCAAAGTCTAATCGTTCGCGCACCTCATCAGTAATTTCTGGGTATTTGCGCTTAGCCCCTTCATAGGTAAGGTGACGCAAATAATTATTCTCACCTTTCTTGCCTGTGGGGTCGTCAGCCACCTGAAAAGGTTCAGGAATATCAAATTTAGGCAAGAGTATATCGCGGGCTAAGCCATAAGGCTCAACCTTATCGATAATCTCTTGTATGTTTAGGATTGCCTGAGGTATATCTTTGAAGAGTGCCTTCATCTCGGCACTTGTTTTGAAGTAGTATTCGTCATTAGGCATTCCAAATCGATAGCCACGTCCGCGCCCGATAGGTGTTTTCTGTTTTTCGCCATCTTTTACGCATAGCAGAATATCGTGGGCACTAGCATCTTTTTTATGAATGTAGAAAGTGTTATTGGTGGCTATAAGCTTCACGCTGTACTTTTTAGAGAGCTCTACTAACACACTATTTACGTGCTCTTCTTCCTGCTGCCCGTGGCGCATCACTTCTAAGTAGAAGTCATCGCCAAAAAGGTCTTTCCACCATAGCAACGCCTCTTCAGCTTGTTTGGTACCTATATTGAGTATTTTAGAAGGAATTTCACCATTGATACCCCCTGAAAGCACTATAAGGTCGGTTTTATACTGTGCAACAATCCCTTTGTCAATACGAGGCACGTAATAAAAGCCCTTAGTAGAGGCTATCGAAGCCATTTTGATAAGATTCTGATATCCCTCTTTGTTTTTAGCTAAGATAACCACTTGGTAACCATTGTCTTGGTGACTTCTATCCAAGTGATTTTCACAGATATTGAACTCACAACCTATAATAGGTTTGATAAGTGTTTCAGTAGGTGCTTCACCTTTTTCTTCAGCCTCTTTGTTCTTGCTTTCAGCCTCTTTGTTGTATTTTTGTACTTCTTGCACAAAGTGGAAAGCCGCCATCATATTGCCGCTATCGGTTAGGGCTACGGCAGGCATTTTCTCTTTAGCCGTGCTTTTCACAAGGTCGCTTATAGCTGTAGTCGATTGTAAGATAGAGTATTGAGTATGATTGTGTAGATGGGCAAAGGCAGCCGTTTCAAGTAGTGCTATCTCTTCTTCCGAAGCGGTTATTTCAGGAGTACTGCCTTTGCTGCGCAATGCCTCGGAAGCCTCTTTGAGGTTTACGTGTTTGAGCCCTATAAGCCCTATGGGAGAGGAGTGATGCCCTTGAAAGTTTTCTATATATTCTCTGCTGAAAGTACCTTCTTTAAAGCCCTCGCCACGCCTTATAAGCTCGAAGAAACAGCGGGCAGTAGCTTCCACATCGGCAGTAGCGTTGTGAGCCTCGGCAAAAGGTACGCCAAATAAGAAAGAGTGCAACTCAGTAAGTGAGGGGAATTTATATTTACCCCCGCGACCTCCTTCTATTTTGCAGAGGTTAGCGGTTGCCTCAGTACAAGTATCGATTACCGGTAGTTTATCCAACGGACTTTCCACTCCATAGCGGTAAAACTCAGCCCTCATAATATTGATATCAAAGCCTATATTTTGTCCTACCACGTACTGAGCCTTGCTAAGAGCCTCGTTGAAGGCAGCGAACACCTCGGCTATAGGCACCCCTTGTTTTTCAGCCAATAAGGTAGAGATGCCGTGTACTTTCTCGGCATCATAAGGAATGTCAAAACCATCAGGGGTAATGAGAAAATCCTGATGCTCTATGAGCGCGCCCCACTCATCGTGCAATTGCCACGCTATTTGCACTGCACGCGGCCAGTTATTGCTATCGCTAATAGGAGCATTATAATTACGGGGTAACCCCGTGGTTTCAGTATCGAATATTAAGTACATTTCTTTCTAATCTATAAAAATATTAAAAAACCTGTCTGTCAGTTTAATTTCTCTCTTTCAGCATTGGTACGAACTGAAAGTCGCCGTAAGTAGTTTTATGAAACTCCTTTTCGCTGATGCGTTCGTAGAGGGTCATTACTTGTGTTTTTTCGCCTATGGGTATTACCATACGTCCGCCAATGGCTAATTGTGCCAATAGCGGATTAGGCACATAAGGAGCCCCCGCCGTGACTAATATACGGTCGAAAGGGGCTTCTTGGGGTAACCCCTTATAACCATCGCCAAAATACATCTGTACAGGACGATTTATCAGTTTGGGTAGTAGTTGTTGGGCAAGTTTGAAGAGCTTTTGTTGCCGCTCGATAGTGTACAGATATACCCCGAGGTACATCAGCACACTTGACTGATAGCCGCTGCCGGTACCTATCTCTAACACCTTTTGGCGCGGAGCTACCTGTAGCAGTTCGGTCTGAAAGGCTACCGTATAAGGCTGCGAGATAGTTTGGTCTTCGCCTATAGGGAAAGCCTTGTCTTGGTAGGCGTGGTCTTCAAAAGAACTATCCATAAACAAATGGCGTGGTATAGCCCGTATCGCTTCGAGCACACGCGTATCGCGTATGCCTTTTTCTTTGAGTAGGTCAGCTAACTGATTGCGCAGACCGCGGTGTTTTAAAGTGTCTTTCAAAGGGAACATTTTTCAGTATGAAATAGGTTATAAAAAGTTATAGTATAAAAAATCTTACAAAAAATTGGTATTAACAAAAAAAATTCTATCTTTGTACGCAGAAATAAACTAAATTAGCAAGAGATGAAACGTTTTAATCAAAAATTACCTTTCATCTTTATCCTTTTACTATTAGTATCTTGCCGCGCCACAGAGACTTCGGTGCAGATAGTAAAAGTAGAGGATAAGTATGAAATGAAACTACCTACTTCTCTTACTTACCAAAACAATCTTTATGACCAAGCCTCGCTACAATACGCCAATCCTAAAGAAGCCTTTTTTGTGGCTGTGATTGACGATAATCGAGAGGAACTGACAGAAGCTCTGTTTGAGCTGCTGAAAGACAAGCTGGGCGTACAAACCAAAAAAGCTTTTGCTGAGCGCTTTCGCCTAAAGGATTACTTTGATGTGTGCTATCAGGGCTGGGTGGAGGCTAAGATGATGTGCCCTTCTGCGGCGAAAATCACGACCACTACTATTCATAGGCTGCCTGCTATGGTGGTTGAGACTACTGAACAAGTAAATGGCAATAAGGTGTTCTACATAGTGGCAGTGGTAGAAACTGAGAAAACTTATTACCAAATCTTTACTTGGACACTCGATAGCAAAAAGACTCAAAACGAGCAGCAAATGAAAGAAATTATCAGCTCTTTTAGAGAGTTATAACTGCTAAAAAGGCTTTGACAAAGTTTCGAACTTTGTCAAAGCATTTTTTGTTTTGTATCTTGTATTTTGTCTTGTTTTTAGACTATCACAATTACAAAGTAGTTCTTCTTTCCGCGTTGTAGCAAGACAAACTTGTCATCGATGATGTCTTTCTCAGCAATTATATAGCTTTCTTCTACTTTTTCTTTATTTACAGCTATCGATTTCTCTTTTAGCGCACGACGCGCTTCGGAGTTAGAAGCTATAAAGCCTGTTTTGGCCGATAAAGCCGCTATCATATCTAAGCCTGCTGCTATTTCTGCGCGAGTTACTTCGGCTTGCGGTACTCCATCAAACACTTCTAGGAATGTTTTAGCATCTAACTGTCTGAGGTCGTCAGAGGTTGAGTTGCCAAAGAGTATTTGCGAAGCTTTTTGG
>ERZ773233.371-NODE-371-length-31035-cov-12.873176_pt1 | contig 31035 bp, 58 predicted proteins | sample MGYA00580991_ERZ773233 | MGnify/ENA primary metagenome ERZ773233 (study PRJEB29015, sample SAMEA2738178) | human oral metagenome | biome: human oral; feature: human-associated habitat; material: saliva | place: China | collected 2161 ...
TAGACAACGCCACAGCCTATGCTATCAGCAAAAACTGTGGCGTATCTATTCAGGCCGTAGATAAGTATAAAAACGGTGTATCAGATATTATGAACATGCGTTTAAAACACGCTATCAGCATGACTTCTTACGCCCATACACTACAAGAAAAACAGTGAGCACCATCACTGTTTTTTCTATTTTGAGCAAACAAAAAACTGCAAGCTACTACCTGCGGTTGGTGTACTATATTTTTGGTTTCATACAGATTTTTAGTCAGATCTTTAAGAAAGCAATTCGTTAACTCGATCTTGCACGGCTTGTGCGTCGTAACCAGCTCTCGATAAATTATCATATCGTTCTTGTCCATTGCCCCAAAGTCCTTGAATGACCTCGTTAGCTACGGTATTAAGATCCACGGTGTCTTCGCCACCTAAAAGGCTATTTACTTTGTCTTGAACCTCTTCGGCATCATAACCTGCATCAGTTAGTCTGTTGAAACGCTCTTGACCGTTCCCCCACAAGCCTTGTAGCACTTCATTAGCTAACGTATCCAAGTCTTTACTAGTATTTTCAGCATTTAAGAAGTCATTTACCTTGTCTTGCACGGCTTGAGCATTATATCCCGCATTTGATAGGTTATCAAAACGTTCTTGACCGTTACCCCAAAGTCCTTGAATGACTTCACTGGCTACAGTATTAAGGCTTTTTAGGTTGTTTTTATTGATTGGGATATCTTCTTCCTCATCATCTAACAAGACTATATTCTTGTCAAAAGGATTGCTAGAATATTGCCACCAACAAATCCCGTCCATACTTGGGAAGTATTCAAAGTCAGCGTTTCCATCATTCAACCCATATCCAGCAATCCAAAGGCTGTTAGGAAATTGCTCAAGAATCTGCTCATAATAAATATTATTAAGCGTGAATGGCTTGTAGCTGTAATAGATTGGCTCATAGCCATTTTCTTTGAGGATTTCCATAAAGCGCAGACAAGCATCTGTATTTGCCTGTTTATCTCCGCTTGCGTGGTCTTCGTAATCAAGACACAAGTATTTTACTTTTTGAGGTACATTATCAAGGAAGTAGCGTGCTTCTGCTTCTGCTTGTTCTACGTCTCCACCAAACCAAGCAAAATGGTAAAAGCCAATAGGGTTAGATTGTTCCACTTGAGCAGATAAGCAAGGGTTTAAATAGGTCGTACCTTCTGAAATTTTGATAATAGTATTCTGTGTACCCATATCCTCCAAAATACCTGTAATATCGTATCCATTGTGGCTAGATACATCGATGAATAAGTCGTTTTTCTTCATTTTTAATCCTCCTTCGGATTTTTGTATTCAAGTGCTTGCTTGCTATCAGTCAGACCTTTCGTTGTTGGGTCTGGAATGATATTCAAGATGTTTACAATCGTCAAACCAACAAGATAGGGATTTGAGAAAAATTTTCCTAGCAAGTCGAAGATAACTCCCCAACTAACCAAATCTTCCAGTTTGAGATTGAAATATGCAAGAATTGGCAAAGCTAAAGCGAATGCCACTCGCAATAAGAATGTTTTGTTTTTAAAATTGAAACGTACTTTCCAATTAATCATATGTTTTTCCTTTCTATTATGGCAATATTGTTGGCCAAGGTTCGTCTGTTAGGTATGAGATGGAGCTTATACGGATATCTCCAATGTCTCGGTCGGTTGGTACAGGGTTTAAGAATTGGAATCTTAAATGATTTCGGTCTCCAGCTCCTCCTACATACCATGTACCGTACACGATTCCATTATCGTTATATATATTACCAATTAAGGATGATTGCGTTCTAAACCCTGTAGGTATATTATCTCTAAAAATGATAAAACAATTTCTTTCTCTGTCTGTTTCTTGAAGAATATAGCCTTGACCACCACGTCTTACAATTCCGAACCAGCCCCATTGAAGACCTCCAAATTGATATAAGACCAGATTGTTAACGCGTCTTACTTTTACAAACGAATTTCCCAGTTTCGATACTGTATTCAACGTTATCCAACCAGTATCTCCAATCAAGACACGCCACCCTGTGTTACCATTTCCGCTCTCTTTAATCCATTTCAGAGCGCCGTTCGTGACATTGACATCTACATAGGTCGTCCCAATTTCGGCAGTTATCCGGCCCTCTGGCGAACCTGTGCCACGGATTTCATGGCCTACGTTGTCCGGTAGCGGTAGAGTGACATTATTACCCCCGACAATGCCGAGGGTATTGCCTATCAAGGTCAGCCTTGGTTCAGGCTTCTGGTTAAGCACCTTCATGTCACGGCCAACCGCTTTAGCAAATTCCTCTAAATTACTCATGGCTATCACGCTTTCGCAGCGTTATAGGTTGCGACCAGGTCAACATTGGCAAAAGAGTCAAGTCGTGTACCAAGGTCAGCCAATTTTTGCACGACTGCGCCTTCAGTATCGCCACTCATGCTAGCGATTTTCTCAGCGATTTCTTTGAGTGTATTGAGGTTTTCAGGAACACCCTCGCCTAAAATATCGTTCTTAACTGCGGTTTTAGCTTGTTCAATCAATTGTGTGACTGTCGCATTGTCAATCTTGCCGTTAAGCAGTTGTTTCAATTCCTTGATGTCAACTCCAACCGCTTGTGCGAACGCAATCAATTTACTTGTATCCATAATTTTCTACACCTTTCCTAAGTTATAAAATGTTAACAAGTCAGGAAATTCCTGACTCACTGTGCCGTCATCACCTACAGTCTTTCCTGCAAGTTGCTTCTTAACTTCTTCAGCAATATCCAGCTCCTTAAGAGCATGAATTTCCTCTGTGACCAGGTTCTTATCCGATTTGGTGATTCGGATTTGAGTAGAGTCGTCGCTTGGGAATGTATATCCACCCACTGATACCTCGATTCGATATAAGCCAGCAGGTAAAATCATGCCCAAATTAAAGGCAACTGCGCCATTTGTCACGACTGCCGTTTTGCGTAATTGCTCCTGACCTCTCGTCAACGTGATAGCTGCCTCTTGTCCTTCAAGCTGTGGAATCGGCTCATGATTTTCATCCAGTAAAGAAAAGGCAAATGTGGAAGCCACATCGCCCTGCTTAACTAAAAATCCACCGTCAACTTGTTCGAGATTGGTTGAATTAAGAACATAAGCCATTCTTTGCTCCTTTCTCGTCTTCAACTAAGATGTCGTCTCTGATTTGCAACGCCTCAAAATTGTTGTACAAGTGGTCAATGTAGCCATTGCCACCAAGAGCCTTGTAGCTATTGTGCATGTTCTCGACTACATAGAACTCATCCTTTGTGGTAAATCCACGGCGGATAGCCCTGCGAATATCACGATCGAGACGCATCCTCATTGTTACAAGGTGCGCATCGTCGTGAAGTTTTAGCTTTTCCTGTACTTCGTCAATTTTAGCGTTATTCTCGTCAGCAGTAATCTGGACATCTTTGATTTGTTTCTTGACATCATTTAATTCCGAAATGATTTGGTCTGTCAATTCCTTTGATTTCTTCGGCATTTTATAGCCCAACCAAGCGATAACGATTGGTGTGGCAACTGGTAGCACATTCATGAAGAAATGCTCAACGTGTTGTAAGACGTCCATAGCCACCTCTATTCTTTAGGTTCAAACTTCCATGCTGCGCCTGTTCCGTCAAGTTCAAGACGACCGTTGCGAGCAAAGTCGCTGACAGGTTCACCGTTATATGTGAACTCACGGTTAAGTTGAACCAATACACGCTTACCTTCACCGTTCACTTCCGCATGGTTAGGGTCTTCAATGGTAATCAAGTCATGTGCCATATAATGCTTACCAACTTCAGCAAGTGGAATCAACTCTACCAATTCCTTGTAGATAGTTCCATAAGCGATTGTCTTGCCTGCTACAGCATTTAAAACGACCGCATGGATGATTTTACCATAGCGGTCAGTTTCTTCTTGATTATGCTTAACTGCTTGGTCTGTTGCCGTCTGTTTCGCTTTAGTTTCAGCAAGTTCATGAGTCGCTTCTTCCAATTTTGCTTGCGTCTGAACGATTGCACTAGCTGGGTCAAGTTCTGCCTTCACCACATCAAGAACTGCCTGGATAAGCGCTTCTTGACTTTCATGTGTTCGATCGCCAGACAAGCCTGCTTGCTCATAACTGTATCGTTGGCCATGTTCTTTCTTGATGGTAACAATCGTTACGTTCTCAGGTTGACGGTAGTAAGGGTTATTTGCTAGTTCGTATGTTTGTGTCATGTTCTATTCTCCTTTTTGCATTTTAGCTTTTGTTTCTTCGAAAAGTTCTCTGAGAGCCGGTTCGTATTTCAGCACCTCGTTCATTGCTTTTAATTCGCTTGTTGCAAGTTGGTAAAATGCCTCATTTTGAGCCGATTCCAACTCACTTTTAGCCAATTTAGTTGCTAGTGAGTTCATCACTAATTGATCCAGTGTTTCGTTCATGCTATTTCCTCCAATTTTTGATTTAGCTCTTGAATGGCCTTTATTAAATAAGGTACGAATTTTGAATAATTGATTGTTAAATGATTATCCTCTCCCTCATATTTCTCTACTGCACCAGGGATAATATTTAACACTTCTTGCGCGATCAGACCGATTTCTTCATGAGTCTTATCCTTAATGTAGTCAAATGCGACTAAATTTAAAGCATTTATTTTATCCAATGCCTTGACTAATGTCGGTTCAATATTCTCTTTCAATTTTCTATCCGAACCGGTTGTGATTCCAGCGTGTTGTCTCCATTTCCCAGTGACGATTTGACTCCACCAGACAACTCTATTGTATCCACCATCAGGATTATCCCCTTCACCTTCCACATCATCATAGCCAATCCATATTCCTCTCGGAGCATTGATTCTAGAGTAGAAATTAACCTTTGATGTACTTGCGAAATCCACTTTCGAATAGAAATCTACATCATTTCTACAATACATCTTCCCGTCTGTATTGACATACCAAGCTTTGGGGCCAGGGGTGTCTAAGCTTTCACCCCAATTTGCCCAAAATGCGTTTCTGTTCGCACCAGCGTTCGTTCCGTTCCCCATCCCAATACTAACAGAGTTAATTCCTGTTATGAAATATCCATTTCTGTTCGCGTATTTACCGAATCTGAAACCTCCAATTTTACCTTGAAAACCTTCTAGAAAGGTCGCAGTGACTACGACAGACCGAAGCTTGTTGATAAATGCCTCTTTCGCAGCAAGCATATCTGTGAAGATGTTACTTGCCACTAGCTTGTTAGCAAAGGCTTGGTCCATTCTCACTTTATCAGCAGTAACGGCTTCAGCACCTATAATTGTAGACGTGACCGAACCAGCTTCAAAATTGGCTGTCTTCAGCTTGTCAACCATTGCTGACTTGATAACTGCCTTATCAATCAAGGTTTCGCCAGTGATGTGAGTCAGTTTACCGTCAAATCGGTTATACCCATTAGCACCCAGATTAATTCCAGAGATGATATCCCCAGCTGAGTTAATGTTTTGAACGGACCATGAGCCGGCCAACTGTCTTTGAACGGTTTTCAGACCTTCATTCTTAGACACCTCAACCTGGAACAGCTGATTGGTCATAGCCATGCGAGCGACCTTGTTAGAGATGTCGTTCTCATTACTGCCAATAATACGCTCATAGAGTTGGCTGGTTTCTTTGACACGCTGGAAATCGACTTGGTTAGCTTTGCCAGCTATCTGAGATGTGATACTTGCAAATTGACCATCTACTGTCTGCTTGTACTGAGCTATTTTCGTAGCGATATCGTTGTTCGTCTGCGTGCTCATCGCACTAAATCGACGTTCTAGACCTCTCACATCCTCTTGATAAGATGATTTCCCAACGTAATCTCTGGATATCTGCTCACGTACTGCGCTGACTTGACGAGCACTCTCGTTTCGAGCATAACGCTGCAAGCTCTCTTGTCGCTGACCGTCCTTGCTGATGTAAGTTTCAACAGCTACCATTTTAGTAAACAGACCGTCTGCAGTGCTCTTAACTTCATTCAGCTTAGTGCCGTACTGAATCTTGAACGACTCAATCTGATTAAGCACATTTTGAGAAGAGTTCTGCAGATTAGTAATGTCTGCTCTTGCTCGCTCACCAATTCGCTTGGCTTCCTCAGCGAGTGAATTGCTTGCACCAGCACTTCTCAAAGCCTCTTCGGCTTTACGTCTGGCTTCTTGGATTGAAGAGTTATCAAACGATTGAAACTTCTTGTCGATTTCGTCAGCAATTTTACGTTTGACTTCTTCGGCTTTGGCTTTAGCAGCATTCAACTCATCTGTGAACTGATTGACCAATTCTTCTTTTTTTCGGTCAAAAGCCAAATCAGCATTTTTCAATTCTTTGGAAATCTTTGCATCGACACTTCCTAACAATCCTTGGGTTTCATTCTTCAATGCGTCACTGACCATGGTGCCGATTGCATTTGCAAGACCAGACTTAAACTGGCCGAAACCGATCGATTTCAGTTTCTTAGCCATTGGCGAATAGGTGTATTTCGTAATCTTCTTACGAACATCTAAACCAAAACCCTCGTGGTAAATGCTGACAACATCGAACATCTGAACAGGTACATCACTCTGACCAACAACCTCAATCTCAAGGCTATCTTCTAGCATGTCGCATAAAGTGGTTCTGAAATACTGCTCACCGTACTTACGAAGGCTTGCTTCATCTTTCACATCCTGATCATTAACCTCAACCACATCTTCGTAGATTTGACTGTACTTGTTAATCAGCGGACTTTCGATAGTAACCGAGTAATGCTTGTCAGGAGTTTTCTCTCCCTCGCCTTTAATAGTTGTTTTAAAGGTAATTCGAGTTCTCAAAGACTTGGTTGAGGTCTTATGTTGATAGCTAGACAAGTTCTTTTTGTACATAAAAAGCGATTCATTTTCTGAACCGCCGTTTTTCAAAAGCCGAACCTGGTAGCCGTGTCTGACTAAATCCCCACCCCACTGACCAAGGATAGAGTGTTTGTCTTTCGCAAATACCTCCATCGCTTTTTTAGAATCAGTGTTCAAGGTGTGCCTATCCCAAATATCTGAAAAGAATGAAAATGGATGTTGTCGGGTAATGCTTCCTGCAAATCGACTCAAAGCAGACACACCCGTCTCTCTATCTAGATTAATGGCATTTACAACGTAGTTATTCAAGAGACTAAGAACTTGATTAGCATATACTTGGATATAGCCATTTTGCTTTTCAATTTCAAAAATAACAAAATCCTGCTCACCGTGTAGGTCATCTGCAGTCAGGAATGTTTCTTCTCTCAGTAATTCCCATTTAGGGTCTGATGTAGGAAATCGAAAGGTTAGTTGATACGTATTATTTCGTTCTTGGACGATTTCGTCATTGTAAGCCTCGTTCAGAGGCATATTGCCATTTGTAAGGTAAATCATATGATATACCTCCAATTCGGCCTCACAGTTACCTTAAGAATATTTCCAGTGAATACTAGACTGTTATTTCCAACTGCTAACTCAAAGAAGCCTCCACGTTTTCGTAGAGTATTTTGAATAGCACCTTCAGCATTGTAGATGTTTTGTTTCTTATGTCTACAATCAATCGTGGCTTTCTGTCTAATCGTCAAGTGCATGGTTGTACGCCCAATTGTCAAAGAAATATCTCCGTCACCTTCAATCTTGATTACTGGCTCGCTATAGACTGAACCTGGATTGTTAATGTTTCCACTTGATGTGAAAATTAAAGGTTCAACAGATTTTTGATAACGGAATGGTTGCATACTCAACTTGATTTCTAGTTTCCATCCGTGCATACCTTGAGGTTTGTATTTTGCACTGACGAAATCAGCATAAAATAAAGAGCCTAGCTGGTAGCTAAACTCTAGCGTATTATCTTTTGGTTGAAACCTCTCCACGATTTTAGACGGGTCTACCGCCCGTGGAAGGTAAAATGCAAACGTTCGTTCATAACTCTCATAAGCACCATCCAGTACCCGATAACTTCCGTTAACCCCAAAAAGGTTAGCAGTTTCAGATACTTTTGGTTTTGCTGCTTCCACATCACCAAAATCTGTCACCACACAATTTGGGAGGGTTGAAGTATTGAATCCGTTAATAATCATATAATTCATTAAATTCCCTCCCTCGCATAGATTGCACCTTGTCGTTGATAGCTATTCAAGGCTATCTTTTCACCGTCCAGGTAAGTATCTGACGGCTTTTCAAGGATAGCCGTAAGGATTTTTTCCATACTTTCTCTCAGAATTGCTATCTCAGACACGGTTTGACTGTCTTTTGCCTCGATTTCAGCCTTTGGCATAGCCAAACTTGCTTCAAGATTTTTGGCAATAGTAGGTGTTCCACTTAATCCAAAATCATCATTTGAAAATGCGTTTGAGATCTCGCCAGCCATTCCGCTGACAGATTTCTTAACATCTTTGAAACGGTCTTGCAACCCTCTATTCAAACCTTGCATAATCGCGTTACCAGCAGGAATCAAGAGCTTGCGGTCATACTCAATCGGACCTTTGTGGTCAGCAATCCAACCAGCGATACCACCGACAAAGTCAGTAACTGCACTCCAAGCAGACTTCAAACCGCCTAGGAAACCATCAAGGATAGCCTCACCAGCTGACCATAGGTCAATGTTTCGGATACCATCAAAGATACTCGTAACATTGCTTACAAGGTCACTAACACCTTGCTTCATACTCTCCCACGCACGCTGAGCTCCTTGTACAAGCCCATCAATCAGACCTAAGACTGTTGATTTCAATCCTTCCCAAGCGTTGCTTGCGACAGATTTGATTGTGTTCCAGATATTAGATAATATCTGAGCAAAGCCATCAAAGATAGCCTTACCTGTAGCAGACAACCCGTTCCAAATCGCCTCACCGACGCCTTTTATAGCATTCCAAGCAGTTCCCCAATCACCATTGATGATAGCCATGACTGCTTTTATAATGCCACTAATGACATCCATAGCCGTCTGAATAGCAATCTTAATCAATTCCCAAACCGTTGTTACTACAATGCAGATATTGTTCCACGTCGCTTCAATGAAAGGAGCAAGGATATTCATTGCGGTTTCAATAATGGATTGAATAATCGGCATAACCATCTGAATAACTGTCTGGATTGCGTTCCAGACAGTTGTGAACGTTTGTTGAATCAAACCTTGATTTTCAGTCCACCATAGAGAAATACCGTCCCAAACAGACCTAATAAAATCAACAACTGCTTGGATAATTGGAGCAACAACAGCCATCATATGGTTCCAGACGGTTGTAGCTGTTTCAACAATACCATTCCAAACTTCGGTCAAGACTGGTGCGACAGACTGCCACACACCAGAGAACCAATCCATGAAGCCTTGCCAGATTTGTCTACCCATCTCGGTTTGAGTAAAGAAATAAACCAAACCTGCAGTTAATGCAGCGATCGCTGCAATGGCAATTCCAATCGGATTGGCACTCATTGTAGTAAAGAGACCCGTGACTGCTGTTTTAATTGTCGTTAAGACAGCAGGTATTCCCGATAACATTCCCGAGACTGCCGAAAATGCTTTAAAAGCTAAAAATGCAGAACCAAGAGCGGTAACGATACCACCCATGATACTTCCTAGACCTTCGCCAAAGATCCCACTGAAAACACCCTTGATTCCTCCTAAAATAAGGTTAGGAATTTGCTTCAAAATATTTCCAATCATCGGAATTAGGTTCCCGAAAAGAAATGTGGATGTCGTTTCCATCAAGGCTTGCAAAGCGGGCTGGATATCCTCACCCAAAGATAACTTCCCTAGCACATTCTGAGCAGCTGCTTTCATAGATTCAAATGATCCAGTGAAAGTTGTTGCTGCCTCTCTCGCTGTTGTACCAGTGATGTCCAAATTCTCTTGGATGGCGTGAATGGCGCTATAAACATCTGACAAGTTATTTATGTCATACTTAACACCTGTCAATTTTTCTGCATCAGCTAAAAGCCGTTGCATCTCTTGTTTTGTACCACCATAACCCAATTTCAAGTTGTCCAGCATCGTATAATTCTGCTTGGCAAAGCCTTGATAAGCCAGTTGAATACTTCCCATAGATGTCCCCATCTTATTGGCATTATCCGACATATCAATCATGGCCATATTAGCTATGTCAGCTGCTTTATCTGTATCTCCTCCAAGAGATTGTAGCAAGCTAGCTGAGAAACCTGTAACATTTTCCATATAGGCATTGGCTGAGAGACCTGTTGTCTTGTAGGCCTCGTTTGCAAATCCTTTAACCTTATCAGCTGAGTCTTTAAATAAGGTTTCGATACCACCTAGCGATTGTTGAAGCGCTGCCCCTTCATTCAATGTAGCACTTAACGCTTTGCCAATTCCAGCTGCTGCAACAATCTTTTTGAAAGTTCCTACTAAATTTGAACCGAGGGATTGACCTGCACTCATTCCTGCAGAGGCAACTTCACCACCCAATTCTTTTTGAATCATTCCACTAATACCCTTAGCTGATGGAATGATCTGAACGTAGGCTTTTCCTAATTCAGTCGCCACTATTCCTCACCTCCTGTTTTCGCAAGTAAAGCCTTGCGATAATTTTCAAAGTCCTCACCAGATTCAAAGACGAGATAGTCTTTTTCGTCATTCTCACTCTTATCTCTCTTAATTAATTGATCCGCGATGGATGCAGGACGATTAACACCCTTTTGCCCATCCTTCGTTTGCAACCACAAAGAAAGAGACAGTCTGTCTACGATACTTGCAAGTAACGTCGTTTCCAGAGGGACGATTTGGTCAGACATAATCTGCTTTATCCGCGAATCATCACGCAACCCATACGCAAAAACAGCCACCTGATTTAAAGATAGCTGTTTATAGTCGTATATCTGGTAGGTTTCCGCCAAATCACAGACAAGAGCATCCTCGTCTATGTTAATCATCTGAGCAAGGACTAGGATTTTTTTAGGTCTTTATTAGCTTCGAAAATGCTCTTAATATCAGCGAATAACACTTCAGAATCAAGGAAATCTTCCCCTTCTTCCAAGTGATTTAAGAATTTTTCAGCTTGTTCTTGTCCAAAAAGGAGATTGAGCATTTTTTCAGCTGCTTCAAAATCCCCTTTTTCCATCTTGGAAGCTGCACGCATGAGATAAAAGTTTTTCAATCGTTTTTTAGGGATTTTGTACTCAAACCCTGATTCCGTTGTTCCTTTTAAGATTTCTTCCATTTACTTTACGCTCCTTGAATGTATTCGTAGTGAGTGTTCTCACTGTTGTCTGGTAATGCAGTGATTGTCAATTCATAGCCGATAGGTTCGCCGTCTTTATAGCTGATTTCTCCAATTTCGCTAACCTTACCACGAGGAATGACAACACGTTTCACATAGCCGTTTTTCAACAATGTATCAATAACCAAGCTATGTTCTGGCAATTCTTTACCATTAGCTTTTACAGTGATACCTGTTTCAAGGGTTCCTGAAACGTTATCTGGTCCATAGACTTCTTTCAAGACTTCAATGTTCAGACCTTCAATCAATTTGTATTTGAAGGTGTCTTTTTTTTCAGTTTGAGAAGACAAGACTGTTTGTCCGCCCCACGCTTTGACTTCTTCTGACTCTGGTGAGTTCTCATTGGTCAATCCATCTTCTGAAATATACCCAAGCGTTTTAAATGCAGCATCCAATACTGTTTTGGCATTTAGTGGTAGATTTGTTCCAGCTGGTGCAGTAGATACTGCTCCTCCAATTTTAGGCTTTGCAGCCGTTACATTTGATGCTGATGCAGTCGTCATATTCTTTCCTCCTGTTGATTCTGCATTTGGTGTTCTTACTTCTGTCGCTTCTAATTCTGGCGCCAAAACTACACCTCCTTTTTAAAAATAATTAATGTCATATACCGCTTGATAGCGATATTGCTTCGTTTTCGTGTCTGTAAAGTTGTAGTCACTATTGTGATGCACACCGCTGACTTCGTTGACTGTAATGAGATCCTCAACTACTTTCTTGACTTTCTCATTTAACTCAGCAGCCTTTTGAAGTGATGGTGCATAACTTTGAAAAGCGAATGTGGCAGAATGAACGTAGTCAGTTCCACCACTTCCAGTCTTTTCTAAAATGACATAACTCTCAGGCATTTTCGGTTTATGTTCAAAAAAAGACGGAACATCTAACTGTCCGTCCAAAAATTTCTTTATAACTAATTCGATCATCTTGCTCTCATAGCCTTCAGTAAAATATTATGTTTTTTATTTCTGGCCATGCTCTTGATATCAGTCGTACTAATCTTTGCATTGGCACGCTTTTGCCCTGGCGATACAGTCAATTCAAACCCCTCACCAGCTCTTTCAGCAATCCCTTGCCCTTTCTCTTCTAAAATATCTTGCATTTCAGGAGAACGTAACAGAGCAGATACTCCTAGTGGGTTCAATTGAAACTTCATATTACTCATAAACTTCAACCATGACCTTTCTATTCCACGATAATGGAATCATTGACTCAATCCCCTCTTGAGGGATGCCAATCGTCCGCCATTTACGACCAAAAAACTTGACCTCACGATTTTCCCACTTATTGGTGTCCCCTTTGGGAATACCAAGTGTATAGACCGCCTTCTTCCCAGTCAAGTTCATTTGATTGATGACGTCCTCTGATGAAGTTGGGACAACCAATACATTTTGAACCTCAATCTCAACATCACGATGGATTGGATGACCGAAATCGTCGTTACCAATTTCCACCTTGTCTATTAAAATGACAGGGATTCCTTTTAGGTAGGTCATAAATCTCAATCGCTCCATATCGTTGTTTTTTCTTCAAACCAAGCCTTTTAAGTTCGGTATCTTTGATAAAGAGACCGCCTCCAGGAACAAGGTAAGAACCACTAAACGAATAACCCAAGGCACTTTCAGATACCTGAGTCATTGGTTCATGGTCTGTTGAGGTCATGAGGGTTCGTGCCACGATATCGACCGTGACAGACTTAGCAACACTAGCGAATGACACGCTTTCAGCTACCATATCGTCAAGGTCTTTACCGACTTTTTCAGCTTCAACTCGCAAAGAATTAGATACAACTTCCAACAAAGCCTCAGCCCTTGCACGCTCATCAAATTTCAACGAGCGCCACAACAATTCCAGGTCCTCAATCTTTGCAAAATTTTCCATAGCTTAACCCTTGTTTTCCTCGTACAAGGCTACCAAGTCGGATTTTTTTGAACCCTTATCGTAATCAATACCTAATTCATCCAAACTAGACTTCAATTCCGCTACGGTCATGTCTCCTCCGCTTGGAGCCGTATCTTCCACAGGCACCCAATCTCCGCCAAGAATACTCTCAGCGGAGATAATCACGCCCGTTTTTGTATCACGGTATAAAGCCATAAAACTTACGCTTTCACACGAGCGAAGGCATCTTCATCAAGAATACCCCAGCCGATAAAGGCTTCCGCACGCAAGCAGATTTCATTGTAGGCTTTAAGGTCACGACCAGCACCGTCTGGATCTCCGTATTCGATGATTTCCATTGGGATATTTTCAGCATAACCCCACTTGAAGCGGTTTTGGAAATCCCCTACAATGACGTGGTCTGTTTCAGCACTTCCACCAGTGACAGTAAGGTTCTTGTTGATGTCTGATTTCATTCCGTAGAATGAATCAGGATTTTGGCCAAAGCGAAACTCAGGATATTGAATAACTCCGTTAACCTTAACTTTCGCCAATGCTTGCCCAGCAGCTGGTGACAAAGCAATACCATTTACTTCATATCCTCTCGCTGTAACTTGCTGTACTGCTGACTCCAAATTCTCATCGATCTTAGTTTCATCATACGTCACGATACTTCCATTGATTACACCATCAAATGAGTTGGTTGCACGGAAAGAAGCATCCGTCATTGTTTTTGGCTCTAAACCATGAAGAGCAGCAAGGTCAAAGGCTTCCGCAATCTTCTTAGCAAAACCATCCATGTAAGCTGACAAGAAGTTCATTTGCTTTTCTTCTGAAGCATACTTGAACTCATCTGTAATGCGAGCTTGGTATACAAATTTAAGAGGTTTGATTACTTTTGGTGTGATTTTAGCTTTACCAGCTTGTTTTTGTTCACCCTCACCGACAATTTGAGCGTTTCCTTCAAGATTGAAGATAAATTGCTCTACTCCATTAAATGGAATAGGTGTTTGTGCTGACAATTTAGCCAGTACAGATTTTCCCTGTACCTTGCTGATTAATTCTGTTACTAGTTCTGGTTTAAAAAGTGTTCCACTTTTCATTGAATTATCTGCCATAATTTTTTATTCTCCTTTTGGTTGTAATTCACGAAGCATCTGCTTCATTTGCATAGTTTTGTCATCACCGATAGCAGGCTCAGTATCTCTTAGTGGTGCTTGAGGGGTTGCTGGTCTCATAAAACCAGCTAGACGCTCAGCGTCAGCCCTTAACGCCTCTTCGTCAGCACCTTGAAGACGGTCAGCCAAGTCATAAGGCAAGCCATTTTGTAAAGTGATACGAGTTCGCAAGCTAGCAGTTTCATAATTGCTCACTTGCCCCTGCAATTCAGTGATTTGAGCGTCTGATTTGGCGATTGTCTGTTTTGTTTCCTCAACAGTAGCTTTCAAAGCGCCATTTTCAGATTCTAGTTCTGAAACACGTTTCTTGAGTTCATCATAATCACCGAATTTTTCACGCTCACGTCTGAGACGTTCCTTCACGATGTTATCTAGCTCTTCCTGTGTTTCAATCGTTTTAAATTCAGACATCTTCATGTCTCCTTTCTCCTGCTTTCCCGGCAGTTCGGTAATTTTTTAGGCATCAAAAAAAGCAGTCTTTCAACTGCTCCTCTTAATAACTGATTTTTTGCTTTTTCTTAGGCTTAGTTGTCAAACAAGCCCAATGCGCAAGCAAGGCGCTATCCATCAAAGAAATATCCATATCCGCAAAATGCGATCTATAGCCAAACCCACCGTTTGAACCAATGTTCCGCTTCTCACAGTTGGTTGTGATTTTCTTCAAAGACGGTTGACCAGCATGGCACAAGGTCTTTTGATAAATCCCCTGCTCCCACATCGAGTTAGCCACGATGATTTCCTTGACCGTGGGCAATATCACGCTCTTCATGCGTTCCTTTTTCAACTCTTCATCAAGGATTTTCTGACCACTTGCCCCATCGACTACGATAGTAGCCACATCGGCACGCTTGACAAAATCCAAGATCCAGTCATTCCCGTTACGGACAGACTGACAGTCAATCGTCTCAACAAAAATCCTCTCATCTACCGTGCGAACAGCAATACTTAATGCCACGTTTGCACCATCTTGACCATATTTGACTCCGACAAACAACTTACCTGACAAATCAGGCATAGAGTCCACACACAACTCATTCCATTCCGTTTCCGAAATAGCAGATTTCTGGTTGTATTCTGGCCAATAACCCAAACGCTGAACATTATGGTCTAGCTTATCATCACCAAGTTCGGCTTCTATCTTCCGCTCATTCAAATGGTACCCCATTGAGGGATTGGAGTTATACCAGGCATCGACATCATCGATTTCTTTTTCCTCAGAAACCGACCATTCTGCCCAACCTGAGTATTTTCCTTTCCCAAAAAGGCAATTCTTACGGTAATTGGTGAATACCGTCCCATTTGAAACAGGTGTAGGAGGTGTCCCACACATGATTGTGATTGGATTGCTACTATCCGTTACCGTATATTTCAAGGCCGATTCCTGCTCAGTCGTATATTCCTGAGCCTCATCGATTACAAGAAGGTCAAAACCTTCCCCCAAACCACCATTGGATGTTCTGGTACGAAATTGTACAATCCCACCGCCGTCAAACAGTTCAATCCGCTCTTGTCCCTTGGCTCGTATAGAGCTAAAGTGCTCACCGTCCACATATCCCATTTTTTCAAGGTAACGTTTCACCTTTTCAAAAGAGGAATGAGAGGTGGATATTCTATGAGCCGTGTGTAGGATGTTTAGTCCATTATGCAGGCCCCAAAGTTCAAAAAGGTACAAGAGTTCGGATTTCCCATTACGACGAGGAATAGAGTAGCCAAATTTTTGATGCACCCACAAACCATTCTTATCAACCGCCATGATAGAGGTCAACAGATTGACTTGCCAAGCGTAGCAAGAAAGACCCGTCCGCTCGTAGATTTCTACCGCTTCTTTCGCCTTAGAATTTTTCTTGACGTACTTTAAAATTACCGATTGAGTAGGATTCTGATTGCCAAGTTTCTTTCTAGCCATCCACTGCTCCTTTCAATCGTACCGCATGATAACCCTATCGCTGGGAGATATCGGATCACCTCCTAATCTTTAATAGCACAATTTGAAACCTTGGCGTAAACATCCACATAAGTCTCTTTCTTTTCTCCGTTATGCGTGATTTCTGCATAATCTCCACAAGGCTCGCTTGATGTAATTGCGTTCGTACTAACAAGAGCTTTCCAATTTTGCAGGGTCTTGCTAAACCAAACTACAAAGCAGTCTTCTGCTTTGATTTCACGACCTGCCAAGCGTGAAAATTCTTGCGATGCCAATTGTTTTGCTTTTTTTAACATTTTTTATTCCTTTCTGAACATAAAGAAAACCGTATGGAAATCCAAACGGTTTATAGTGATTTATAGCAGTTTATAGCAATAGAATTATAAATATCTCACACAGAACCTCCTTTCAAATTTTCAAAAAGAAAAGCACCTTGACCACTGTCAACGTGCTTATGCTATAATTTCAACTTCCTTGATTTCATCTTCAAAGAGTTTTGTCCATCTGGTTCCTGACTTAACAGACACCCCATCAAGTTCTTCATCATAGACATCCTTGTCCTCATAAAGACAGAGGCCTTCGAATGTCTGGTTGTCAATGTCGGTGATTCTGACAACCTTGTTATTAAATTTTCTAAGTTCCATCAGTCTCCCCTTTCGTAGTATGTCGGTATCAAGTGTGCGCCAGTTTTGCTATATTTGATTGTCATAGCATTTACTGGCTTACCAGTATAAACATCAATTCCCAGTGGCTTATCTTCAAACAAATCAACCTTTTCATTGCTAGTTTGAGCGCCATTTCTACTAGTTTCTAAAAAACCTGTCATCTTGTACTTATCGTACAAAGCATTTACATCTACATGATCATAAAAATAGCTCTTTCCAGACGATGATGTTGACTGAATATGTCTAGCTTGTTTTTCTGGATTGATTTTATCCAGCCAATTGCCATTTTTGAATTTTTCCTGGATATAAACTACATTTTTTAAGCGTTCATATCCCTCACCACTATTATACTTCAAATCCTGAAACTTTGCTAGTGAAATAGGAGCATTTTGAACTCCTAAAACATCAACTATTTTCTTGTATTCCTGAATATCTGCTTTACGATTATTATCACGCACATCAATATTCATTTGCTTACGAATTTCTAACTCATTTGAACTATCCTTGCTGAATTTTTTAGTCCAAGAATTCTGACGTTTCCCGTTTTTAGGATGATAATCAATTACACAAGTACAATGCTTATGTCTTCTGTAGAAATTCGCTGGTTCTTCACCATATATGTAATTTCCTACTAGACTATCACACCATTTACAACAACGTCCAGTAGAACGCCTACTAATCGTCGGTACCAATCCCGTTTTAGCATGAAACTCCGCATTCTTCCTGATTGTATCATCAACAATTGATTGTGTAAAGTTCACAACAGGCTCTTCTAATAGCCAACGAACATTATCAAAACTTTCCTCACTGGCTAAACGATTAACCAGACCATCAATTCGGTCTTGATTCAATTCAGGAACCTGAGCAGTTAACCCAATTTTAGCCTCAGAGTTCAAATTCTTCTGAACTTGCTCAGTATAATCACTCACAAGCTCGTAATTTCGCCCCAGAACGTCCGTCAGCACACGTTGAGCGATGTTGTAATACATTTTACCATCTGGTAGCGTTTCGTTCGTTAGAGAGGCTCCCAGAGCCTTAGAAAGTATCTCCCCAATTTCAATTGCATATTGATTGGCATCCAAATAACTTGCCTTGCTATGCTGCAATTTAGACAGCAAGTCTTTCAAGACCTCACTGTCTAGCCTAGCACCTTCAAACTCAGACTTGATTTTCTTGAGCAGACTCGGAACGATATCCTCCACCATCTGTACCCTCCTTCACTATTGGAGCAGGCTTGTCTGAACCTTTGATTCCAGTCAAGTCACGGATGGTTTCAGCATCCATATAGCCAGGCACCGCTTGATTCAGTTTGATAACACCATCACCAATCAAGGTCAACATGTTAGCGTCCGCCTCAAACAAAGGCTCCCACTTCACGACCGTTTTATTGAACTGCTTTCTCAAATACGGAAACTCATCACGTAAACAAGTAGCCACATAAGCCACATTCAGCAAACCAGAGCCTAGAGAGCGCTGAGCCTTACGACCAGCTAACCGCAAGTTCTCATGACTAGCCTTGATAGCTTCAACAGATGACGGATTGTCAGACACAAAACCAAGATCATCCAAGGTCAAGCCCATTTCTCCAGCAAATCCAGCAGCTGCAGTCCGTAACTGCTCAGTAAAAGGAGACATGCTAGATGTGGTGAATTGACCCACGTTCGGCTTGTCCCCTTCATCATCTTTCGTAAATGTAAGTAAGCTAGATACAGTCGCTTTCCATGTGTCAATTGCCTCTGCATCTTGACTCAATCCCAACACATATTTCTGAGGGAATGAATAGAACTCAGCAGTCACATCTGACCGCTCAAGCGTTCGTTTAGCATATCTCTGATAGTACATTCCTGCCCGAGTAATTCGTGACCGACCAAACGGACGAACCGCATCAGGTCTATGAATGACTGGCACTAGCAAAGGAACCTTAGTTGGATTTCCGATTGCAAACGGCTTTCCATCTTTCGGATAGAACCAAGTCACATCACTAGTAAAATAAGCCTCAAGCACGGCATAGCCATTTTCATCTCGCTTCAGTACTGCATATCCCTCAGTCAGCAAGCCAGTGATAGGATCCAGAACACCAGTTGCATTGCTTGCCTCGATAACTTGCAATCTAGGAGCATCATCGTCATCTCCTTGCGATATGTAAACAAAACAACACGACCCAATCAAAGCTGAAAGGATCGCGCTATCAAAAAATACATCAGGATTATTCTGGGCAAAAATTTCATTCGCCCTAAAATCATCATTGGCAAATTCACGAAAGACCAAACGGTCTGCAAGACTGTCAACACCCTTAGCGCCCCAACCTAAGACTGCTCGATATTGTTGCCTGATTTGAGGTGGTATCGTAATACCAACATCCATCTCATTGTGTTGCATAGCATACTGATTGTATCTAGTATCTACACCCATTTTATAGTTGGCTAACTTCTTCCTTAGATAGCCCATACCTTTCAATGTCATTTTATACAACTACCTTTCATTTTGCGTGAGAAAAAATGTACAGTGACGGTGTGAAGTCCGGAAGCACCGAGGGGGAGGGGGGCACCCCCCTACCTTGGCAGGAACACTCGTCCTTTTTTCAATCTCTATCTAATTATTTTTTTATAACAAGACCTATTTATTATTTTTAAATAATTACTGATGGTTTTAATATTAACTCTTATATTTAAACCAATCTGTACTTTGTGGCAAGTTCCTATTGCCAATGACCTTTGTTCCGTTTGTCTTCTCATCAGCATATAGCTTGTCAGACTTCTGTCTATTGCACTGCCAATGCGCCAATTGCAAGTTAGCAATGTCAGATGGATGTCCATTCTTATTTACTGGAACGATGTGGTCAATAACTGGACTTAATGGATGAGGATATCTCAGGTCTTTGTCTACAGGATGACCACATATCCCACAAGTGTTTCTTGTCTTTAAGATAATCTTTTTATTCTTCTCAAAGGCTACCCTGTGTGGTCCGCTACGGTCTGCACGGAGGGGGGTGGTATTCATCTAGGGAGGAGGTCCTTTCTTTTTAGGGTAGGGGGGTGGTATTCTCAAATGTAGCCCTCGGTATCTTTCAAAGCAGGGGTGTTTTTAGTGCACCCACCCCCTCTTATATTTAACATATCTTATATTCTGTTAAATAAAACTAACATTCTCAAACATCAAGCGTAGCAAGTGCTTACATCTATTTTATTAAAAACTAATTTACATTTTCTCAATGTGTTAAATAAATAGGTTTTTAATAGCTAAAATTCATCATCGAATCATCTAATTCATCCTGCTTAATACCTATATAATCAAGTGTGATGTCCGGTGATGAATGATTAAATAATTCCATCAAGATAGCTACATTTTGGTTTTTCCTGTAGTGATGATAACCAAATGATTTTCTCATGGAGTGAGTCCCAATATTTTTAAGTCCAACATGTTCAGCTGCTTGCTTTAAAATTTGGTAAGCAGCTACTCGACCTATGTGAGTTATCCGAACTCCATCCGTCCTGACTTTCTTTTTGCTAGGAAACAGATAGTCATATCCTTGTAGCTCATTCGTTTTGATGTAATGATTCAAGGCCTTTCTTAATTCCGGATTGATAGCAAAACGCTTGACTTTGCCTGTCTTCTTCTCAGTGACTTCTATTCTATCACTAGTCACATGTTTAACTTGCAGAGGTATGATGTCGCTGATACGCATTCCAGAATAAAGACCACACATAATCAGAACATAGTTTCGCTCACTCTTTGATTTTAAGAAGTTTTTCATCCGTTCAATATCATCAAGTTCACGAATAGGTTCTACTTTCTTCACGACATCACCTCCAAACTACAAGAAAAGGCAGGGTGTGCCTGCCTTCGTCTATTATTCGATAGTACCATTTTAGCACATAAAATCATATATTCACTCCGAACTTACTCCAGCTTTACTCCAAAAAAACTCCAAGTTTACTCCAAAATTTCAATCTGTTCACCGTTGCGATAAAGTTCTGCAAATGCCATCAGAGACTTATCCAAGATGTCGTAATATGAACTTTCTGAAAGAGACAAGTCCATTGCGATTGTTTCATCCTTCTTACAATTCCACTGAAGATACTTTTCAAAAAGTATCCTACGATATAGAGGATCGTGTAAGTTACTAACTGCTTGTTCAATTGCATCCAGCTCCATCTCTGCATCAACCTTTCTGATAGCCAGCTTTTCAACCTGACTGGTCGTGTCACTTCCAGGATTTCGAGGCATGAAAGAATACGTCGTGGTAACTTTCTGACCATTTTTGTCATTGGCCACACGACGCCAGCGAGGATAGCCTTTCAAGATTTTCTTGGCATTTTCTTTCGTTTTTGCTTCATTTATTTCAGGGAAAAAAGGCATCTCTCACCTCATTTCTATATATTTTTATTTTTCAAGTCTCATCAAAACTTTTAAAAAACGTTGCTAGATCATCGAAAAAAGAAGCAAGTGTTCTAGCTATATTCTTGAATCCTTCCCTGATGGTTCTCACAAGATCTTCAAGTTCTTCAGGACTTAACTGAGCCAGCTCTTGAGCTAGTCTCTCTTGCTCACGCAGTAGAGCTTGCTTAGCTTTCTTCTTCTTGATTCTTTTGTTCATCTGGTTTTCTCCAAATTCTTGCGAATATCTTCATAGTCCATAGCTTGAAAAAATTCATCATCGTCATAACTAGAGTTAAGGTAAAACCCGATATTTTTTATTTTATATCCAAAATCTTCCTTATAAATCCACTTACCAAATTCGACTACGCTGGGCATTCCACTATTCCTAGAAACCACATCCCCCTCAAAGATTTCCTTACCGTTTTTGTCTTTGAGTCCTGTTGATTGCATGATACATTCATAATCATCAAAATGTAACCAATCTTTTTCCTCTTCGATTCAAATGATAGGACAAGTCCAGTTTTCGTCATCTGTGTCACAATTGCCTACCATGACTTTGTAATTCATTTCTTTTCGCAGTCTATCCCACGCTCTATATTTTGGTATCATCCCAAATCCTCCTCTTTTACGAAAGTACCATCAATCCAACGACCCTTGCGGTCTTTAATTTCTTGGTAAGCCAGTTCGAAACATTCTTCGAAATCATAACCGAGAATATTGCTGATTGATTTTAGATATTCAACCGCGAATACTAAATCATAACGAAATATTCCACCGTATCTCCTATCGCTATACGATATAATTGCACAAATGTTTAAATTTAAGCTTTTAAAACAGTTCATTACATTTACTTCTTTAACGGGATTTAATCCCTCAAAAATCTTATGCACAACTCTTCGCTTAATTTCAAAGACTGCTTGTCTAGTCGTCCACCGTTCTCAAGGTCACGGTCAATAAACCATTGTTTGACTTTTTCTATTGTATTCATGATAACTCCTTTGCTATTGCTGCTATGACATTGACTGTCACGCTATTTCCTGCTTGTTTATATAATTGACTGTTAGAGTTGACCTCTTGCGCTTTGTCAAAAGCCCAGTCTGGGAATCCTTGCAATCTCCAACATTCACGAGGTGTTAGCTTTCTAATTCTAAATCCATCTGATAAATGATTGTTTTCGTGATAGCTATTGCTAGTTAAAGTAGGAGCGATGTCATGTTCTCCGCCTTTATTATAACCATGCCCACGCTGAATGATTTTAGGCTCAAGTCCTCCTCCTTGATAGGCTCTGATAGTTGGTGCGATGCCGTCTGTTTCGTAAACCACGCCACATTGATTAAAATTAGGTTGTAATACCCCAAATTGTTTTATAGTATTACATTTTATAGCTATCTTTTGCCCCTCCCCCTTGTTCGTTGTGAGCGTAGGAGCTAGGCCGTCAGCTTGATAGACTTCTCCATTCATGCCATTCCCAGACGGGTTGACATTACCGATTTTCACGACTGATTGGCTACTAGTTGACTGACTTTCTCCGCCGAAAGGAAAAACTCTTCTGGTACATTCTCCTCTAAGATGTCCGATAATGAACACACGTTCCCTATTTTGGGGGACTCCAAAATTCTTGCTGTTAAGCACTTGCCATTCCACGTTGTACCCCAACTCATCCAACGCTGAGAGGATAATCTCGAAGGTATTTCCTTTGTCATGGTTAAGGAGTCCCTTGACATTTTCAAGGAATAGATATTTAGGCCTGAGAATAGATGCGAACCTTGCGATTTCAAAAAACAAAGTTCCTCTAGTATCTTCGAATCCTCGTCTTGCTCCTGCAATAGAGAAAGCTTGGCACGGAAATCCTCCGCAGATAACATCAACATGTCCGATTCCTCGAATAGTGTCATCTGATACTGTTGTGATGTCATGTAATTCAATTTCTCCTTTCGTATCGTGTATAGCTTTATAACTAGCTCTTGCGAATTTGTCAATTTCGCAAAAACCAACACATTCATGACCCGCGGATTCCATTCCAAGACGAAATCCACCAATTCCTGCGAATAAGTCAAGAAATTTCACAACAACACCTCATCCCCGATCTTCACTTTATCGTATTGCTCTCTTGTGACTACGAAAATCCCATAATCTCTGATAGTCACAGTATACAACTTGCCATGTCGTCCTTTTTCAAGGACCTTACCAAATATCTCAGCGCCTGCATTATCCGCCTTGTAGATAACCATCGGCTTCTTCTCTTCTAAATCTCGAATCCTGTCCATCTGCCAGATGTTTAACCCAGCAGAGACGAGGATACATATTGCGATAAATCGTTTCATGTCTCCTCCTCAAAATAAAATTTACCATTAAAAGGCTTGATTTCAATAATTCCATAATCTAACCCAAGTCTTGCTATAAATGGCTTGCTGATTCTCTCGTGCAAGGTAGACATCTGCTCTCTGAATTCTTCTAACAGAAAAGTAGATTTATAGAAATTGCATTGATAGCAAGCAGGCATATAGTTATCGAAATTATCTTCTCCGCCTCGATAGTGAGGGTGTAAATGATCTACTCTCAAAGTTTTTAAGTCCAAAACCTTGCCACAATAAGCACAGTGGCCGTCATACTTATCTAAAACTTTTTGTCTCATGACTTTAGAAATGCTTTTTCGTTTCAATCTATGACCTCCTTTTCTACAGTAATAGTAAATTCACGGTCATTTATGTTTAAAGGTAGAACTACCCCTGTTTTTGAATCGTCTTTTAGCAAATCTAATACAATTTCTAAAACTTGCTTACCTAAAATCAATTGTGTCTCTAAAATATTTTGCTCATCTTCCATCATTTCAACTCCTTGTCCTTAATTTCTCCAGTAAGTCTATTTTCTAAAATGTGACTTGTATAGCAAATATCGCTTTTATAGGTATAGTGATTAACAGTTTCTTCAGCCCATTGACTTCGTGTGTAAGGGTATCTGTTTGGTCGTTTCATTGTTTCTCCTCCAACTTCTTAATTTCCCATTCAACCTCTTCTTTTCTGCGATTCAGGTCTGATAATTTCTGCACCTCAATTGCTTTTTTAACAACTTCGAGCCGTTCGATTTCTTCTTTAAACTCAATAAGCTTATCGACTTTTCGTGCGTATCCTCCGAAATTTTCAGCCCAGTTGTATTCTTCCCATCCGAAAGCTCTTCTTAATTCTCTTTTTTGCTCATTAAATTTTCTTGTTAACTCGTTATTAAGTAAGGCTTGCGCAATCAAGATGTAAACAGACATACCAATCACTAACGAAGAAATCAAAATCATTCCCCAAAACATTAAATCTTTCAATAGCTTCTCTATAGGAGACTTCCACCAGACCGTCTAAGTCGTTCAGGGCTTCAATATAGTCTGGACGACCTTCCCCATACTGCTCTTTCAAAAATTCAACAAAGAGATGAATTTCCTGATAGGTTACTCCAACCATGTTTCTTACCTCCCACTAAAACGGAAAATCATCTTCCTCAAGGGCGTATCCTGGCATCTGTTCCTCGATATTCGAACGGTTAGCAGTATCATCACGCTTTTCAAGTCGCTCAAAACCATCTGCGACCACCTCAGTCAGATAGACCCTGCGCCCCTCCTGATTCTCATAGTTCCTTGTCTGGATGCGACCCGTCACACCGACCAGATTGCCCTTCTTACACCATTCTGCGAATAGCTCCGCCTGCTTGCGCCACATCATACAGTTGATGAAGTCCGCTTCTCGCTCGCCGTTTGCTCCCTTGAAATTCCGATTGACCGCCAAAGTAAAAGTCGCAACCGCCACATTCGACGGCGTATATTTTAATTCAGGGTCTTTTGTCAAGCGCCCCACTAACGTAACATTATTGATCATCTTTCTTTTCCTTTCTTGCTGCACGTTCCCCAATTAAGTAGCCGAGAAATAGCCACAGAATAGCCATTCCAAATTCTTTAAAAAGTTCAATCATTTTCTTCTCCTCCTGAAAAAGTCGCTAAATAGTAACAATCCTTAGCACCGTAGTCAAACCGTGTCGTCCGCTGACCAATGTGCTTCTGAAACCTTGGATGAGTAATACCTGAGAAAGCCCACTGATGATCTTTCATCTGTTCGATAAGTTCATCGACATTGTCAAACGTCCCAAGGTAAAACTTGCAGTGCCCATTGTAGACGAAGTAAAGCTCTAACATCACTCCACCTCAACAGGGTAAAAATTCCCAAAGGAACCCCTCAATGCCTTGCCGACCTGTACGGCGGCCGACCGAGAAATAAACCGCATGGCTTTCTTCTCTTCTGAACATGAAATGTCCAAGCCGGTCACTCCGATAACCACGGATCTCAGAAAGGGCTTATCCTCTCTTGTTCCATGTCTTAAAATAAACATCAGCTACCTCCATTCTAAAAATAGTGCTTTCGCTTATTTGTCAAATCATTGAAAACCATCAAATGGTCTTTATCTACACCCTTCATTAGTCTGGACATAAAGGGTCTGCCATATCTTTTCTGAATATCAGCAGAAGTCAAATTGGTGGTAATGATTGTATTTGAACGCTTATTCAGGATATTGTAGAGAATAGTAAACGACCATTCGCTATCCTTCTCCATGCCCAAATCATCCAAAACCAAGAACTTAGCACTGGCAATTTTATTGACCAGAAACTCTTCCTGACTAAAATCAGCTTTAATCTTCATCAGTAAGTCCGTCACATTGATAAATATAGCAATCTCTTTCGTGTACTCAGATAGAGCCTTAACCATCGCAAAAGCCAAATGGCTCTTACCCGTTCCAGCTTCTCCTTGTAACACGATGTTGTTCCTAGCACCCTCAGACCACTCACGACAAATCCGCTTTGCAAAAGCTAACTTTTCAGCTTCTTTTTCAGTGGGTGTCTCAAAGTTGTCCAAGGTCGCATTTTTCAAAACCTCATCATAAAGAGAAAACTTATCAAGATAGTATTTCCTCTCTCGCTCATTCTCAGCGTTAGCCAGTTCATTCACTCTTGCCTGATTCTCTTCATGGATCCGCTCAGATTCACACATACGGCACACAACACTCTCAGTCCTTAATATCTTTATCAAAGGTATGTTATGCTTTTCGCAAAACTCTTCTTGTTGCTCTGTATTCCTGTGATAAGATAAGGCAATTTCCTCAAACACATTGTCTACCATGACAGACGACCTCCGCATTCATGCCAGCTAGCCATTTCAGACAAGCAGGTAATCACTTGATGAATTGGTTGGTTGGCTAAAAGAGTTTTCTTCTCGTAGCTTAACGGATAGTAGTCTATCTCGAATTGTTCAATCAGTTCTAGTACCCCCATTCGTCCTTGGTCTCCTGTTCTTCTTTCTTATCCTTATTCTTTTTCTCTGATTGACGAACCTGCTCAACAGTCGTAACATTGTTCATCTGCCAATTTCTTAAAATACCACCAATATATTTGATGTTGGGCTTTCCTGAGTTAATAGCAGTCTTCAGTGCTTCCTTTACCAAATCCACATCATTCTCATTTAGGAGATGGTTGATTTCTTCAATCTCAAATCCAGATAAGAGTCTACGAAATTCAGATTGAAACAGTTCTAAGATATTTTCTTGACCACCACTACTATTAGTAGTAGTTATTCTTTTCTTACTCTTATCTTTATCTAATCTATTCTTATTCTTATCTTCTTCTAGTGCGTTACCGTCCGTTACTGTAACGTTACCTGTAACGTTACCAAGAACAAGATTTTTCTGTTTTTTGCGGTATTTGGCTACACGGTTACGTGTCTGTTCCTTGATTTTCTCCATTCCATCAACGTTTTGATGTTTTTCCCAATTGGGCAGGCTAATGATTCCATCGATAATCTCAATCATCCCGAACTGTTCAAAGACTCCAATAGCCATTCTTACTGTATTCAATGGTCTACGAAAAATAGTAGCTAACATTTCATCTGTATAGTGAACCTTATCAGTCATCATCAGCAAACCATTACTGTTATGTTTTCCAGCAAGTGTCAAAATCTTGAACCATATCACTAAGATGGCATCAGGATCAGGTAAGGCATCAATCAGGCAAATCTTTTCATCGTCAAAAATATCGGTTGTGATTTTAATCCACTTGATTTCAGACATACCGAGCCCTCCACTTCCTGCGATTCGCACGGTACTTCATCCGCATATCCTCATAGATGTGCATCCCCTCTAGCGCCATCTTCTCAACTTTTAACAGCTTATTTTCAGATACAACACCACGATAATCCTTGGCTAGTTTTTCATAGTCGGTTAGGTATTCTTTGATGAGTGATATTTTTCTATTCTCGTCCTCTAAATATATTTCAAAGTCAGACTTTTCTTCATCAGACGACATCATTTCAATATTCACTCTCTCATGCCACAACAGCCATTCAATCAATTCTTCCATTTCCTGACCTCCTCACTTCAAGATGTGCATTTTAGGCTCTGGCAATGCTAAAGGCTCAGGACGCAAGCCTTCAGGACGTTCATTGTCGTAGGTAAAGCCCTTGAACGGACGACGGATATTCTTGCGAATTTCTTGCCATTTGTCCTCTCTGCCACGTTCGTATGCATGGTTATACCCTTGGATAATCATAGACGCAAATCCTTGCTCTTCTCGTCTTTCTTTTTCCTTACGCTCCTCTTGCAATTTGATATGACGGCAAAGCCCTGCAAATCCAATCAGCAAAGCTCCAACACCCATCAACTGGTCTAAAATCGGTGGTTCAAACATTTTTATCTCCTTATGCTCTTAATTTTCGTACTTCTTTTTCTAATTCCAAAATCTCGTAAACATCATTGACATCGTACATAATATCTTTCCCTTGCTTACGAAATCTTAATCCTTTGCGTTCTAACTTCTTAATATAGCCATGAGTGAAGCCGAACTTCTTCATCAAGGCCTGTTGATTGATTGGCATGCGATCATTCTCTAACTGCTCCTTGACCTGCTTTTCAGCAAAAGCCAATAATTGATTCGTGAACAATTCGGCACTTTCGCCGTCCAATCGTAATTGTAACGTTATACCTTCCATTTTTTTACATCCTCTCAACTATGCGGGCAAGCATTTTTGTGATATAATGGTTTTAATTATTTTAGTATGCGCCTGATTTCCGTCAGGTGCTTTTTTGTTATCTAAATTCATCCAAGCTGACTTCCAGTGCGTCAGCAATTTTGCACATATTCGGCCAAGAAAGGTATTTCACCTTTCCATTTTTTAAGTCAGAAAAGAAACTTCGATTAACTCCAGCCATCTTAGATAATTGATAGCCATTCAAATTTCTTTCTTGCATGATTCTGTTTAACTGTTCCCACATTTTACACCTCCAAAAACACTATATGTTGTTTTACAAGTATATTTAAACAACAACATGTTGTGTTTTTCTGCAATCTATGTTATAATCATTCTTGACTGAGACCTCTCACCGTTTTAGTCAAAATTTCAACAGAAAGGAGGAAAGTCTATGGACACTAATCAAATTTTGATAACTTTTTTAACTTCATGCGTCCCTGCGTTTCTTGTTTATCTCGCAAATAAACATCAAACTGATTCCAAAATAAAAGAATTAAAGGCACAATCTGAAAGCGAATTACAAAGGCTTGAAAAAGAGCATGAATTAAAACTGGATGCCTTAAAACAAAGCCAGCAAGTAGATATCACTTCAAAATTCCTTACAGGCGAACTTGATTTCCAGAATATCGCTAGAGCCATTGATGGTATCACAGAACTACAAAAAGTTGTAGACAAGTTACCAAAATAAATTGATGAAAGTAGGGTACTTACTCTGCTTTTTTTAAAACTTTCAAAAGTATTGACATCCCGTTAACTACTCCAGCTAGATAACCTCGTCCATAGTCTGTCATTAAGAATTCCAATAATTCAATTGTTTCTTCTTCGGTCATATTTATCCTCCACTCCTCAAATTTTTCCAAATATATTTTTCGCTTGTATATTTCCAATATCAATCTTATTGATATTCAATACTAATTCAGGGTCTGCCTTTATTAAGGTATGGCCTTTTTTTCCGCTATACGGATACCGTCTTGGTCTCATTTTCTTCCCCTCCTACTCTAAATCAACCCAGCTTTCATCGATGCCTAGGACATCGCACACTCGGTTTTTTAATTTGTCACTACCTTTACCATACTTCAGCAATTCTGAAATGGTTGGCTTCTTCACTCCACAAGCACGAGCGAGGTGTGTTTGTGTCATTCCTTCTGAATTCAATTTGTCTTTGACAATCTGAATCCACTTTTGATGTTGTTGGCTCATTTCTGACCTCCTTTTTAAAAATATTATCTAAAAAGTTAGCGAATTCCTTGACAATTTTAAATGAATGATTTAAAATCAAGACATAGAGAAAAGACCTACTAAAAAGTAAGGTTTACCTATTCAAAACGGACGGCAATCAGTTTTTTAGGTTTTTATTTTTTTAGTTGTCTATTTCGCTAACTCTTTAGCTTACGGATATTATTTTAAATTATTTATTTAATTTTGTCGACAGTTTTAATCATATAATTTAAAATATTTCTTCGTAATGCTTAGAAAGGTTGATAAATCAATGTTTCTGACATTTGAAAGAATTAAAGAACTAGCAAAAAAACAAGGTCTTTCTTTAAATGCCTTGGAAGAAAAGCTAGGATACAGTAGAAATACACTTTATTCATTAAAAAAACAAAAAGCTAGTACTGAAAGAATGCAAGAAATTGCTGACTTTTTCAATGTTTCTTTAGATTATCTTCTAGGACGTACTGACAATCCTGCTATTTCAAGCGACCTTGTCACTACTGCTGACGGCCGTGTGGTCGACTTGTCTAATCTTCGTGAACGTGTGGTCTTATTTGATGGGAAACCACTATCAGATGAAGATGTAGACAAGATTGCGCAGATCATTAAACTCTCTTTGGGGGTATCCGATATTGAAAGTGAATGAGTTACTGGATGAATACCAGGTCACACTCTATCTCTTCCCTGAGACTATGTGGGAGCGTAGGGGCTTCTATTTCCCCGATGAGCGCATCATTTACGTTAATGGTAATCTTAGCCAGGAAGAGCGAGAAAAGGTCATCCTGCATGAATTAGGGCACATAAACCACGACCCAGCCAATTACAAACGGCTGCTATACAAATATGAGAACGAAGCAGACCGCTTCATGATTCGACATCTCATCTCTGAAGAACTCGCACAGTATGAAGTATCCGACTTCAACTGGCTCCAGTTTGCAGAAAGACATAAAATTTCAACAACCTGGGGCGAGGATATGATTCAGGAAGAGTTTTATAAATTAACTGGTAGTTAAATATTTAAAAAAAGGAGTAAAATCTTATGGGATTTTTAAACAACGTTAAACAAGAATCGTCATTTTCTACAGCTTCAGGAACGAATGGACTACACTACGTCGTTCTTCAAGTAACCTTGAAAGAAAAATTCTTTGGTACTGGATCAGGGAATTTGACAGAACTGGAAGATGTAATTAATAAACAAGCAGCTAAAGGATATAGACTACATACAATCAGCACTACTAATGGTGGAAGTAAAGGCCTTGGTGGTGGAGACCGTATTCAAGCTACTATGGTTTTTGAAAAAATTATTTAGTTAGATTTTTTCACTATCACCTTTAGAAAATATGAAAGTAAGAACTTTTTATATATCCTACTTGACAAAAACACAAAAAGACTCTATAATGTATTTATACGAATTGGTCCGGATGCCCGATGCATCCTACCGAAAGAGTCTCAATACATTATTGAGGCTCTTTCGTGCTTTATAGGAGAAAAAATGAAACCTTTTTCCGATTTTAATAAACAAATTAAAATATTAGAAAATAGAAA
>ERZ773233.375-NODE-375-length-30877-cov-4.113231_pt1 | contig 30877 bp, 30 predicted proteins | sample MGYA00580991_ERZ773233 | MGnify/ENA primary metagenome ERZ773233 (study PRJEB29015, sample SAMEA2738178) | human oral metagenome | biome: human oral; feature: human-associated habitat; material: saliva | place: China | collected 2161 ...
CCAAGACGGCTACGCTAGTGGCGAGTTAAACGGTATTAGGATAGATCAAAGCGGAACGCTAGTAGGATAATTAACGAACGGCAGAAGCCTAGGACTAGCGCAAGTGGGCGTAGCTAAATTTGCAAACAATCAAGGCCTAGCCGGCGAAGGCGGAAACCTCTTCTCACGCACGGCAAACTCCGGCGATCCTATCATCGGCGCGGCTCAAACTGCCGGACGCGGCAAGATCTCAGCCTCAAGCCTTGAGATGAGTAACGTCGATCTATCTCGCTCGCTAACTCAGCTCATCGTCGTACAGCGCGGCTTCCAAGCTAACTCAAAGACGATCACCACGAGCGACGAGATGCTAAACACGTTGCTTCAGTTAAAATAAATTTACCTCATCGGCTCTCTTTTTGAGAGCCGAATTTATCTTTTTATAATTATTCTATCATTATAATCGCATTATGAATTACGAATGGAATTTGATCAAAGAACGGCTAAATGTCGCAAAGCACGGGGTTGATTTTGAAGAAGCTAAAAGCGTATTTGCCGATGAATTTGCGTTAGTGCTTTTTGACGAAGATCATTCAAACGATGAAGAAAGATTTTTAATTTTAGGCATGAGTCAAAAGGAGAGAATTTTGCTCGTCGTACATTGTTACCGCGAAAACGATACGATCAGAATAATCTCCTCAAGAAAAGCAACGAAAAACGAAGCCAAACAATACAAGGAGCGAAAATGAAAAAAGAATACGACTTCTCAAAAGCGATAAAAAATCCGTATGTAGACAAGCAGTTAAAAAAGCAAATTTCGATGAATATAAATGCCGACACGATAGAATATTTTAAAAATATGGCAAATAAAAAAGGCGTACCGTACCAAACGCTCATCAATATTTTTTTAACCGACTGCATGAATAGAAAACTCGACATCGCAATCGTACAAGGGTAAATTTGTCCAACTATTGGCTATAAAATCAAATTTTTATCGATTTTTAGCTAAATTTAGAGCTAAATTTAATCAAAAGAGACTAAATGCAAGTAACGCTTCTAAATTACACCCCGCTAAATATCTGCTCGCACGCGATCCGCACATGCTGGCAAAGCTTCGAAAAAGGCGATAACGGCGGCGAAAAAGACGTTGAGCTCATCGAGCGCGTCGGCAATAAATTTAAACACGCCAGCACGCTAGAGCACCTCTCCTACAACTTCTACATCCAGGGCATCTCGCGCGCCCTGCTACAAGAACTAGCCCGTCACCGCGTGGCGAGCCTCAGCGTCAAATCAACGCGCTATACGCTAAAAGAACTAAAAAAAGAGGCTAAATTTGAGCTTGGCGACTTTGAGCGGGCGGCGAGATTTATTGTATTAACCGGCGACGAAACGGTCGATAACGCAAGCATCAAAGCGCTAGAAAATTTGCGCGAAATCCTTGCAAACACGACAAAAAGCCTCGACATCGTCAAATACTGCCTACCTGAGTGCTACAAAACCGAGCTCACGTGGAGCGTAAACGCGCGCAGTTTACAAAATTTCCTCTCGCTTCGCAGCTCAAAATCAGCTCTTTGGGAGATCAGAAACCTATCGCTAAAGCTTTACGAGTCGCTGCCGCAGGAGCATAAATTTATCTTTGAGGATCACGTAAATCAGGAATAATAGAGCGCTTTGTGTTACCTACAAGCTACAAGCAAATGCCGTGTGTAAATTTTACGTGTTTTTGAAAAATTTAAGGCAAAATCAGGAGCGATAAAATGGGGCTATTTGATATTTTTAAAAAGGATAAATTTGACATCGACGTGCGCTCGGACGGCGTTTTTATAAACGGCGTAAACTGCGGGTTTGATCTAGCTAAATTTAATGAAGCCTTGGGCCAGCCGCGCGTGATCGATGACGGTGAGGGCAAAAGCCGCTATTTTTGGGATGAGGCGGGGATTTTCGCCTTCGTGCGCACAGTAGAGCTCGCAGAACCGAGGCTTTCCGAGATAAATTTGATGCTTGAGGTCGCAAAGGGCGTGCAGCACGAGGTTCCGCGCAAGCTCTACGGCGGCGCGTTCACGCTAGAAGGCAGACCGCCGCTTGAGGCCGTGCCAGAGCAGGAGCTGCGCAGCGCATATATATTTTTGGAGCTTAGCTTGGGCAAATTTGAAGTCTCGCTAGCTCTCGCCGAGACCGTGCAACAAAAAATCGACGAAATGGACTTCGCCGAGCGCTTCGCTAAGCACGACACCGACGAGATCGCAGACATCGTGCGAGCTGCGAAAATGCCGATAGGACGCGTCTGCATAAATCAAAAAGAGAAAAAGGTAAAGCCGAGGCCGAGCGATAAATTTAAGCTTCCACGCGTGGCGGGCGAGACGCTAGCGTTTAAAAATTTCAATTTCAAAATCGCCGTGATGAACGAGCTGATGTATGAAAAAGCCCTGCTACAGCCCAAATTTGACGTGTTTGAGTACTGCGAGGAGCGCGGCATCGATCCCTACGCGGACTTCGGCGCGCTGCCGCAAGCCAAAAAGTGGTTCAAGGACTATCCGGTCCCCGCAAATTTGGCGGAGCAAGTGAGCGAACTATATCTTGACGGCGGAAACGAAATTTATCTGCAAATCGCGCCTGATTGGGACGGCGAGGACGAGCTTTTCGACATTAAAAACATTGACGCCGCCGAGCTTGCACAATTCAAAAATCTTAAAAAAATCGAAACGACTGGCATCGGTATATCCAAAAAGGCGCGAAAAGTCTGCGCAGATGCTGGGATCGAGGTAGTTGATTGAGCGCGGAGATAAATTTTCAAGCCATCAAATTTTGCTCTAAAAATAGCAAAATTTGAAGTCAAATTTTGCTAAATAACAAACAAAAATTTGAGCTTATCTTAAGCGTAAATTATTCGCATGCGTTAGCGCGATAGCGATGGCATCGGTGATGTCAAGCGGCTTGATCTCCTTCGTGATACCGAGAATTTTTTTAACCATAAAGGCTACTTGCTCTTTGTCGGCCTTGGCTTTGCCCGTAACCGTTTTTTTAACCTGAAGCGGCGTGTACTCGGCAAAATCGCCGTGAAGTTGCAAAATTTTAAGACTGAGCGCCCCTCGAAACTGCGCGAGCTTTAAAACCGTTTTTGGATTATAAGCGAAAAATATGTCCTCGATCGCTACTTCGTCAAATTTGTGATTTTTAAAAATCAGGTCAAGTCCCTCGCAAAGTTCGGTGATTTGATACTGCAAAGAATTCGGTTTTATTTTGATTAGTCCCGCCTCTATCAAAACAGTTTTCACAGGCGTCTTTTCGACGATCGCATAGCCGCAATTTCGCGATCCCGGATCGATTCCTAAAATTTTCATCTCGTCCTTTTCAACGGTTTTTCACGCTTTTTTCACGGCGTGAAAAACGAATTTCAACGCCATTTTAACAAATTTAAGATAAAATCTAGCGAATCAATCTTAAAGGCAAAAATTTGGTCGCAAACGAGGTTTTGGAGTTACTTTCCAAAGAAATTTTACCGTCAGAATTTGAATGCTATATCAAGCAGCTTAAATTTAACGAAAAAAGCTCAAATTCGACAAACATTGTATTTAACGCGCCAAACGAGATTATCGCCAAATTTATCCAGACCAAATACGCCTCCAAAATCGCTCATCTTTTTGAAGTAAAAACCGGACAAAAACCCGTAATCAACGTCCAAGCCGCGACCAAAACACAAAGCAAACCGGCTAAAAAAGTGGACGTAAAAGAGATAAAAGCGCAAAGCAGCCTGCTAAATCCAAGCTACACGTTTGAAAATTTCGTCGTCGGCGACTCGAATCAATTTGCATTTCTAAGCGCGAAAGCCGTATCCGAGCAGCTGGGTAAAATTTACAATCCGCTTTTTATCTACGGCCCGACGGGACTTGGCAAAACTCACCTTTTGCAATCGGTCGGAAATTTTTGCCTAAACGGCGGCAAAATGGTCATTTGCGTAACAAGCGAGCAGTTTATAACGGATTTTACCTATAACCTCAACAACCACTCTATGGAGCGATTTCGCGAAAAGTACCGAAACTGCGACGTTTTACTCATTGACGACGTACAGTTTTTAGGAAAAACCGATAAAATCCAAGAGGAATTTTTCCACACATTTAACGAGCTTCACGCTAAAAACGGCCAGATTGTGATGACCTCGGACCGCCAACCAAAACTCCTAAAAGGCTTTGAAGATAGGCTACGAACGCGTTTTGAGTGGGGTATCATCGCCGATATCACGCCGCCTGAGCTCGATACTAAAATCGCAATAATCAAGAAAAAATGCGAATTTGATAAAATTTACCTCGACAAAGACGTCATAAACTACATCGCTACAAATATGGGCGATAACATCCGAGAAATCGAAAGTGCGATAATAAATTTAAACGCTTACGCAAGGCTCATGAGACAAGAAATCACGCTAGAATTTGCCAAAAATATCCTGCGCGATCAGATAAAAGAAAAGCGCGAAAATATAAATCTAGAAAATATCGTTGAAATCGTAAGCAAAGAGCTAAACGTCAAACCAAGCGAGATGAAAAGCAAATCACGCTCAAAAAATATCGTCGAAGCTAGGCGCATCGTGATATATCTGGCTAAAAATTTGACGCCAAACTCGATGCCGCAGATTGCGCAATTTTTCAACATGAAAGATCACTCTGCAGTAAGCCATAGCATAAAAAAAATAAACGAGCTAATCGAAACGAATGAGTATTTCAAAGTTCGCGTCGAAGAACTAAAGAATAAAATTTTAACCAAAGAGTAAAAACGTGAATAAAAGTGAAAAAATAAGCAGTTTTTTTAACGCTGCAAATTCCCTATTTAAAGCAAATAAAAGCAGTTTTAAACTTTTCACGCCCCCTACTAATGCTACTAAAAGAAATTTAAAAACAAAAGGAAAAAAATGAAAGTCGCGATTAATAAAAACGCTTTAGAAAGCATCGTAACAAATAGCAATTCTTACCTAGAGAGAAAAGACCTAAGCGCTATAACTTCGCATATATTTATCGGAGCTAAAGACGGTATCTTAAACATAAAAGCAACCGACCACGAGATCGGATTAGCCTATAAGCTCTCAAATGTAAAAATCATGGACGAAGGAAATGCTACTGCTAACGGTAAAAAGCTGCTTGATATCATAAGAAGCCTAAAAGACGAAGAAATTACTCTGGAAACTGTAAATAACTATCTCTACATAAAACAAAAAAACTCAAAATATAAACTTCCGATGTATAAATTTGAAGATTTTCCAAATTTCCCGACGATAGAAAATAAAAATAAATTTGAAGTCGACGCCGTAATGCTTGGACGAAGTTTAAAGAAAATTTTTACAAGCATCGACAATAACAACCCTAAATTTGAGCTAAACGGTGCTCTTATTGACATTAAGCAAAACTATATAAATATCGTCGGTACCGACACCAAAAGGCTTAGCGTATTTAGATTTGAAACGCCGACTCAAAGCGAATTTTCTTTGATAATCCCGAAAAAAGCTATTAGCGAGATACAAAAGCTATTTTTTGATAAGATCGAAATTTACTACGACGATACGACTCTGATCGCTCAAAGCGCAAATTTCGAGTTTTTTACAAAACTGATAAACGGCAGATTCCCTGACTACAACAGAGTAATCCCACAAGAGATAAAGAAAAGACTAAGACTAAGCAGAGATAAGATGATAGAAGGCATCAAAACCGTTTCGATAATCTCTGAAAGCATGAAAATCGTATTTGCGCCTCAAACCATAAGTTTTGAAAGTATAGTCGAAGATAACTCTGAGGCTAAAACCACTATAGATTTTGCAACCGGACTAGAAGAAGAAATCTACGTCGGCGTGAAAAATAGATACTTGCTTGATTTCTTACAGAGCATCGAAGAGGAACATTTCGAATTTGGATTTAACGACTCGAATTTAGCCTTTACGGTGAGCTCAAACGAGCTAAAAACGGTAATCATGCCGATAAATTTATAAAATAATAAAGGTAAATAATGCAGCAAAATTACGGCGCGGAAAATATTAAAGTTTTAAAGGGTCTCGAAGCCGTTAGAAAACGCCCCGGCATGTACATCGGCGATACCAACATAAGCGGCCTACATCACATGATCTACGAGGTCGTCGATAACTCCATAGACGAGGCGATGGCGGGCTACTGCGATACGATAGACGTAGAACTAACGCGCGAAGGCTCTGCTATCATCACCGATAACGGACGCGGTATACCGGTAGGTATGCACCCTACGGAGAAAATTTCAGCCGCAACTGTCGTTTTAACCGTACTTCACGCAGGCGGTAAATTTGACAAAGATACTTATAAGGTCTCAGGCGGTCTGCACGGCGTAGGCGTTAGCGTAGTAAACGCGCTTTCTAAAAAATTGGTCGTAAATATCAAACGCGACGGTAAACTACACAGACAAGAGTTTTCAAAGGGTATCCCGCAAAGCGATCTTGAGATCATAAAAACTACGAATAGAACGGGAACTCAGGTTGAGTTTTGGCCGGATGACAGCATTTTTGAGGTTACGGAATTTAACGATGAAATTTTAACTAAACGTTTTCGCGAGCTAGCCTATCTAAACCCGAAAATAACTATAAATTTTAAAGATCAAAGAAACGGTAGAAGCGAGAGCTTTCACTACGAGGGCGGACTTGAGAGTTTCGTAACTGATTTAAATAAAAACGAAGCCATAAGTAAAGCGGTATCCTTTAGCGGCGGTGAAGAGGACGTTTTGGTTGATTTTGCGCTGATGTACAATGATACTTACAGCGAAAATTTACTAAGCTTTGTAAATAACATTAAAACCCCTGACGGCGGTACGCACGAGGCTGGATTTCGCGCGGGTTTAACTCGCGTGATAACAAACTATATCTCTGCAAACGCCGCAGCCCGCGAAAAAGACACGAAAATCACGGGCGAAGATATCCGCGAAGGCCTCATCGCAGTTATCAGCGTCAAAGTACCGGAACCGCAGTTTGAAGGCCAAACGAAAGGAAAACTAGGCTCAAGCTACGTAAAACCGATCGTTCAAAAGATGGTTTTTGAAGTACTTAGCAAGTATTTTGAAGAAAACCCGATCGAAGCTCGCGCGATAATGGAAAAAGCGCTAATGGCGGCGCGCGGACGCGAAGCTGCCAAAAAGGCTCGCGATCTAACTCGTAAAAAAGAGGGTCTAAGCATAGGAACGCTACCGGGCAAACTAGCCGACTGTCAAAGTAAAGATCCTACCATTAGCGAACTTTATCTGGTGGAGGGCGACTCCGCAGGCGGTTCGGCTAAACAAGGACGCGATAGAGTGTTTCAGGCGATTTTGCCGCTAAAAGGTAAAATTTTAAATGTCGAAAAATCGCGTTTAGATAAAATTTTAAAATCCGACGAAATAAAAAATATGATAACTGCGTTAGGTTGCGGTATCGGCGATGAATTTGATGCCGAGAGACTACGCTACCACAAGATCATAATCATGACCGATGCCGACGTCGACGGTAGCCATATTCAGACGCTACTTTTGACGTTTTTCTTTAGATTTTTACACAAAGTCGTGGAAAACGGTCATATATATCTAGCTCAGCCTCCTCTTTACCGCTATAAAAAGGGTAAAAAAGAGATTTATCTAAAAGATGAAAGAGCTCTGAATGAATTTCTAATAGAAAACGGCATCGAAGGAGTCGAGTTTGAAGGTATCGGAAACGCAGACCTTATAGACTTTTTAAAGATAGTAGCGGCTTATAGAAGCGTGTTAAAAGAGCTTGAAAAGCGATTTAGCGTGATTTCCGCGGTTAGATATATGATCGAAAAACCTGATATCGTTTCAAAAAGTTACGGCGAAATTTATGAAATTTTGAAAAATTATTTAGAAGCTCAGGGGCACAATATCCTAAACTCCTACGTCAGCGACGAAGAAGCGCGAATTTACGTGCAAACAGAAAGCGGCCTGGAAGAGCTTTTGGTAAACGAAAATTTGTTTACAAATCCGCTTTACGAGGAAGCGCTTTATATCAGTCAAAAGATAAAAGAGCGCGGCATCGAGCTAAAAGGCGACGTGATAGACGTACTGGACGAGATAGAGAAAAATGCCAAAAAAGGCGCTTACATACAGCGCTATAAAGGCCTTGGTGAGATGAATCCCGAGCAGCTGTGGGAAACGACGATGAATCCTGAAAACCGCCGTTTGCTAAAAATAAACATAAACGATGTAGTAAGCGCTTCGGATACGTTTAATCTATTCATGGGCGACGAGGTCGAACCTCGAAGAAACTATATACAAGAGCACGCAAAAGACGTGAAACATTTGGACGTATAAATGCTAAAATCAGAGCTAAAAGAACGATCAAATAGGTTTAAAACCGCGCTCGAGGTATCCTCGATATTTATTTTCAGCGTTATTATTTTGATCTATATTTTCGTTAAAAAAGACGATATAAATTTTGACGCCGACGATGTTATTTTGATCACCATTTTGGTTCTATGTCAAGTTTATTTCACGGCCTATAAAATTTACCAGAGCTTTCAAACAAGCGTGCTTGATCAAGTAACAAAAGCCTATAATAGAGATGAAATTTTAAGACTCTTATCAAAGCAGGCTTCTAAATTTAAAGGCAAAAGCGGCGGCAATATGCTAATGCTAAAGATAGAAAATTTAAACGATATAAACGAGCGTTACAGCTTTGTTAGCACCGATATTTTGCTCAAACGACTAGTCGAGCGGCTAGAGAAATTTTTAAACGAAAAAGTGTCTAAAAACACGCTTATCGGTAGATATTCAAACGAGTATTTTCTGATCTTTTGCGAGAGTAAAAGTACCGAGCTAATCCATCTTTTAAATGTTTTTGAAAAGAGCATTTTAAGCGACGGAATATACAATATAGAGCTAAAGATCAAATTTGACGCTATCGACATAAATCACTCCGCAAGCCTCAAAAACTCGGTCTCATATCTCATCCAAAAGCTAAACGAGAGCGATAACGAGGATAAAGTAGATATCACCGACGATCTTGAAAAAGACGTCTGTAACTGCATCGATATGCAAAGATTTATCTTTCAAACTCAGCTCGTTAAAAGCCTTCGTTTCGGGCAAAATTTTAAAAATATCATCGTAAAAGTCTATACCGATAAACAAGGGCTCGTCTCAAAAGCAAAGGTGCAAAATATCGCGAACAAAAATGGCTATGAGGTGCTTTTTGACATAAACGTTATCAAAAAGCTATCCGAGCTTAAATTTAAAGACGAAGATCCGATCGTGATCGAAATTTCGTCGGTTTCGATTAGAAATTTAAAATTTACGAATTTTATAAAAGAGTTCGTACAGCTAGGTAAAATCGATCCAAACCGCGTTATTTTCGAGTTTAGCGAGAAGCTAGTGTATGACGAGATAAATAGATTTAGAGAGATTTTGACGGAGTATAAAAACCTAGGTTTTCGTTTTGCGCTTAATAAATTCGGCGGCAATAATGCGAGCTTTGAATATTTTAAATATTTGCCGATAGATTTTGTTATTTACGACATCGAATTTAACAAAAATATCAAAAACGACAAATTTAAAACTCTGTTTGAAAATCTAAATTTGACCGCGAAAAGAGTAGGTGTAAAATCCATCGTGAGATTTGTGGAGGACGACGAGTTTTACAACATCGCGGAGCGCTATCAGACCGACTTCGCGCAGGGCTTTTTCATAGAAAAGCCAAAAGAAATTTAAAGGAAAAAAATGCAAGAAAATGAGGTCGTAGAACCAAAATACGGCGAGAAAATAATAAGCGAATTTGACGTAGAAAAAGACCTGGAAATTTGGGAAAACAAGCACGAACGCGACTATAAGATCAAGATCACGTTACCGGAGTTTTGCTGCCTATGCCCGCGCTCGGGATATCCAGACTTTGCGACGATATATCTTGAGTACGTGCCGGCTAAATTCGTCGTCGAGCTAAAAGCGATCAAACTTTATATCAATAGCTTCATGACGCGCAACATCAGCCACGAAGATAGCATAAACGAAATTTACGACGTTTTAGAGCGAAAGCTAGCACCAAAATGGATGAAAATCACGGGCGACTTTAACCCGCGCGGCAACGTCCATACGGTGATTGAAATTTGCTCGGACGAGATAATCAAAAAAACGCAAGAACAAAGCTTTGAAGCGCCGAAATTTGAAAAATTTACACGAGATAGCGACCGAAGTTTTGGTATAGGCGGCTACGGCGGACGCGAGTCTAAATTTAGCAAAGACGGTTCTCGCTCAAAAAGCTTCGGCGTCGATAAAAAAAGCGCAAAAACCGGCGATAGAAAACCTCGCGCGAGTAAAGATAAATTTGATGATAAACCGCGAAGGGCTGGTAGTAAAGATGGTTTTAAAAAGCCTGAATTTGCCGGCGAAAAGCGCGCTCGCGTCGTGAAAAAATCATCGGAAGATAAATGATAAGCGCACAGCTGATCGAACACATCTTTAAGGCCGCGTCCATCTCGCGCTGGAACGACTATCCGAAGATGACGAATTTAGTCGAGCTTGATAAGCAGGCGCATAAATTTATCATCGCGTATTTTATCGCAAAGCTCGAGCATAATGCCGATATGAACTATATCATCGAGGCGGGTATTTTCGAGTTTCTCGCGCGCGTCGTGGTTACGGATATACGCCCCGATGTGTTTCATCAGATGCAAAAAACCAAAAACGAGCAAATAAACGCCTGGGTGTTAACGATCCTAGAAGGGCTCGTAAAAGACGTCGAGGGCGGTAAATTTTTAGAGCGGATGCGCCGCTATCTCACGCACAAAGACAAGGCTCACGCCAAAGAGCGCCTGATCCTAAAGGCCGCTAGCTACCTCGCGACGCGCTGGGAGTTTTCGATCGTTTATCAAACGAGTAAATTTTTAAGCGACATAGACGAGCTAAAAGCGCGTGTGGAGGAGGAGCTAGAGGATTATTACGAGCTAATAGGCGTACGCAAAATCGTGATGAATCAAAAGCTAGCCAAGCTAGTCGATCTAGCCGGCAGACTGCGCTTTCAAAAGCGCTGGGCGCAGACGCCTCGCATCCCTGAAACGACGGTTTTAGGTCACATGTTAGTCGTGGCGATTTTGAGTTATTTTTACTCGCTTGAGGTTAAGGCCTGCAAATCAAGGCTAGAAAATAACTTCTTTTGCGCGCTCTTTCACGATCTGCCAGAGTCGCTAACGCGCGATATCATTAGCCCCGTAAAATACGGTATCGAAGGGCTAAACGAGATAATCAGCGAATACGAAATGCGCCTGATAGACGAGAAAATTTTGCCTTTCGTGCCTGAAAATTTTAGAGACGAGTTTAGTTATATCCTCGGTATCCGTATGGAAGGCGGCAAATTTATCAAAAACGAGTTTGAAAATAGAATTTGTGAGAAAAAGCCTCTACATCACGAGGGAACGATGGAGAACGTAAACGAGGATAAATTTAACGCCATCGACGGCAAAGCGCTTAAAATTTGCGATAAACTCGCGGCGTTTTTCGAGGCGGGGATCTCGATCAGCTACGGTGTGAAGTCAAACGAACTAACCGAAGGCTTTAATAATATGGATAAATTTTTTCAGAAAAATCAGAGCTTGGACGGAGTGAATTTTTTAAAAGTTTGCGATGATTTTAAGGAGCATTTTTCGCTTTTACAGGTTTAAAAAACCCTCTCTCAGATGACTGCGGCACACGCCTAGCCTAAGTGCTCTGCTGTGTTCCCACCCTGAAGCGGTGCCTAGAAGAGACATTGCACAGGTCTAAGAAAGGGCAAGAGCGATTTTACTCAAATTTTACTTAAATATATTTTAGGCGGCAGCATGGGATTTGATATAAAATGTAAATTTTTGTCGTTGTTTAGGGAGTTTTTGGTCTATCACCACCGCTCGCTGGAGTTTCGCGCGAAGATATTTGCGGCTATCATCTCGGCAAAACTCAATCCCGAAGAGGACGATTTTGCAAATTTATACGATATCTCGAGCGAAATTTACGGCGGCGACGAGAACCGTAAACGCGTACTTATCGAAACCACCAGAGAGTATGTCTCCCGTATCAAACGCAAAGACCCGATGACGCTTGATAGCTTGCTCTTAGCGATCGATCAGGCTATCAGAGCAAACAAAAACTATGCGCTAAAGATCGACTTTGAGCACCTACGCAGACTCATCGACGCCGACGAATACGAAGGCCTCGTGCAGCAGCGCGTGTATGATTTCTTGCTATATGAGGTAAAAACCTACGCGCCAAACAGATAAAACGTCAAATTTGAAGGTTAAATTTTACCTATTTTTGCTGCTTTTTTGCGGCGTTTTTTGTTATGGATTTGATTTTTGGGAGGCGATACGCTTGATGACGGCATTTATAAAGAGGTCGATATGCCTGAGGCCGGCAGCGCGACCGATATAAATTTCAGCGTCAAAAAGGCCGGTATCTACGAGGTAAGTTTCATCTACGCGCGAGATCCGCAAAAGCAAAAAGAGGAAGAAAAGCTCAGCGAGGAGGTCTTCCCGGGATACGGCAGCGACGAGTTTACGAAGTGGTTTTGCGAGAAGTTTACAGCCGCTAAGCTAGCCGGCTACTACGGTTATACGACGCAAGGCGTCCCTGAGCCAATTGGCACGAGTGGAGAGGAAAAAGCGGCCTGTACGGGCGAAAAAATATTGCTAAAAGTTATGCTCAAATCTCTACAAAACCGCAAAATAAACTACGTAAAAGGCGGTGAGGTAAACGATCTAAAACAAAATTTAAGCACCCTAACCGAAACCTTTGATCTGTCAAAATACGGCGCGGCTTCATGGTACAGCGCGCCAAACGGAGGCTTTGCTCACGATGAAGTTTTGCTCCGCGCTGAGCTCGAAAAAGGCGAATATAGCGTAAAAGTGCAGGCTCTAAGCGACGCGCCTGAGCTAAAAAAGATTGTGACGTTTATTAAAATCAGCAAATATCACAACTGGAAATAAAAATTTACCGTTTTGCAAGTCAAATTTGACTAAAAATATTAAAAATTTCTAAGCCCTATTTTCAAATTTGAACGGATCAAATTTGGATCAAATTTAGCCTTTGCTTGCGCTAAATTTCCAAAATTTTCGCCCGTGTCGAGGAAATTTTGCAGATAATAAACGCCTCTGTATCCGTGCTCGTACAAAATCTCGCTCATCGCCGAGATATCGTCCTCGCCCAGCAAGTCCGCGTGCACCGTCGTTCTAATCTCAAATTTAAAGCCGTTTTGTAGTAAAAACTCAAGCGTTTGCAAGAAATTTTTATATAAATTTAAGCCGGTAACCTTTAGAAATTTCTCCTTCGGCGCTTTAAAATCAAGCGCGATATAGTCGATCAAATTTAGCGAGATAGCCTGTCCAAGCGCGGTCAAATTTGAGCCGTTGGTATCTACTTTGAGCGAAAATCCGCGAGACTTTACCTCGTTAGCTAGCGGTAAAAACGCTGGGCTAAGCGTGCATTCGCCGCCGCTAAAAACCACGCCGCTAAGCTTGCCTTTGCGCTTGTCTAAAAATTTGATAAACTCGGCGCAGCTGATCTGTCCAGCGCCTGTGACGATAGGGACGTTGTAGCAGTAGGCGCAGCGCATGTTACAGCCCGCAAACCACGCTATACAGGCGGTTTTGTCGGGGTAGTCTAGGGTCGTAAAGGGGGTGAGCGAGTAAAGCGGAAAATCAGCGTCTTTCACGTTTTACTCGCAGGAGTTTAGCGGGATTTTGGCTCGCAAAATTTGACGCGCTCTTTGTGCTCGCCTTTTTTGCCGAGGTTAAAGCTCTCTACCGGGCGGTGATAGCCCATTACGCGGGTGTAGACGACGCATTTCGTGCGTTTTGCTTCGAGCGAAGCTAGGATTTCTTTGTCGCTCATTTGTCACTCCTTGATAACTGATGTCAAATAGTATAGCACTTTGTAGATAACTACCGTCTTAAATTTATCGGCGTGCCTTTGTTTTTCAGCCATTGTTAAAAGTATGGTAATATCCGCGTTACGATTAAATTTAAAACAAAGGAAAAATATGGCAAAAGTCAAATTTCACGGCGCAGACATCGCGCTAAAAGGCGAAGAGGTATTCGTGGGCTCATATGCGCCTGAGGTCACGCTAGTCGGGCAGGATCTAGGCGAGTTTAAGGTCGGCGGTAACAACGGCATCGAGATCCTAGTCGCAGTACCGTCGCTAGATACGGGCGTTTGCGCGACTGAGACGCGTAAATTTAACGAAAAAATGGCGGCAAAACAGGCGATCAAACTAAGCGTGATCTCGATGGATCTGCCGTTTGCGATGGGTAGATTTTGCTCTACGGAGGGCATCAAAAATTTAAAAGTCGGCAGCGACTTTAGAGCTAGAGAGTTCGGCGAAAAATACGGCGTAATCATCGGCGAAGGACCGCTTGCAGGGCTTTTGGCTAGAGCCGTTTTCGTTATCAAAGACGGCGTCGTCATCCACAAACAAATCGTCCCCGAGATCACGGATGAGCCAAACTACGACGCGGTATTTGACGCGATAAAATCAAGCGGAGGCTGCGGCTGCGGGTGTATGTAACAAACGTAAATTTAAAGGGTCTTTTGACTCTTTAAATTTGCTAAATTTATTTGTTTTACTACTTATTTTGACTTTGAATTTGATAAGATTTCTTTGTGATTATTGTGTGAGTAAAATCGTTACGTAAGGTATTTAGGATTAAGCCTAATGGTCTGTAATACTTTCCATTGCCAATATACAGAAAGCCACATACTTATAAGAAAATCTTTATTTACTTTGCAAAATCATAATTTACATAAATCCAGGCATTTAAGTCTTTTAGCTCTGGGTAGTTATTGATAGTTTCCACTTTGATTTCATAAATCCCAGGACTTAATTTTTCATAAAATATAGTTCTATCGAAAACTACTCTGGCTGGTCTTGATGGATTAACAATATTATCAATTAGTGTTATATTGGTATTTTTTATGGCTTTTACTGTGATTTTAACAGGAAAAGGAGGATATATTCGTTCAAAATAATCAGTGCAAAGATATTTTTTTACAAGCCTATCGTAAGTCTCATTATCTAGTCTAGTTTGTTTGTATTTATCGTAATGTAAATCTACGAATATTTTAGATTTTTTGTCCTCAACTCTTACAAAGAAATTTGCTTTGCTCCCTTTTTTGCTGATATTGATAGGCTCAGCAACGGGTAGCTCAGGCGCATCAGTAAAACCCAAGATATAAGACCAATCCGCATTAAAAAAGCCATAAAACCATGCTACTGGTGTAAGTAAGGCTAATATTAAGAGTGAGATAAGTATGGACTGTTTTCTAGTTCGCTCCGCTCCTAGTGCTAAAGCCAAGATTCTTTTTCTCATTCTTATCGTTCCTTAAACTTTTAATATTATGTTTTATTCATAAGAATTGTTATCAAGAATAGATTATAGTATATTTTTTAAAATTTAACCATTATCGATAGAAAATTATTATATTGACAATCAACTCATTTCTAAAAATTTGAATATATAGATATTTGGAACTTCTAAATTTATATCTAGATTTATAAATTATTTTATTTTAATCACCTTCATAGCCTTCTAAGATTCTTACCATTTATGTAATCTTATCTTATTTGTTATTATCTATATCCATAACAACATCGTCGTATTTGTAGCCAGTATCCCCTCTATCTCGTCACTTTTACACCCTTTTATGAGCGTGATCTCGCTTGCCGAGTAGTTTGAGATACCACGAGCGATATTTTTGCCTTGCAGGCTTTTTATCTCCACTATCTTGCCTCGCTCAAACTCGCCCGAGACTTCTTTCACACCCATGCTTAGCAAGCTTTTGCCATGCGCTAGGGCTTTTGCCGCGCCTTCGTCGATAATTAGCGAGCCTTTTTGCTCGGCTGAGTAGGCCAGCCAAAATTTACGCGAGTTTATACCCTTTTTATTTGCTAAAAATAGCGTCCCTACGTCCCCTCCTCTTGCCGCGTGCAAGATATTTTGCGGATCAAAGCCGTTTGCGATGATGAGATTTGTGCCGTTTTTAGTCGCCATCTGTGCGGCTGTGATCTTTGTGCGCATACCGCCGGTGCCAAATTTACTGCCCTCTGCGCCTGCGGCTTTTATCACGTTTTCATCGATATTTTCGACTAAATTTATAAATTTAGCGTCTTTAAATTCGCTTGGGTTTTTATCATATAGTCCGTCGATGTCGCTTAGTATCACGAGAATATCAGCGTCTATTAGACCCGCTACGAGCGCGCTTAGCGTGTCATTGTCGCCTACTTTTACGCCTTTTATGCCTTCGCCTATGACGGGGTCGTTTTCGTTGATGACGGGGATGATCTTGCGCGCTAGTGGGGCGTTGCAGACGTTTCGCATATTTAGGTAGCGGCGTCTGTCGCTGCGTGTGTGAAATCGCTCGGAATGGCCGCTTCGTTTAAGATATGTTCGTTTTTTGTTCTGTTAAAACCCATTATTTTTTGCATATTTTTCCTTGTTGGGCGATTGTAGCGAAAGTTGGTTTAAAATTTAAGAGAGCGGGGGATTTGAGCGGGTTTTTAAATTTAAATAAATTTGAAAAACCCTAAAATCACTCTTTAAAGGGCTTATTAAATAAATCATTATCTTTCATGATTTTATTCTCTTTTTGTCGGTATTGCGCTGCCTTTTGAGTGTCCTTTGGGACGCCGTTACCTACCATATAGTCTAAATTTAGCCTAAAACAAGCATCGTGGCTACGTCCGCTGTCGCAAAGCTGGGTCGCTAACTCGAAAGTGTATTTGTAAAACTCTTTGTTTATGTATTTGCCTATCGTTGAAAAAGAGCTGGTCGCGTCCCAGCCACATTTTTGAGCGATTTGGTCATTATCGCTTATATCGCAAAATTTAAGCAGATCTTGTCCCATTGAGTGAAGAGTTTTTGGCGATACATTTAGTTCGCTACATTTTGCTTTTTCGCTGTTATTGTATTCTAGGCAGGCTGCAAATTCTGTTAAAAATTCCACGATACTGTTTATAGCATAAATTTTCTCTTGACGCCCAACATCTTTAAAATTTTGCAAGTCATATACGCTGCTGCCAACTATCTGCGACCATGACCTAGAAAACATACGAAAGCCAGCACCCTCGTCCCCGCCTACATCCAAGGTCTTTGTCTCGTATGTGCGCGAGACCTCGTAGCTAATGGGGCTTAAAAACAAATCGTCGTCTATATAGTAGTATTTCTTTTTGATGTCAAGCTTAAATTTATCCTTATTCTCTCCAAGTATATCAAGAATTTTGCCCTCATATCTATCGATATGCTTTGATTGATTGCCTCTATTTGCATTGCGATTTGAATACGCATAGTATTTTTTGCCATTTGATAAAATTTGAGGAGCTTTTTTGTCTATCTCTTCATATGCTTTCTTGTCACGCCCAAGCTCCTTTGCTAGTTGATAGCGACGAGTCTCTATCTCTTTTATCTCATCAAATGACTTTTTATCCACCACATATATACCTGTGTATTGTTTCACTGCTTTTTCGTCTTTGCTGTTTATGTCTTTGAAGCTGCACCCGCCAATAAAAAGCAAGGATATGAATATAAAGCAAAATTTTCTCACTGACACCCCTCACATTCGATCGAGCGATCGGCGACGTTGTTTAGCTTCTCGCTATCAGGGCTTTCGGAGCGTAGATAGTAGGTCGATTTTAGTCCCAGCTCCCACGCAAGCGTGTAAATTTCGCTCAGATATCCGCCGCTAGCTTTGTCTAGGCTCATGAAAATATTTAGGCTCTGGCCCTGGTCGATCCACTTTTGGCGGATGGCGCCGGCACGCACGAGTACGCGCTGATCTAGCTCGTAGGCAGGCGTGTAGAACTGCCACGTCTCAGGGCTGAGATTTGGTACGACGTTTGGTATCATGCCGCTTAGATTGTGCTCGAACCATTTGCGCTTATACACGGGCTCGATCGTCTGGGTGGTGCCCACAAGTATGCTGATGCTAGACGTCGGTGCGATCGCCATCAGATAGCCGTTTCGCATGCCGTCTTTTTTGACCTTTTCGCGCAGTTTGCTCCAGTCGCAGGCGTTCTCGTCAAATAGCCCGCCTCTATCGTTTAGAAGCGCTTTGGCATTTGCGTTTGCCGTATCGATAGGCATCACTCCTCTGCTCCACTTTGAGCCTTCAAAGAGCGGATAAACGCCCTTTTCTACCGCCAAATTTGAGCTGGCGTAGATGGCGTTGTAGCTTATGTTCTCCATCACGCTATCGATCAGCGCTAGGTGCTCGTAGCTGCCCCATTTCACGCCGCGCTCGGCTAGCATCTGTGCCTCGCCCATGACGCCAAGGCCGATCGAGCGGGATGCTAGGTTGGTGTGCTTGACCTTTTTGTGCGGGTAGAAATTTAGATCGATGACGTTATCTAGCATGCGTACGGCGATCGGTACGACGCGCTCGATGTCCTCTTTTTTGTTGATTTTGCTTAAATTTATACTCGCGAGGTTGCACACGGCGGTTTTGCCCTCTATGCTTTCTTTTTCGACGATGAAAATTTGCTCTCCGCCGATGCTATCTAGAGCGCTTAGTTTTTTGGCCTTTTTGGTTATGCCGCTATCAACCGTGACGTCTTCTTCCTCGTCAAATAATCGCTCGGTGCCGTTATCAAACGTGATCTTGATCTTATAATAGTTCGGCTGCGTATTTTGGAAAATTTCGGTGCATAAATTTGAGCTCCTGATGATACCGTCGTGGTCGTTTGGATTGGCTTTGTTTGCATTATCTTTAAAGCACAAAAATGGCATGCCTGATTCAAAATAGCTAGTTAAAATTTTCTTCCACAGTTCTTTTGCCATGACGACGTTTTTTTGGATATTTTCGTCGTTTTCGTATGCTAGGTAGCGAGCCTCGAACTCATCGCCGTATAGATCGCACAGATCGGCGACTTCTGCGGGGTCAAAGAGAGTCCAGCGCGCGTTTTCTTTGACTCGTTTCATGAAAAGGTCGTTTATCCAAAGCGCCGGGAATAGCTCATGCGCTCTTCGGCGCTCCTCGCCCGAGTTTTTGCGCAAATCCAGGAAGTCGCTCACGTCCATGTGCCACGGCTCGACGTAGACGGCTATCGCGCCCTTTCTCGTGCCTAGCTGATCGACGGCGACGGCGATGTCGTTCGTGACTTTTAGAAACGGGATGATGCCGCCCGCGGCGTTTTTATGTCCGTCGATGCTACCACCCATAGCGCGCACTTTGCACCAGTCCCAGCCGATACCGCCGCCAAATTTGCTAAGTAAGGCCATCTCTTTGTAGCTATCAAAAATCCCCTCGATATTATCTGGCGTACTTCCCACGTAGCAAGAGCTTAGCTGATGGCGCGTCGTGCGGGCGTTTGAGAGTGTCGGAGTGGCGAGCATGACTTCAAATTTAGATATGAGGTCGTAAAATTTCTTTGCCCAGCCTTGACAGTCTAGTTCGTTTTGCGCGAGGAACATCGCAATCGCCATAAACATCTGCTGCGGTAGCTCTATCGGCGCGCCGCTGCGGTCTTTGATGAGGTAGCGGTCGTATAGCGTCTTGATACCAAGATATGCAAACTGTAAGTCGCGCTCGGGCCTGATGTAGTCGTTTAGGTCGTCTAGATCGTATTTTTCTTTTAGCCCAGGGATGATACGGCCTGCTTTTTCGCCTTTTTGCAGATAGTCGCGCAGGTGGTTATAGCCGCTAAAGCCCGTGACCTTGTGATAAAGGTCGTATAAAAACAGCCTCGCCGCAACAAATGTCCAGTTTGGGCGGTCGATGTCGATCTTTTCAACCGCCGTTTTGATGAGGGTTTGCTGGATCTCTTCGGTCGTGATCATATCGCGAAATTGAATTTTCGCGTCCACCTCAAGCTCGCTTAGGCTCACATTTGTTAGCCCCGCGACCGCCTCGCTTGTGTATTTTTTGATCTTGCTTACGTCAAGCTCTTCCGTGCGCCCGTTTCGTTTTAGTACTTTCATTAAATTTCGCCCTGCTTTCCGAATACTCTCGCAAATATCCCATCCACGTGCCTGGCGTAATAAGCATAATCAAAGCACTCTTTTATCTCGGCTTCGCCCAGGCTTGCGCGTAGCTCCTCGTCGGCGAGTAAATTTTGTAAAAACAGGCTCTCGCCGTTTTCGTTTATCGCTTTTTTACCCTCTTGCAGATCCGCCCAGACTTTCATCGCGTTGCGCTGTACGATCTTGTACGCATTTTCGCGCGAAATACCGCGCTGCGGAAGCTGCAGAAGCACGCGCTGAGAAAAGACGAGTCCGCCGGTTAAATTTAGATTTTTCATCATATTTTCCGGATAAACTACCAAATTTGCGATCAAATTCGTAATGCGCGCGAGCATGAAATCGGCCGTGATAAAGGCGTCCGGCAGGATAAATCTCTCGACCGAGCTGTGGCTGATATCGCGTTCGTGCCAGAGCGCGACGTTTTCGAGCGCCGGCGTCACGTATGAGCGCAGCATCCTGCAAAGGCCGGTGATGTTTTCGCTAAGCACGGGATTGCGCTTGTGCGGCATCGCGCTGGAGCCCTTTTGACCTGGACTGAAATACTCCTCAGCCTCGTAAACTTCCGTCCTTTGGAAGTGGCGCACGGCGACGGCGATCTTTTCGCAGGTGGCGGCTAGCACGGCGATAGCGCTGATGACGTGGGCGTAGCGGTCGCGCTGGATGACCTGATTTGACGCGGGAGCAGGTTTTAGACCAAGCTCAGCGCAGGTTAGCTCCTCAAACTCGAGCGGTGCGTGAGCGAAGTTTCCCATCGCACCGCTTAGTTTGCCGTATGCGGCGACCTCTTTGGCGTCTTGTAGCAGCTTTAGCGCGCGCGCGACCTCGTCGTACCAGACCGCAAGCACGAGTCCGAAGGTGATTGGCTCTCCGTGGATGCCGTGGCTGCGGCCGACCATCATCGTGTTTTTGTGCTCCTGTGCCCTGGTTTTGATCGCGCTCATTAGGCCCTTTACGTCCTCGATGATGAGCTCCATGCTGCTTTTGATCTGAAGCGCGACGGCGGTGTCGATGCAATCTGAGCTAGTCATGCCGTAGTGCACGAAGCGGCTCTCCTCGCCCAGGCTCTCGCTCACGCTCGTTAGAAATGCGATCACGTCGTGCTTAGTCGTCTTTTCTATCTCGTCGATGCGTGCTATGTCAAATTTTGCGTTTTTGCAAATTTTCTCGCAGTCTGCATCGCTGATAAAGCCCAGCTTATTCCATGCTTTGACCGCAGCCTTTTCGACCTCCAGCCACGCACCGTATTTTGCCTGCATATTCCACTTCTGCGCCATCTGTTCGCGCGAATATCTCTCTACCATCTTTAGCCTTTTTTATGCGAATTTTTGTATAATTTTTTAAGGAAAGATTATATAAAAACTGGGCTGAAAAGGCGGTTAGTATCCGCTAAATTTGCCCTTAAATTTTAGATTTAAAGAGTGAAAATTGCCTTATATTCATAAATTTATCGCGCATGCCGAATGGCAAAAAGCGTATGAAATTTTACTACGAAACGGCTATAAAATGCGTGAAGCCCAGCGCCTCATCGACAAAGGCCGACTCATCTGCGACGGCGCGGTCGTCAGCGAGAAAAACACTTTGCTAAGCGGTGAAATTTGCCTGATAGAGTATGAGACGAATCCACGCGGGCTAAAGCCGGTTTTTGAGTGCGATAAATTTGCCGTTTTCGATAAACCCAGCGGCGTGCTTAGCCACCCAAACGGCAGACATTGCGAGTACTCGTTAAATGACGAAATTTGGTCACTCTACGGTCGCGAAGCGTCGGTCGCACATCGTCTAGACTGCGAAACGAGCGGACTCATCGTCGTGGGCAAAGACAAAAACGCGGTCGTAAATTTAAAAAAACTTTTTGAAAATAGGCAAGTTTATAAAAGTTACGTCGCACTCGCGCAGGGAAAGATAAGCGAAAATTTGCGTATCGAAGTGAATATGGATCTAGCAAACGACTACGACGACGTGAAAATGCGAATGCAAATTTGCGAGGACGGCAAAAGCGCAGTGACGGAGATTTTGCCGATAAAGTATTTTGCCGATATCGATGCGACGCTGGTTCGAGCCGTACCGCTCACGGGCAGACAACATCAAATTCGTTTGCATTTGTTCCACGTGGAACATAAGATTTTAGGTGAACCGCTCTACGGCCTAGCACGACCGCAAATCGAGAAAATTTTAGATAAAGAGATGAGCAAAACCGAGCGAATTTTAACGACCGGAGCGCCTAGACTGTTGCTGCACTCGGATGAAATTTGTTTTAAATTCGATGGTATAGAATACAGAATAAAATCTAAATTCGACGCACAAGATGAATTTTATAAACTCGTAAAGCACGGATAGATTTTGAACCGATTTGTCAGGCTGTTTTTATTATCAGTGTTTTATTTTCCGTTCGCTAGTTTTATAAAATCTTGCAGCATAAAAACGGTAAATTTTAGATATGCAACATCCGCCAGCGATAGCATCAAGCGCAAAACGATGCCGCAAAATTTAGCTACGATTAGGCACGATACGCCCCGCATAAATAGCATTTTTATTTCGGATATATGACATTACGCGCTTGCCTGCTTGCTTGGTAACCCTACTCTATTTCGGTTTTAATAAAAAAGCTAAAAAGATAAACTAACGTAAATTTCGTTAGTAAATTTAGTCTTGTTAGTTAGTGTGCGGTTAAATTTAGACGGTGGAAACGGGTTTTAGCACCGGCAAGTTAGATTAAGCAAAAATTTATGGGGGGGGGGGTAGAATTATACAAAATTTTATTTAAGGAGCATTTTTCATGAGTTTTATTAAAAAAACTTTCGGCGGACTTAGCGCGTCTTATTACCTGCAGTAGCTATTTTTCGGCGCTATCTTTACGGCTTTGTTTATAGCGCTTATGTATAATGGAGGCGATAAGCGAATTTTTAGCTATATTATCTTTATCGCAAACACCTTTTTGTATCCATATTCTCGCTTTGTTTATGAGAGCATTGCGGATTTTATATTTGGAGATAACGTATTTTTCGTAAATGCGCTATTTTTACTTGCAGCAAAATTTATAACTATGCTGCTTTGTTATGGTTTTGCTTTTGTTATCGCGCCGCTGGGACTTTTGTATCTATACTTTTATCACACGAAAAATAAAACCTTTGACGAGTAAAAATCAATTTGCGCGCGGCGGCCGGGTAAATTTATAGCCAAAGGCTAAAAGCCGAATGCCGTCTCGCCGCTGCCGATTTTTAGGACTTTACCGCCTTGCGTCATCACGCCTAGGCCGTGCTCCATATCCCACGAGCAGCTAAACTCAAAGCCTATTTTCGCGGTTTTGCCGGTAAGTAAAATATAGATATTTTGTAGTTCCAAAAGCCTGCCAAGCTCGTGAGGCGCGCAGATATTTGGCATAAAATCACTCTTTGTCTCGCTCGGATAGTCGTAAATTTCTTGCCATTTTGGATAATTTTTGAAAATCTCGGTCAGAATTTCGTTTAAAATTTCCTCCTGATTTTGCCTTAAAAAATCAACCGCATTTGAGTGCGTGCGGCTTGGTTCGTATACCTCATCGCCTTTTTTGTTTAGAAATGTGCAATAAAATTTTGCCTCTTGCTCTAAAATTTTACCGAAATGCTCGAGTTCTATCTCAAAGCCGAAATCCTCAAATTCATCTTCACCATACTCTTCTTCTATAAATTCAGGCAAAATTTCGGGATTTGCAAGATAATCTTTAAAAAATTTAGCGATTTGTTCATCTCGGGCAAAGACATAATCCCTGTCCGCTTCGTAGCTTTTGTACAGATATTTTAGCGCCGCTTCTTTTTGACCGCAGGCAAGACAGCGCTCGCCTCTATAATAGTCCTTCACGTAGGACGGTCTATCTTTTGCCTTATCGCACTTATACATCTCATCGATCCAGCGCAGGACGTTGGCGTAGTCTTTTAACTCTTCGTATTCACTTATCATGCGGTGCGCGTAGATGTATGCGTCATAGATTTTGTACTTTTCCTCGTCTGCTTCCGCCCATTTTGTTTCTATGAAATCCACGATTTGCGCTTTGGTTATCTTTGATTTTTTAAGTAGTGATTTGCTTAAAAATACGTCGATTTCGTCCATTATTTTTTGCGCGTTCATTGTTACCCCATTATAAATTTCCTGCTGATCTGCCTTATGATCTGAAAATAATCGCCGAATTTTTCCTCGACTTTTTTGAAGTTTTTTATCTTATACGCATCTTTTTTATCGCGATGACAGAGCATCAGATAGGTCGTAAAGTGTAAAATATCTAAAATTTCGGCACGCAAATTTCTATCTTCTATCTCGGTTTCTAGGCAGATTTTTAGGATTTTTTTGAAAACTCTCTTATCAAAATAACAAAAATCGTAGAGCAAAACGAAAAACGAGTCGTCGTTATTCCTGTCTATTTGATCTCTTAAAAACGCTATATCATCGGTCGCGTTTGTCATAAAAAGCCGTCTTTATAATAAGTCCGAGTCCCGCAAAAACCACAATGCAGACAAAAACTATCTGTAATATATCAAGTAGCGTCATTTTGCCGTCTTGGCTATTGTTTTGCCATTTGTTTGATTGTTGCGCTCTTTTAGTTGTCCGCACGCCGCGCTGATGTCAAGACCCTTACTCTGCCTGATAGTGCAGGTCACGCCATGATCTCGTAGGTACGTTTGAAATGCCTCCATATCGGCCGTGTTCGGGCGTCCGTATTCGCTACCCTCGTGTGGGTTAAAGTAGATCAAATTTACCTTTGCCTTAATGCCGTGTAGTAGCGAAATGAGCTTTTTGGCGTCCTTTATACCGTCGTTCGTGTCTTTTATGACGAGATACTCAAACATCACTCGCTTGCGCATATCGATGGGAAACCCCCTCACCGCCTCCATAACGGACTCGATTTTGTAGGCGTTATTTATCGGCATTAGCTTGCTGCGAAGCTCGTTAGTAACGGCGTGCAAAGATATCGCTAACAGCACGCCCAGATCCATCTCGCCGAGCTTTTTTATCTGGCTACCCAGCCCGCTCGTGCTAACGGTCTGGCGGCGCGGTGCTATAGCTAACCCGTCGTTTTCTTTTAAAATTTTTATGGCTTTACTAACGTTTTCTAGGTTATCCAGAGGCTCGCCCATACCCATATATACGACGTTTACGCGGCGTTCATAGGGGATTTTATTTTCTCTTTTTATCCACAAAATTTGCCCCACTATTTCGCCTGGCGTTAGGTTTCTTGTTAGTCCGCTCTTACCCGTTAGACAAAACGAGCAGCCCATACGGCAGCCTACCTGCGAACTAACGCAGATCGTATAACGAGCGTGGCGTGCTATCTCACCGTTTTCATCGCTAAGCTCCTCTTTCATCGGCAGTAGGACGCTCTCTATCCGCAGTCCGTCTTTGAGCTCGAAAAGATATTTGATAGAGCCGTCGGCGCTCTGCTCAAATTTGACGCACTTTAGCGGATCAAGGCAAAACTCCTGCGCCAAATTTGCGCGCATTTCTTTTGGCAAATTTAGCATTTCATCAAAACTAGTTGCATTTTTCTTATATAGCCACTCGAAAATTTGCTTCGCGCGAAATGGCGGCGAGAGCTGCTCTTTTAGCTCGTCTAATGTAAAATCAAGCAAATTTTTCAAATGATTTCCTTTTGTTTTAGGTATTTTTCGAGCTCTTTTTTGGCTTGCTCGTGGTTTTTTATAAAATCGTCATGCGCATTTTTGTCGCAGAAATTCGTCGCTACGAATATGCCGTAAGCGGGGATTTGAAATTTTTGTGCGACTTTAAGGACGGCAAAAAATTCCATATTTTCTAAAAAATATCCGCGATCAAAAAGCTTATGAGCCAAATTTTGATCGGTCGTGATAAAATTTGATGAATTTACCTTGCATGTTCCACGTGGAACAACAGAGGCGATTTCACCCTCTATCGGCGAATAGCTCTTGTTTTCTAGGCTTGAAATTTCGATATTTGCCGCGGCTGAGCTCTCGTAAATTTCAAAAATTTCACCTTCCTTGTAAAGTCCTGCCGAGCCTATAAAAATGATTTTACTCGGCAGCGCATTTAAAATTTTATCCGGATTTTGTGCGGATTTCGCACTTTTTAAAACCGGCGAATCTATCAAATTTAGCCTCTCGCCAAGTTGCTGCTTGGCCGTCAAATTTTGCTCGTATCTACCGCAACCATCAACCATAGCTCGCTTTTGCAAAAGCGCCGTCAAATTTATGCTCATATCCACTAACCCGATGCCCATCGGTAGCGCAAATGCAAATACTTCATTTCGTCCCGCCGAAATAATCACGCCCTGCCCCCTTGCGCGTCAAATTTGAACTCAAATTTCACAGCCTGACCTCGATGCCGTTTTGCCTGAGATAGGTTTTAAGCGCTTTAATCTCGATCTCTCTAAAATGAAAGATCGAAGCCGCTAGGCATGCGTCCGCACCCGCTAAAAATGCGTCCTTAAAGTGCTCCATTTTACCCGCGCCGCCGCTTGCGATCACGGGGATGTCAAGCGTGCTAAAAATCCGCGTCAAATTTAACTCAAATCCGTTTTTAACGCCGTCGCAGTCCATCGACGTGAGTAAAATTTCGCCTGCACCGCGCTCCTGCGCCTCTTTTGCCCAAGCAAGAGCGTCTTTGCCGGTATCTAGCCTGCCGCCGTTTATAAACACGCTATAGCCCTCGCCCGTCCTCTTCGCGTCGATTGCGACTACGACACACTGCGAGCCGAATTTGTTCGCCGCTTCGTCTATCAAATTCGGGTTTTTGATCGCGGCGGAGTTGAGGCTTATTTTGTCGCAGCCGACGTTTAGTAGGCGCGAGATATCGTCAATCGTGCGTATTCCGCCGCCCACGGTCAGCGGGATAAAAAGCTCGCGCGCAACCCGCTCTACGACATCCACGATCGTATCGCGCTCAAGGTGCGACGCCGTGATATCGAGGAAGCACAGCTCGTCCGCGCCCTCCTCGTTGTAGCGTTTGGCTATCTCGACCGGATCGCCAGCGTCCACGAGACCTACGAAATTTACGCCCTTTACCACGCGTCCGTCTTTGACGTCTAGGCACGGGATTATGCGTTTTGCAAAATGATTCATCGCTCTTCTTTGGCTAAAATTTGGCTTTATTTTAGCTAAATTTGACTTATCTAATCATTACATAAGATATTTTTGGGTAAAATCGGCGAAATTTAGGAAAAAAATGGAAAATATTAAAGCAAAAAAATGCTTCGGACAAAATTTCTTACACGACGAGGCGACGCTAAACAAAATCATCCAAGCGATTCCCAAAGATACGCAAAGTATCGTTGAAATTGGGCCTGGCTTAGGTGATTTGACATTTAGAATTTTGCGGATTTGCGGCATAACTAGCTACGAGATAGATACCGAGCTTTTTGCGCTGCTGCAGAAAAAATTCGCAAACGAAATTCAAAACGGACGATTGAAACTTTTTTGCAAAGACGCGCTGGATCAGTGGAGCGAAGGCGGCCTAAACGATGAGCCGTATTTTTTAGCGGCAAACCTGCCCTACTATGTCGCTACGAAGATGATCCTAAATGCGATCGAAGACGAGAAATGTCGCGGCCTGGTCGTGATGATACAAAAGGAGGTCGCGCTCAAATTTAGCGCGAAAAGCGGCGATAGAGATTTTAGCTCTTTGGCGATTTTGGCCTCGCTTCAAGGCGGCTGCGAGCTGCTTTTTGACGTGGATGCGAGCTGCTTTAATCCACCGCCGAAGGTGACTTCCTCGGTTATAAAACTGCAAAAAAGTAAAAATTTAATAGGCGAAACCGGAGTATTTGAGAGTAAATTTGAATACGAAAAATTTAAAACTTACCTCAAAATCGCCTTTAGCGCGCCTAGAAAAACGCTAATGAAAAATTTGAGTTCAAGCTACGAAAAGCCTGAAGTCGAGCGAATTTTCAGTCTGCTAAATTTGAGCGCAAATATCCGTCCGCACGAGCTAAATGTCGATCTTTATCTAGAAGTATTTAAAAATTTAAAGGAAGATGATGAACGACAAGAACGAAGAAAAAGCGGTGGTCTCTCAGAGTAAGAGCAATAAAAAACGCAGATTTCGCCCGAGAAATAAAAATAAACAAGAAAATTTAGATCAAAACCCCCAAAACGGCGAGCAAAAAGCCAGTCAAAGCGTGATAGATAATTTCTTTTTAGAGCCTTTTGACGGCGGCGAACAGCACGCGCTAAACGGCGAACAACCTAACGCTAACAAACAAAACAGCAAAAAAAATCGCAGTAAAAATGGCAAACAAAACTCCCAAAACGGTGTGCAAAGCGAAAATAAAAACGCTAACAAGCAAGCCGCTAACGCCGAAAATCAAACAGCCGAAGCTAAGCCTAAAAAACAGAGAAAACCGAAGAAAAATTTACCCGCCAAGCTAAACGGAAACGAGCAGTGGCAGCAAGATATAGCTAGCGCCATGGAGGCTAACAAAGCCGTCCATGAACTACGCCTTGAGCCGATGAAATACCTAAACTCGACCGATCACAGGATCCGAATCACGCCTCTTGGCGGACTGGGCGAGATCGGCGGAAATATGACGATATTTGAGACCGACACGAGCGCGATCATCGTGGATATCGGCATGAGTTTTCCTAGCGAGAGTATGCACGGCGTGGATATCCTGATCCCCGACTTTGACTACGTACGCAAGATAAAAGATAAGATAAAAGGCGTCGTCATCACGCACGCCCACGAGGATCATATCGGCGCGGTGCCCTACTTTTATAAAGAGTTTAAATTTCCGATTTATGCCACGCCGCTACCGCTTGGTATGATAAATAACAAATTTGAAGAGCACGGACTAAAGCAGGAGCGTTCGCTTTTCCGTTCGGTCGAAAAGCGTAAACCGTATCTGATAGGAGATTTTGAGGTCGAGTGGATACATATCACGCACTCCATCATCGACGCTAGCGCGCTAGCCATCACGACAAAGGCTGGCACCATCATCCACACGGGCGACTTTAAGATCGACCACACGCCGATAGATGGCTACCCTACCGATCTGGGTCGCCTAGCCTACTACGGCGAACGCGGCGTGCTGTGCCTGATGAGCGACAGCACGAACAGCTACAGAGAGGGCTTTACTAAAAGCGAAAGCAGCGTGGGCAAGACCTTTGACGCGATATTTTCCAAAGCCAAAGGCCGCGTGATAATGAGCACGTTTAGCTCTAACATCCACCGCGTCTATCAGGCGATCGACTGGGGACTAAAATACAACCGCAAGGTCTGCGTCATCGGCCGCAGCATGGAGCGCAACCTCTACACGGCGATGGAGCTTGGCTATATCAAGCTCGATAAGAAAATTTTCATCGACGCCAACGAAGTCGGCAAATTTAAAGATAACGAAGTGCTGATCGTCACCACCGGCTCTCAGGGCGAGACGATGAGTGCGCTATACCGCATGGCTACCGACGAGCACAAATATATCAAAATAAAGCCGACCGATCAGATCATCATCAGCTCAAAAGCAATCCCTGGCAACGAAAGCAGCGTCTCTACGGTGCTAAATTTCCTCATCAAATCAGGCGCTAGCGTCGCGTATCAGGACTTTAGCGAGATACACGTGAGCGGTCACGCGGCGCAAGAGGAGCAAAAACTGATGCTGCGCCTAATAAAACCCAAATTTTTCCTTCCTGTCCACGGCGAATACAACCACATCGCAAAGCATAAAGAAACGGCCGTAGCCTGCGGCGTGGACGAGCGAAACATCTATCTGATGAGCGACGGTGATCAGATAGAAATTTGCCAAAAATACATGAAGCGTACCAAGACGGTAAAAACGGGCAAGGTCTTTATCGACAACCAAATCAACAAGCAAATTTCAGACGACGTCGTGATCGATAGGCAAAATTTGGCTGAAGCGGGCGTCGTGATGATCATCGCGCAAATTTCCCGCCACGGCGCTAAGCTCATAAACAAGCCTCGCGTCATCAGCTACGGACTCGTGGGCGATAAGCAAGACGGCGAGTTTAGAAAAGAGATGGAAGGCGTGCTGGAGCAGTATCTAAGCAACGTCAAAGAGGAGCTTTTAAAAGACGGCAGGATGCTCGAAGGCCAGGTGCGCCAAGTCATCCGCAAGCATATATTTAGAAAAGTCAAAAAGTACCCGACCATCGTGCCGATCATATACCTGATGTAAGGGCGAAAAATGAGCGAGATAATAAAAATAGCCGCTAACGTGCTAAAGACCGAAGCTAACGAGCTAACGAGAAATGCCGAGATTTTAGACGTCGAATTTGAAAAAGCGGTCGAGATTTTATACCAAACTAAAGGCAAAGTCGTGGTTACGGGCGTAGGCAAGAGCGGACACGTCGGCGCAAAGATCGCCGCGACGCTTGCTAGTACTGGCACGCCTAGCTTTTTTATGCATCCGACCGAGGCGATGCACGGCGATCTAGGTATGATCGGCAAGGACGATACGCTGCTAGCTATCAGCTTTAGCGGCGAGAGTGAGGAGCTAACCAAAATCCTACCTCACGTGCAGCGTTTTGGCGTGCCGATAGTTGCGATGGCGAGGGATAAATTTAGCACGCTCGGTAAATTTAGTGATGCCTTTGTGAAGCTTGACGTTAGCAAAGAGGCCTGCCCGCTAGATGCCGCACCGACTAGCTCGACGACGTTAACGTTAGCCCTAGGCGATGCGTTAGCTGTTTGTTTGATGGAAAAGCGAGGTTTTAAAAAAGAGGATTTTGCAAATTTTCACCCCGGCGGAAGTCTTGGCAAGAGATTATTTTTAAAAGTAAAAGACGTGATGAGAAGCGAAAATTTGCCGATAGTCCGCTGGAATGCAAGCCTAAAAAGCGCCATCGATACTATGACACATGGCAAGCTTGGCACTGTTCTCATCGTCGATAAAGATGGCGTGCTAGACGCTCTTTTAAGTGACGGCGATCTTAGGCGCGCGCTTATGAGAGAGGACTTTGACCTAGAAGAGCCAGCGATGAAATTTGCAACACTGCATC
>ERZ773233.388-NODE-388-length-30281-cov-22.650797_pt1 | contig 30281 bp, 28 predicted proteins | sample MGYA00580991_ERZ773233 | MGnify/ENA primary metagenome ERZ773233 (study PRJEB29015, sample SAMEA2738178) | human oral metagenome | biome: human oral; feature: human-associated habitat; material: saliva | place: China | collected 2161 ...
CGTCATGGAGCACGGGCGCATCGTGGAGTCCGGGGCGGCCGACGAGCTCTTCGCCAACCCGCGCCAGGACTACACCCGCGAGCTCATCCGGGCGGTCCCCGGGGCGGGTATCGACCTCTACGGCGACGAGAAGCATGAAGAGCGAGCGAAGTCCGACGACTGAGGGCGGATTCCTGGTGACGCGGCGGTGGGCTCGAGGCCACCGCCGCGTTCCATTTTCCTTATTGACCAGGTTAGCGGTTTTTGAATGCTGGAAATGTATCCGTTGCGTTTCACTCGACAGGTATTGTGACCCCGTTCATTCGTTCGTACACGGTGTCACCTTCACGGCAGTCAGGTGCTCGTGCCACGGGCTGGTGATCCAAGCATCGGTGGGTTGTCCGAAGGAGGAGAACGCATGCTCCCGTACCTGGCGCGCCGGATCGCGAACTACGCGGTCCTGCTGTTCATCGCCACGTCGTTGGCCTATCTGCTGGCCTCGGCCTCCCTGGATCCCTCGGCTTTGTGGAACCGTCAGGATCCCTCCCTCAACTGGGACGCCATTCACGCCAACCTCGTGAAGTACAACATCAGTCACGACCTGCCCGTGTGGGACCGCTACGTCACCTGGCTGCGCAACGTGCTCTTCCACTGGGACTGGGGGCGCACCCCCAAGGGTGAGCTCATCAACACCCTCATCGGCACCAAGATCTTCGTCTCGGTGCGGCTGGTCTTCCTGGGTGCAGCCATCGGCATGGTCGGGGGAGTGGCCCTGGGGGCCTGGACCGCCACGCGCCAGTACCGCTTCTCCGACCGCGCGATCTCCCTGATCTCCATGATTATCATCTCCACCCCCGCCATGGTCATCGCGATCCTCCTGCAGGTCCTGGCCGTCCAGATCAACCGCAGCTCCGGCTTCCAGATCTTCGAGTTCACCGGTGAGGGGGAGGGCGCCCTCGGTCGCCTCCAGCACCTGCTGCTTCCCACCCTGTCGATGTCGCTGGGCGGTATCGCCTCCTACTCCCGCTTCCAGCGCAACCTCATGCTCGACACCCTGGGCGCCGACTACGTGCGCACCGCCCGCGCCAAGGGCCTCATCAAGCGCAAGGCGCTGACCCGCCACGCGCTGCGCACCGCGCTCATCCCCATGGCCACCTACTTCGCCTTCGCCCTGGCCACCCTGTTCACCGGCGCCGCCATCACCGAGCGGGTCTACGGCTGGCACGGCATGGGCGAGTACTCCATCAGCGCGATCTCCGGCATGGACATCAACGGGGTGACGGCCGTCGTCGCCTTCTCCGGGCTGTGCACCCTCACCGGCGCGCTCCTGTCCGATGTCTTCGTGGCGATCGTCGACCCGAGAGTGAGGGTGAGCTGACCCATGGCGCGCAATGCTGAACCCAACGGGATGGCCTCCATCGGCAAGCAGATGACGGTGGGCGGCTACGCCGCCGTCGAGCAGGGTGGGGAGGCCCCGCTGAGCCCCGAGGACCTGGGCGACATCACCAAGGAGACCCCCAGGGACTCCCGGCGTCTGACCCGCAGGCAGATCATCACCCGGCGCTTCTGGCGCAACAAGGGGGCCGTCGTCGGCGCGATCGGCTTCCTGCTCATGGTGCTCTTCGCGCTCCTCGGTGACACCGCGACCCACTGGACCTTCACCGACGTCGACTCCTCCGCCTTCCTGCAGGCCCCCAGTGCCGATCACTGGTTCGGCACCACCCAGGGCGGCCGCGACGTCTACGCGATGGTCGTGGAGGGCACCCGCAAGTCCATGATGATCGGCGTCTTCGTCGCCCTGCTCCAGACGGGCATCGCCGCCGTCATCGGGTCCTCGGCCGCCTACTTCGGCGGCTGGTGGGAGAAGATCGCCCTGTGGGCCACCGACCTGCTCCTGGTGGTGCCCTCCTTCCTCATCATCGCGATCCTCTCCCAGCGGGCCGGAGCCGCCAAGGGCTCCATCGCGCTGTTCATCATCCTGCTGGCCGGCTTCGGGTGGATGCTCACGGCCCGCGTGGTGCGCTCCCTGACCCTGAGCGTGAAGAACCTGGAGTACGTCAATGCCGCCCGCTTCATGAACGTGCCCAGTCCCGTCATCATCGCCCGGCACATCCTGCCCAACATCGCCTCCCTGCTCATCGTGGACGCCACCATCAACGTGGCCTACGCCGTCATCAGCGAGACGACGCTGTCCTACTTCGGTTTCGGGGTCCAGTCGCCCAATACCTCCCTGGGCACCCTCATCGCCGAGGGGCAGCGCTCCGCGACCACCTACCCCTGGATCTTCCTGGCCCCGGCCGCCGTGCTCGTCCTCATGCTCCTGTGCGTCAACGTCATGGGTGACGGCCTGCGCGACGCCATCGATCCCTCGTCCAAGTCAGGAGGCAAGGCATGAGCCCCACGAGCAGCACCCGCACGTCCGCCGAGGCCACGAAGAGTGCCGCGGCCGTGCCCGCCGTCGATGCCCGCAGAGGCGACGACGCGCTGCCGGACCCCACCAGCACCGCCCCGCTGCTGGAGGTCTCCGACCTGAAGGTCTCCTTCCCCTCCGAGGACGGGCGCGTCAACGCCGTGCGCGGAGTCAACCTGTCCGTCGCCCGCGGTGAGGTGCTGGCCCTGGTCGGTGAGTCCGGCTCGGGCAAGTCCGTCACCTCGACGGCGGTCATGGGACTGCTCGACGAGTCCGCCGAAGTCACCGGCTCGGTGCGCCTCCACGGCACCGAGCTGCTGGGGCGGCCCGACGGCTACATGTCCCGCATCCGCGGCTCCCAGGTCGCCATGGTCTTCCAGGACCCGCTCAGCGCCCTGACCCCCGTGTACACGGTGGGCGCCCAGATCGTCGAGGCCCTGCGGATCCACCAGCCCGGCATGAGCGAGGCGGACGCCCACAAGCGCGCCGTCGAGCTGCTCGACCTGGTGGGCATCCCCAACCCGCAGGTGCGTGCCAAGGCCTACCCCCACGAGTTCTCCGGCGGTATGCGCCAGCGGGCCGTCATCGCCATCGCGATCGCCAACGACCCCGATCTCATCATCGCCGACGAGCCCACCACGGCCCTCGACGTCACCATCCAGGCCCAGATCCTCGACGTGCTGCGCACCGCCCAGAAGGAGACCGGTGCCGGCGTCATCATGATTACCCACGACCTGGGGGTCGTGGCCGGCATGGCCGACCGGGTGGCCGTCATGTACGCCGGGCGCATCGTGGAGACCGGCGACGTCGACGACATCTTCTACCGCTCGCGCATGCCCTACACGATCGGCCTGCTCGGCTCCCTGCCCCGTCTGGACGCGCGCAAGGACTCGGCCCTGGCCACCCTGGAGGGCAACCCGCCCTCCCTGCTCGAGCTGCCCCGAGGGTGCCCCTTCATCCCCCGCTGCCCCATGGCCCAGGCCGAGTGCGCCCAGGAGGAGCCGGAGCTCACCCTCGTGGAGCGCGAGGGGACCGACGGCCAGGAGGCCGGCTCCGGCGCCCAGTACTCGGCCTGCCACCGCCGCGACGAGATCGAGCGGGACCAGCTCGACTACTCCCACATCTACCCCGTGCCGGCGCTCAAGACTCCCGAGACCATGAGCCTGCCGCACGCCGAGCGTCCCGAGGTCCTGCGCGTCACCGACCTCGTCAAGGAGTTCCCCCTCATGAAGGGCGCCGTATTCAAAAGCCGCGTGGGCCCCGTCCACGCCGTCGACGGCGTCTCCTTCGACGTCCGCCGGGGCGAGACCCTGGCCCTGGTCGGCGAGTCCGGATGCGGCAAGACCACCACCCTCATGGAGGTCCTCTCCCTCCAGGCGCCCCAGGAGGGCACGATCGTGGTCCTGGGCAAGGACACGGCCGACCTGGGGCGGGCCCAGCGTCGCCAGGTGCGCCGCGACCTGCAGATCGTCTTCCAGGACCCCATGGCCTCCCTGGACCCGCGCCTGCCGATCTTCGACATCATCGCCGAGCCGCTGCGCGCCAACGGTTGGAGGAGGGCCGATATCGCGCCGAGGGTCGACGAGCTCATGGAGCTCGTCGGGCTCGAGCCCAGCCACGCCAACCGCTACCCGCGCAACTTCTCCGGCGGGCAGCGTCAGCGCATCGGCATCGCCCGCGCCCTGGCCCTCGAACCCAGTCTCCTGGTCCTCGACGAGCCGGTCTCCGCCCTGGACGTGTCCATCCAGGCCGGCGTCATCAACCTGCTCGACGAGCTGCGCGCCACCATGGGGCTCAGCTACCTCTTCGTGGCCCACGACCTGTCAGTGGTGCGCCACATCGCCGACCGCGTCGCCGTCATGTACCTGGGGCGGATCGTGGAGATCGGCGACGTCGACACCATCTTCGAGGCCCCGGCCCACCCCTACACCCAGGCCCTGCTCTCGGCGATCCCCATCCCGGACCCGGCCAAGGAGCGCGGTCGCAGCCGCATCGTCCTGGAGGGCGACATGCCCAGCCCCGCCAACCCGCCGTCGGGTTGCCGCTTCCGCACCCGCTGCCCGAAGTTCGCCTCAGGACTCACCGACGACGAGCGCTCGGCCTGCCTGGGAGCCATGCCGGAGTTCTGCTCCCAGGGTGAGGACCACGAGGTCGCCTGCTACTACCCCGAGCGCACCGCGGTCTTCTGACGTCCCTCGCCCCCTAGTCCCCCCATCGCACTGTCCACCGATCCAGTCCACCGATCCTGCCCACCACCGCGCGCCGACGACGGCGCCCTTAGTGAACGGAGATTCCCATGAAGCTCAACCGTCGCATGTTCCTTGCCACGACGGCCTCCGCGGCCGTCCTGACCGCCCTGGCGGCCTGCGCCAAGAACGGCTCCGGCTCCTCGGGCTCCACCGCCGGCGTGCCCACGGCCGCCCCCGAGGAGCTCCAGGACGGGGGCACGTTGCGCTTCGGCATCGGCTCGGCGCCGGCGAACTGGAACGCCGCGACCGTGGACGGCAACGTCGTCGACGTGCGCCTGGTCATGAAGTTCGTCGCCCCCTACGTCGTCGACTGGGCCGAGGACGGCAAGGCGACGCCGAACCCCGACTTCCTCACCAAGCTCGAGGCCGCAGAGGTCGGCGGCAAGACCGTGGTCACCGTGGCCGTCAACGAGAAGGCCACCTGGGGCAACGGACGCAAGTGGGACTCCGAGGACATCAAGGCGTTCTTCGACCACGTCAAGGACTCCAGCTACTCCTGGGCCTCCACTGAGGGAGTCGACAAGGTCGAGAAGGTCGAGATCGTGGACAAGCAGACCGCCAAGGTCACCTTCAACTCGATCTACCCCGACTGGTCCAATGCTCTGGCCGGCATCACCCCCAGGGAGCTCATGGCCGATGCCAAGACCTTCAACGAGTCGATGGCCGGCGCCACCAAGTTCAACAACGACTACTTCGCCGGCCCCTTCAAGATCAAGAGCTACGACGAGTCCAAGCAGGTCATCACCCTGGAGCGCAATGACAAGTGGTGGGGCGCCACCCCCAAGCTTGAGACCGTCACCCTGCACGTCCTGGACGACTCGGCCTTGGGGCAGGCCTTCGCCAACAAGGAGATCGACGTCCTGGACTACATCTTCTCCGCCGACGTCTACCAGCAGGCCAGCGGCCGCGACGACGCCGAGGTCCGCCAGAACACCGGCCTGCAGTGGCGTCACATCATGTTCAACGCCTCCTCCGGCCCTCTGGCGGACAAGGCCGTGCGCCAGGCCATCACCCGGGCCTGCGACCGCGAGGCCATTGCGGCCTCCGACCTGGCGGGCCTGCCCGTGGACGCCAAGAAGACCCTCATGGGCAACCGCTTCTTCCTGCCCGTCCAGGAGGGCTACCAGGACAACTCCACCAGCTGGGGACACGACGTCGAGGCCGCCAAGAAGCTGCTCGACGGCGCCGGCTGGGTGGCACCGGGGTGCTGCGGAACCCGGCTGCGGAACCCGGGAGCCTGACTGCCGGCGCGGGCGTCGTCGTCGCCAATGCGGGCACCAAAGCCACTACGGGCGCATACTTGAGACGTAACCAGTGGCTGGAGAAAAAATGCTGTTAGAAGAGTTCAAAATTGTGGAAGTAGCTGCCATTGTGCTGCGCGACGCCCAGGGGCGGGTGCTGAGTGTGCGTAAAGGCTCATCTCCCAGGTTTCAGATGCCCGGAGGCAAGCTAGAAGCCCACGAAAGCCCTCTAGAAGCGGCTTTACGTGAAGTTCGTGAAGAAGTGGGCCTGGACCTTAAAAACGAGGCTGTACGGCCCTTAGGAGATTTCAGTGCGCCAGCCTCAAATGAGCCGGGCTTTACGGTGGTTTCCCACGTATTCATCGCCGCTGGGGTCTTTAGCCCCCAACAGGTGCGCCCACACGCCGAAATAGCAGAAGTGGACTGGTTTGACCCCAGCGCCCCCACCACACGACCCCAGGCGCCCTTACAGGCCAAAATATTTGCCGCAGTGGCCCAGCTATAAGCCCAGATCCACGCATAGCGAGGGTTATCCACAATTGTGGGGCAGATGCGTTAGTCACAGCTGGGGAAGCGTTATCCACAGTTGGTGAGTTTTGTGTAAATGGGGCTGTGGATCTGGTGGATAACCCAAAAACTACGTTTTAACAGGAGTTTTCCCCATCTGGGGATATCTATGTGGATAACTCACAGGCATGTAAGTCCACAGAGTTATCCACAACTGTGGAGTAAATACACAGGTGTTATTAGCTGGCTACCCACATGTTTCCACCTTTTTAGTGGGGTTATCCACATTATTTATACACAGCCTGTGGATAACTGTGGATTGTGGTGGGTGCGTCGTCGTCCAACGCGGGCGCAGCGCCGGCGCAGCCTGGTCCAAATAAAAAGTGGGGGGTTAGGCGCTTAAAACGCCCAACCCCCCACGTAAGGAAGAGTTAACTTCGGTTATTACTCGACAATGTCGATGGAGTTGATAACCACGTCCTGTAGAGGACGGTCACGGCCATCGGTGGGAGCAGCCTCAATAGCGTCCACAACCTTGCGTGAATCCTCATCCACTACCTTGCCGAAAATGGTGTGCTTACCCTGCAGCCAAGGGGTTGCCACAGTGGTGATGAAGAACTGTGAACCGTTGGTGCCATGACCCATGCGGGTACCAGCGTTGGCCATAGCCAGCAGGTAGGTGTCGGCGAAGGTCAGGGAGTTGTCGATCTCGTCGTCGAAGGTGTAGCCAGGACCGCCGGTACCGTTACCTAGCGGGTCACCACCTTGAATCATGAAATCTTTAATTACGCGGTGGAAGGTGACGCCGTCGTAAAGAGGACGCTGGGTCTCTTCACCGGTGGCCGGGTCGATCCAGGCGCGCTTACCGGTGGCCAGCTCCACGAAGTTGGTGACGGTAATCGGAGCCTTGTCCTCAAACAGTTCCAGGCGGATATCGCCGAGATTAGTGTGCATAATTGCTTCCATAGCCTCATACTCCCACAATTTGCTTAGTTGGCGGCGTGGCCTACCCCATGGAAAAGCCCATGAAAGTTGTTGAGATAGTTACGCTGTGACCTAATTTTTCTTGTGGCGCAGCTTTTCAGGCAGGTTCGAATGGAATGAGAGCCAAAACAGTGACATGATTGTACGCAACGTTACTTACTTCTTTGAGGGAGTCATCATGTCTTGCCACAAACACGAATCGATCAAGAGCTGCAGCTTCTTCAAGGGCCTAGGTGTGGCCTCCCTAGTGGCTGCCGCCGCTGGCGCTGCTTTTGTGCTGTACAAGCGCAGCCAGCCGGTTGAGGACCCTTGGGCTGAGGAGTACTGGTCTGAGGTTGAGGCTGAAGACGAGGACGAGGAAGCCCCGGCTGCCGAGTGAGTTTTCACTACACAAACAACGGTGTCGCCTAAAGCGGCGCCGTTTTTTGTTGCCATTTCACTATCTGTACAGTCTTTAACACACTGCACAAGCGGCATCTATGCTCAAGGCTATGACTCACTCATTGAGTAGTGTTAGAGATGGTTTGCGTGACAGTACCCCAATTTTCCTGGGATATATTCCGCTAGGTATCGCCTTTGGGATCGTATTAGTAACCGCCGGTATCCCCGGCTGGTGGGCACCTATTTTTGCCACAGTGGTTTATGCCGGCTCTATGGAATTCTTGCTGGTTTCGCTAATAACCGGTGGGGTGGGGCTAATTACGGTGGCGCTTAGCGCCCTGTTTGTTAATGGTCGCCACCTGTTTTACGGCTTGAGTTTTCCGCGTAACGTGCCGCCGGGGAGGTTGGCGCGCGCCTACTCCATCTACTCGCTTACCGACGAGGTGTATGCGGTTACTGCCGCTAAAGACCATTCGCGCATGACTTGGCGCTACCTGCTGACAGTGCAGCTATGCTCACACCTGTCTTGGGTGCTGGGGGCCTGCCTGGGGGCGCTCGCTGGCAGCAGCTTTGGGGGCTTTATTTCGCAGCATACGGATGTGGCCGACTTTGTGCTCACCGCCCTGTTCACGGTGCTGGCAATTGAGGCCTATAAAGCCAACCCCAACTCGGGCGCGCTAGTGGCGGCGTCGGTATCTGCCGTGGTGACGGTGGCCGTGGGTGGGCGCCTGGCCATGTTTTGTGGGCTGCTTACTTTAAGCCTGTGTTTAAGTGCCCTGTATTTACGACGACGTCGCTGGCTTAGCACCCTTGCTGCTGGCGCTGGCGGGGCTGAGGTAAACCAGGCTGAGGCTAAACCGGGGAAGTTAAACCATGAACAGCGGGGTAGTGATGAGTGAAGCTGTGGTTAGGCAAGCAGTAAGTAACTGGCATGTTTTAGCGGTAGTGGCGGTAGCTGCGGCCGTCACCTTCGCACTGCGCTACACCGGGGTTAAGGGTGCCGACCAGGTATCTCACCGGCCACTGATGCAATTTTTGTCGCGCACCATGCCCCTGGGGGTAATGGTGGTGCTGGTGGCTTACACGCTAGGCGATTTAAGCGCAGATTTAGGCCGTAGCGCAGCCTTGGTAGGGGCAGTGGCTATAACCGCTGGATTACACCTGTGGCGGGGCAATGTGGCCCTATCTTTGATAGTTGGTACTGCCTCCTATGCGCTGCTAGCGGCGCTAGTGGCATGAAAAGCGCCTTAGCCCAAATGTTGGGCTAAGGCGCTAAGGCTGCTTGGTGTGGGCCAGAAAACAGTTTCAGGTTTTTATGCCTGACCCAGTGGCTTTACTTCCAGCGCAAGATTCCGATGAACCCGGCCAGCATGAGAATGAAACCAACGTATACGTTGCCGTTGGCTAGCCAGTCAGCCCGGTGGGCCTTAATGAACCACGGTACCGGGTATTCGCCGCCGGTCATGTAGGAAACCACCACCCAGGCTAGGCCCAGGCACATGATGGTGCACATGGTGGGGGCATACCAGGCGGGACTGGAGATGTTCTTAACCTTGTGCGGGGTACGTGAAGCCTTACGGCGCTCTAGTTCCTTCTTAGCAACCTTGGCTTTGAGCGAGTCAGAAGACTTAGAGTCCAGCTGTAGGGTCTTACGGTCAGCCTTGCGGGCCCGCTTAGTTAGGGCCTTTTCACGCTCAGCGTCCTTAGCTGACTTCTTCTTACCCGCAGACTTCTTGGAGTCATCAGAACCCTTAGCAGAGTCCTTAGCGGACTCCTTGGACTTCTTGGAGGACTTCTTAGCAGAGCGCTTCTTGTCAGAGCCCTTATCTGAGTCTTTTTCTAAGTCTTTGGTTGACTTCTTAGCGGAGTCCTTAGCGGCACTGTTAGTGGCGGACTCGTCCTTATCCTCGTCCTTGCGGGCTAGATCTTTGGAGCCATTTTTCGACACAGGATTCTCCGGTTCGTTTCTCATTTAGTGGAAGTAGAGTACTTTAGTGCTAGCTTACCGCTTAATCTAGGTGAGCAAGACCAGCTCAACAACCCAATGGAGTGCATACATGACCGCGCACGTTACAAGTCAAGCTCGGTCCCGAAAGGTACTGGATGTATTCCTGACCATTATTGGTGAGCTGCTGTTAACCGCTGGTTTACTAATTGGTTTGTTCTTGGTGTGGCAGCTGTGGTGGACGTCGATTGACGCTAACGCCAAAGCTGAACAGACCATGACCCAGATTCACAACACCCTGCCCACCTCACCTAAAAAGGCAGGTAATAAGCACACTGAGGCCCCACCTGTAGAGCCCACAGTGGCCTACGGCCAGCCAATGGGGGTGTTGATTGTGCCCAAGTGGTATGGCATCACCAATAACAATATGCCTATCTATCAGGGCACCGGCCAGGAGCTGCTGGATCAGGCGGCAGCTGGTCACTACCAAAACACCGCCTACCCGGGCGCTATTGGTAACTTCTCGGTGGCCGGTCACCGGCGCACTAACGGTAACTCCTTTAGGCGCATTGATTTACTTAAAGCTGGCGATGAGGTAATCGTTGAAACCGCTACTGCCTGGTATGTCTATAAAGTGACTGGGCACGAAATTGTGGATCCTTCACAGGTGGATGTGATCGCGCCTGTGCCCAACAACCCCAATGCGCAGCCCACCCAGCGTTTACTGACTATGACTACCTGCCACTCGGCCACACTAGGGGAGTGGGGTAACGATCAGCGCTGGATTGTGCACGCACAGCTGTCTTACTGGATTCCTCGCGGTGAGGGTCGCCCTGAATCTGTCCTATCCGATCCTGGCGTTAAGTGAGGCAACATGTACGGGTTTATTTTCCGCCACCTACCCGGCCCTAAGTGGCTGAAGGTAATTGAATCGCTAGTGCTGATTTTGGCCGTAGTGTTTGTACTGTTTGAATGGGTGTTCCCGCTGGTAAATATCTACATTGTGGGTAACACTGCAGAAGTTTCTAACGGTTAAAAGCCAGGCCTGGCGCCCACTACAGGGCGCTTAAAATGTTTTGTGCCGGCTCTTTCGCTTATCTTGTGATGATTTCAAAACGCCCTTATACAACCGGTACTCACAAAGGAGGTGATATACCTGCCCCTGAGTGTATCACAACTTAGTGGTTGTTGTTGTTACCTGGGTTGCCAGGGTAAGGGATAAGCGTTTCATTACCGTTGCCATTACCGTTACCGTTACCGTTACCGGTGGTGGGGCTAGGTGAAGCGGTAGGAGCCTGGGTGGCCGGAGCCGAGTACTGGCCCACCGTCAAAGTAATCTCAGCGCCGCTATCCACAGTAGCGCCAGCCTCAGGGCTTACGCTAAGCACCTTACCGTTCTGATCCTGCTGAGTAGTGGTCTGCTGGTTAATGGTGATCACCGTAAAGCCAGCGCTAGTTAGTGCCTTCTTAGCTTCATCAGTGCTCATACCCACCAGGTTCTGCGGCACCACCAGGCGGCCCGAGGCAACCTGTAGGTTCACAGTAGAGCCGCGCTTAGCCTTGGTGCCAGCTGCCGGGTCAGTAGAAACCACGTTACCGGACTTAACCCCACCGGCGTCGACAGTAGTAACGTCACCAACTGTGAAACCAGCCTTTTCCAGGGCATTGCGGGCATCGCCTTGAGTCTGTCCAGCCACGTTAGGCACCGCCACAGTGGCAGAACCAGAGGAGAAGTGCACCTCAACCTTGGTACCTGGGGCAGCCATCGTGCCCGCACCAGGATCATAGGAAACTACCTGGCCCTCAGGGATCGTGTCAGAAGAAACATCAGCGCCACGCTGGAAAGCTAAGCCCACGCCCTCAAGGGTGCTACGAGCCCCAGCCTCATCCTTACCGGTAAGGTCGGGCACAGACACCGCCGATTGGGTTGGGGAGGCAGTAACTTCCTTAGATGGGCTACCCCCAAACACGCCGGCCGCAGCCAACGCCCCCACCAGCGCCAATAGCGCCACCAGGGTAATTAGGCCAATAATCAGCAGCTGCTTCTTCTTACGCTTAGCAGCCTCTTCCTCAGCCTGACGGGCGGCTTCCTCATCCTTAACCTTAGGGATAGAGCCGGTGTTAGTAGTCGTAGGAGCAGCAGGAACCCCCGGAGTGGGGGCGATAATCGTCGTCGCCTGCTGCTGCCAAGTCTCAGTAGCCGGGGCGTTAACCTGCAAACCACGGATAGCTGCCTGTAAATCTGCACGCATCTGGTCAGCGTTCTGGTAGCGATCCTCACGGTGCTTAGCCAGCGCCTTCATCACCACGCGGTCCATGGATTCGGGCACGTCCGGGGCAATTTGCGACGGCGGCACTGGCAACTCACGCACATGCTGGTAGGCAATGGCCACAGCCGAGTCACCCTTAAAGGGCGGACGGCCAGTTAGCAGCTCATAAAGCAGGCAACCGCAGGAATAAATATCCGAGCGGGCATCAACCACCTCGCCACGCGCCTGCTCAGGAGACAGGTACTGGGCGGTACCCACCACCGCATGGGTCTGGGTTACCGTAACCGCACTATCTTCAATAGCGCGCGCAATACCGAAGTCCATGACCTTCACCTCGCCGGTGTTGGTCAACATGATGTTTCCAGGCTTAATATCACGGTGCACAATGCCGTTACGGTGCGAGTAGCCCAGCGCCTGTAGCACGCCAGAAACAATCTCGCCAGCCTCATCAATCGGTACTGCTTCACCCTCGCTTAGTAGCTCACGTACCGTGTGGCCCTGCACATACTCCATAACAAGGTAGGGCACAGTCTGGGTGGAGCCATCGGCGCGAGTAACTACCTCTTCACCAAAGTCATACACGCCCACAATCGCAGGGTGGTTCAAAGCGGCAGCACTTTGTGCTTCACGACGGAAACGCGCCTGGAAAGTAGGGTCTTCAGCAATATCGCTACGTAGTAGTTTGATTGCCACAGTGCGAGACAGACGCTTATCGCGACCAAGGTACACCTCGGCCATGCCGCCACGGCCGATCAGTTCAAGCACCTCATAGCGTCCTGCCAAGACTTTAGAGATACGTGCTGTCACAATGCCTCCTGGGCAATAGATATGGAGGGGGCGCCAGCCTCGCTAGAGGCAAACTCTGCAATATTCGAAACACTGTGCGCGCTAGCAGGCGGCATGTCACCACCGTCTAACGCGCGTACCGGCACCGCAAAAGCGCTTGCAGCCAGTCCAATTAGAAGTAACACTAAGAACAATACTGCCACGAGAACAATGGCATAGGTACCCGTGGACAAATTCGTGGGATTAGAGCTTTGCAGCAGATCCCACAAGGAATTGGCACCCGGGTTAGATTTAGGCATTCGCGAATGAGGCTTGTTACTAATCGGAGTGCCCTTAGCTGCTGTCTTGGGCTCATGCTGAACCTGAGCCCAGTTCTGCGGCGGGTTCGCGTTCCAGGTGGTGGCGTCGTCGCTAGGCAGAGCAATAATGATGCGGTCTAGACGGCGGGCCAAATCCTGGGCGGTAGTGGGCCGGTCAGCGGGTTTCTTAGACAGCAGCGTGTAAATCAATTCACGCACATTTGCTGGCACCTGCTCAGGTAGCTCAGGAACCGGGTCGTTAACGTGCGCGTAAGCAATATCCACTGCGGTAGCACCGGTGAACGGACGCACTCCAGCTAGTGCCTCATAAGCGATAACACCCAGCGAGTACAGGTCGCCAGCGGCGGTAGCGGCGGCGCCGGTAGCCTGCTCAGGGGCAAGATACTGGGCGGTACCCATAACCATGCCGGTGGCGGTCATGGGCAGCTGGTTGGCTCCAGAGGAAATACCAAAATCCAGCAGCTTAGCTAGTCCCTCCTGGTTAACCAGGATGTTGGAGGGCTTAACGTCGCGGTGCACCACGCCAGCCTCGTGCACCACCTGCAGGGCGCGGGCGGTTTGGGCCAGCAACGGCAAAATCACGCTGGGGGGTAGGGTGCCCTTCTCAGCGATCAGCTCTGACAGGGGCTTACCCTGCACCAGCTCCATAATGATCCAGCCAGAGCCATCAGCCTCACCATAGTCAAGCACCATGGCTAGGTTAGGGTGGCGCAGGCCGCGAGCATTTTTAGCTTCGGTACGTAGACGCTGCAAAAACAGCTCGTCACCGGCTAATTCGGGGCGCATTACTTTGGCGGCTACAACACGTCCAGATCGTAGATCTTGAGCACGCCAAACTTCACCCATGCCGCCCATGGCGATGCGTTCGATCAGGCGGTAGCGGTCCTGAAGTACTAGTCCAGCTTCTGGTTTAATCATTGCTGCGTTGCCTTAAAGACAGTGGCTGCGATAGGGGCAGCTTCACTACCGCCAGTACCCGTGTCAGCGGTCTGATCGCCGCCATCGAGTACGACAGCGATGGCAATGGTTGGAGCCTGTCCGGAAGGACCAGCGTAGCCAATAAACCAGGTGACGGGGCCGCCGTCGCTACCGGTTTCAGCCGTACCAGTCTTACCCGCTACATCCATGCCATCAACCTGAGCCAAGGTACCGGTTCCCGAAGCAACCACCTGGACCATCATGGTTTTAAGCTGTCCCGCAACCGTCGAAGAAATGGGGGAGCGTGCCACCTTTGGGCTGGTGGTGGAAATGACCGAAAGCTTGTCGTCCAAAGTACGTTTAACCAGGTAGGGCTGCATCTGGTTACCGTCATTTGCCACCGTGGCAGCAATCTGGGCCATTTGCAGAGGAGTTACACGTACGGACTGCTGCCCGATACCCGCCATTGCCAATTCAGCTTGTGACTTGACTGGCGGGAAGCTGGAGGGGGTAACCGTCAAGGGGATCGACGACGACGTGTTGAAGCCCCAGGCTTCAGCCTCGCGGGTGAGTTCCTGCTCGCCCACGTTCATAGCTAGCTGAGCGAAGGTGGTGTTGCAGGACTCGGCGAAGGCGTAAGTCAGGGTGACTTTACCGTTACCACAGGACTCACCCGCATAGTTTTGCAACTGGTGGGTGGTGCCCGGAAGGGTGACGGTGTCAGGGGCGTCAACTTGGGAATCAGGAGTGACCTTACCCAGGCGCAGTGCGGCTGAGGCAGTAATTACCTTGAAGGTAGAACCGGGCGGGTACAGGTCACCGCCAATGGTGCGGTTGATCAGCGGGGTGGCGCTGTCAGAGTTGAGCTGCTTCCAGGCGGTATCGGCAGTGGTGCCGTCGTGGCTGGCTAGCAGGTTGGGGTCAAAAGAGGGGGTGGAGACCATTGCCAAAATGGCGCCGGTCTTAGGGTTGAGGGCCACCACAGCCCCCCGCTTGGTGCCCAGGGCCTGGTAGGCAACCTTTTGCAAAATGGGGTTAATGGTTAGCTCAACTGAGCCACCCTGGGGCTGGTCTCCGGTGAACAGGTTCTGGATGCGGCTACGCCACAGCGACGGCGAAGAGCCGTTTAGCACCGTGTTCTCGGCATTCTCAATGCCGGTCATGTTGGAGAAAATAGTGGAGTAGTAGCCGGTCACTGGCGCATACAGCGGGCCGTTAGAGTAAACGCGCTGGTAGCCCAGGGAGTCGGAGGATTTAACTGAGGAGGCCACAGCCGTACCATCAACCATAATGGCTCCGCGCGCCTTACCGTACTCCTGGTAGATAGTGCGCGCGTTACGCGAGTCCTCAGTTAGTGAGCCGTACTGCGAACTAGATTCCCACAGGGCGGGACGCGCAAATCCCTGCAGTGAAGTCAGGGACACAAGCAGGGCCAAAAACATGCCCGTGACAAGCAAAGAAACGTGGCGAATCTGAGGGTTCATTCAAAAGCTCCTCTGATTACTTCCGTGTTTTGGTGGTCTTGGGCCGACGGCGGCTTGGGCCTGCCTGGCTGTACGGGCTGCACTGGTTGTACCTGCTGCACCGGCTGGGCGGCGCGGCGGCCGTGAACGCGGCCAGGGGCGGCTGCTGGGGCCGGCTGTGCAACTGGGCTACCAGCGCCCTGATAACCTGCCGGAACTGGGCCGCCGGGGCCCTGAGGTGCACTCACGTTACCACCCTGAGGGCCAGCCTGTGGAGCAGGTCCACCCTGAGGGCCAGGACCCTGCGGGACGCCACCAACCTGGGGTCCGGCGGGGCCGTAGCCAGCAGCGGCGGCGTCGGGAGTACCCGCGCTAGCAGTGGCAGCCTTATCAGCCTCCGCGTTTTCCTGGGCAATCTGGCGCCGCAGCGACTCAGGCAGCTCAGTAGTATCAATGATCTGCGGGGCGCGCACAGTGGGGCGGCGGGCGGCGTCGGAAAGACGCAGCAGCAAAGCCAAAATCACCCAGTTAGCCACCAAAGACGAACCACCGTAAGCCAAGAACGGCATAGTCAAACCGGTTAGCGGAATCAGACGGGTGACGCCACCAACCACCACAAACACCTGTAGGGCCATGGTGAAAGACAGGGCCGTAGCCAGCAGCTTGCCAAAGCCATCACGTAGCGCCACCGCAGTACGCAGGCCGCGTTCAATGAAAATAAGGTACATCAGCAAGATTGCGGTTAGACCGGTCAGGCCCAGCTCCTCACCAAAAGAGGAGGTAATGAAGTCAGAGTTAGCGAAAGTAACCAGGTTGGGGTAGCCCTTACCCCAGCCGGTACCAAACAGGCCGCCAGAAGCCATACCAAACAGGCCCATAACCAGCTGCCAGGAGCCGCCAATGGAGCTGTAGACCTTGTCGTCCATGGCGAAACGCCAAGCGTTAACACGGCCAGTTACGTGGGTCAGGTGTGTGGACAAAATTGGCTCAAACAGCAGCCATAGCAAGGCCAAACCCACAATGGCCAGGGTGGCGCCAATAATCAGCCAGGAAGGGCGGTTGGTGGCCACATACAGCACCACCACGAACATCCCGAAGATCATTACTGATGTGCCCAGGTCCTTCTGCATCACCAGCACCCCAATGCTGGCTGCCCACACCACCATCATTGGCATCAGGTGACGCCAACGCGGGAAGTGGATGCCCAGGATACGCCGTCCAGACAGTGCCAGGTTGTCGCGGTTAGCCACCAGGTAGGAAGCGAAGAAAATCGACAGCAGCACTTTGGTTAGCTCTGCCGGCTGGAAGCTCATGCCCAGACCGGGAACCACAATCCAAATCTGGGAACCGTTGATTTCACGCCCCAAGCCGGGGATAAAAGGCAAAACTAGGCAGACAATACCCAGCCACATGCACCAGGTGTCCCAGCGGCGCAGTTGGCGGTAGTCGCGGATAAAGAACAGCGCCGCGCAGCACAAAATCACGCCAATGGAAGTCCAAGCCACCTGCTTGAAACCCACAATGTATTCGGTCTGCTCAAGCTTGCGGTAGGCAATGTCTAGGCGGCTGATCATGGCCAGTCCCAGGCCGTTGAGGGCCACAGCAGTGGGCAGTAGCACCGGGTCAGCGTAGGGGGCGCGCCAACGCACCCACAGGTGCACGGCAATGGAAATACCCAGCAGCGAGCCGGCTAACTGCCAGATCGAGGTGGGGGCTGAGCCGGTGCGGTTGAGGATGGTCAGCAAGAAGCCGCCCAGGCCAATGACCAGGGCGATTACTAGTAGCAGAACCTCAGACCAGCGTCCAGAACTCGGTTTAATTAAATTCACCGTTTTGACCCCGCTGTAGGCGTTGTGTCCGAGCTGGTGCCGGGTTTAGGGGGGGCCGGGGAGGGGGCCGAACCTGCAGGCGGCAGGGTGGACGACGACGTCGGCGTGGGGTCGTTCATGTGGGAAGTGACTGTCTTAGAGACATAGTTGCGCGCTGAACTTAGGGATGGCAGCAGCACATTTTCGCTCAGGCGGGCCCGCATCTGCTGGTCCAACTGGCTGGGTTTGGGAGAGGCAACCTTTTCTACGGGTTTGGAAAGCTTAACTGGGCCCAGGGTTTGCGGAATGCCCTGGTAAATGACGATGGAATCGCCACTGATAGTCACGTAGTACTGGTTTTGGGTCCAGCGCCAGGCGATTGCGCCCAAGCCACCTAGCAGGGCCAGTGTCAGCAGCACGGTCAGGATGCGACGCGGCCAACTCCAGCGTTTGGTTACATGCGGGGTGGTGTCAACGAGTTCTTCGTCTTCTTCTTCCTCAGCGGGGAAGTTAGGCAGCAAAGCAGCGGCCTTAGCGGCCGGAGAGTCCGGTTCAGGGGCCGGCGGGGAGGCGACAGTGCGCGGCTGCACCACAGTTTCGGAGGCGGCAGAGCCCACTACCTGCGGTTCAGTTTGCACATTGGTGGAGTCAACGATGTCAAAGATGACGGCGGTGATGTTGTCAGGGCCGCCAGCCTTGCGGGCCAGGGCGATCAGCTCTTCAGCAGCCTCACCCGGGTCTTCCACCTTGTTCAAGATGGATTCAATGGTTTCCTTGCTGACCAGTCCGGATAGACCATCTGAACACAGCAGCCAGCGGTCTCCTACCTTGGCTTCACGGATAGATTCATCCAGCATGACGTCGCCTTGGGCGTCGCCAAGCACACGCAGCAGCACTGAACGCTGGGGGTGGTGTGAGGCTTCCTCGCGGGTTAGCCGGCCGGTTTCAACCAGGTACTCCACGAAAGTGTGGTCGCGGGTGACTTGCTCCAGGTTGCCGTCGCGTAGCTGGTAGGCGCGTGAGTCACCCACGTGCACCATGGCCAGCTTGTTGCCGCTACGCATAACGGCAATACAGGTGGTGCCCAGGCCGGATAGGGCTGGGTCGGCGGCAGACAGGGCAGCCAGCTCAGCATGGGTGTCTGCTACGGCCCCACGTAGTAGGGCTAGCAGGTCTTCAGCGCCGTGCGTGTCATTGTCTAGGGGGGCTAGGTGGCTGACGGCAACTGCAGAGGCGATGTCGCCACCAGCTGGACCACCCATGCCGTCACATAGGACGCACAGGTGTGGGCCGGCGTAGCCGGAGTCTTGGTTGGAAGAGCGCACTAGACCAACATCAGAGCGCGCTGCGTAGCGTAGAGAGATCACGGCCTCAGCTCCAGGGTGGTCTGGCCGATACGGACCGGGGTGTTCATGGGAAGTTGGACGGTGCCGGTGACGGGATTACCCCCTAGCAAAGTGCCATTGGTGGATCCTAGATCCTCCAACCACCAAATACCGTCCTGCGGGAAAATACGGGCGTGACGGCCCGAAGCATAGTCGTCGTCAAGCACTAAGGTGGCCGCAGGGGAGCGGCCAATAATGATTGAACTAGGGGTTAGCGGCACAGTTGAGCCTGCTAGGGGCCCTTCTGTGATTACTAGCCGGGTGGCTCCGCGTTGGCGGCCTTCCACCATGCCGTCTGCCTGGCGGGTGCGGGCCATGCGGCGTCGTCGGTCAGTGGTTGACGACGACGCAGCCGTCACTAGGACGTCGCGGCGCAAAATGCGCAGCGAAGCCCAAATAAAGACCCACAGTAAGACCAGGTAGGAAAGCCGTAGGAGAGTGAATGCTAATTCGTTCACCCGGAAACCTCGTCACTACCGTCCCAGAACATAATGGTGGTGTGACCAATGGTGATGGTGTTGCCGTTGACGAGGGTGGCCGCATCCATACGCACCCCCTCAACGAAGGTGCCGTTGGTGGAGCCTAGGTCAGTGGCGACCGTATGTCCTGCGGTTAGGCGAATTTCCAGGTGACGACGGGAAACCCCGGAATCGTCAACGATAATGTCTGACTCACTGCCACGACCAATGATGGTAACGGGGCCGGTGAGCATATAGCGCTGGCCGTTAATGTCCAGGATGGGAGAGGTAATAGTTGGGCGAGTCACGGGTGCCGAAGCGTCCTTACGTGTAAAAGCGTTTACGTGGATAGCGTGCGGATTAAGGGAGGGTTCCGCAGCAAAGCTGATGGCGATTTGGCCAATGAAGGAATAGCCCTGGGTGTGGGCGTGGCGGATGAGTTCCTGGCTCATCTCGGAAGCTAGCACGCTTGAGCCCCAAGCGTTGATCTGGTCGAAGTTGATCGGCGCTAAAGAAACCTGGAACACGTTGGGAGCAACAGTGCGGTCACGTGAGAAGGCCGTGGCCTTCTTATCCATGGTTTCAATCAGCTTGGAGGTGATCTCGATCGTGTCTAAAGGCTGGGCATCTTTGTGAACTAGACGGTTAGCAACAGCTTCCCCGCTTCTTTCGATACGGTCGAACAGCCCCATTTGCCACACCTCCTACAGTATTCAGGCCGGGCTGGCCTATGAAACTTAACGCGCTCTCAACTATCCAGGTTAAACCGGTAGCTCATAAGTCTAGCTACTGGCGTGGCCTTTGTGGACTGTGAGAGCAGTGGTACGTCCAATACAAGGGTCATGATACCGGTTAATGCTGTGATGCATCTGGAAGAACATATCCCCATGTGGCAGAGATCATAGTCTAATTTGCTGCTTTCAATTGGATTTTTAGGGGTGGGTTCGTGCTAATCTTTCAGAGCGCCGCGCGGGTGGCGGAATTGGTAGACGCGCACGGTTCAGGTCCGTGTGATCTAACGATCATGGGGGTTCGAGTCCCCCCTCGCGCACCGGTAAGACCGGGTCAGGAAACTGGCCCGGTTTTTTGTTGCCTTGCTCGGGCTGTCTGGGCTGGTTTTGCCTGTGTTTGCTTTGTTTTCGACGGCGCCGCCAGGGTTTGGCTGATGCTGCCCGGCCCTGTTGGGGCGCAACGTGAAAGCGTGAGGGGCGGGCGACGTCGTCGTTTAAATTAGCGGGATTTACGCTGCAATGCCCACATAATTAGCAGCGCTAAGCCCACGCCCAGGCAGGCCCCAATGCCGTTTTGAAAGACATTGTCTATCAGTGCGCGCCGGTGCAGGGCGGGGAAAAGCCACTGGATGGTTTCGGCTAGGGCGCCTAGGATGAAGCCGCCTAAACACCACTTCCAGGGGCTGACTTTGGGCCAGCCGCCCATCACCAGGCAGCCCAGGGGTAGCAGCATAATCAGGTTCAAAACCACGTCTTTGCCGATCGCGTTTAGGAACCAGGGGCCCACATTTTCCTTTAGTTCAGCCACTTGTGCGCCGCTGGGCCAGGTTACGGCCACAATCACCGCCAGCAGCATGGGTGGGGTTAAAAATCGGGCCAGGCGCGACATGGCACCCTGGTCATCCCAGGTCAGGCGGCTGGGTAGGGTGGTTTTTACCCGAGTGGAAGTAGATTTTTTGTTATCAATTTGCAATGCTTGCGCGGCGTTTTGGGTGCTCGCAGGGGCGTTTTGGGCGCTCATAGAGGGGTTTGGGGAGGTGCCGGGGGAGGCTTCTGGGGCGCCCGGGGAGGCAAATTTAGAGGATGTAAGGGGAGATTGGGACATATAGGCAGTCTAGAGGTTGAGTATTAATACTCACGGGTGGTGGGCGCGTGATTTGTAATTTCACGTTTTCGGGCCAGTGTGTGGCTGCCGGGCACGTTTGCCCGGCCTGCGCGCCGGTGGCGGCCCTGTGCTCGGCCTGCGCGCCGGTGGCGGCCCTGTGGTCGGCCTGCTCTGCCGCGTAGCCGCGCCTGCGCAGCCTACTGTGGCCCGGCACCAGAGCCCCGGCCCGGTACCAGAGCCCCGGCCCGGCACCTTAGCCCCGGCCCGGCACCAGAGCTCCGGCCCGGCACCTTAGCGTTGGAAGCGGCGTCGGTTAGCCTGTAAGGGTGATGCACGCGATCTCGCAGATTCTTAGCCAGGCCCCGATTTTGACGGTGTTCCTGGTAATCGGTTTGGGAACGGCGGTTGGGCAAATTCCTTTCGGGCCCATCCGCTTTGGGGCGGCTGGCGCCCTATTTGCGGGCCTGGCCCTGTCAGCAATAGTTCCCGGCCTAGGCCATGACCTGACCTTGCTGCGTGCCCTGGGCTTGGGGCTGTTTTGCTACACGGTTGGTATTGCCGCTGGTAACACCTTTTTCAGGGATCTGCGCCGCCAACTGCCGTTGATGGTGCTGTGTGTGGTGGGCCTGGTTTTAGCCGGGGTAGCGGGGGCTGGCTATTGCCATCTGGTGGGGGTTTCGGGTGCCTACGACGCCGGTGCTTTCGCTGGTGCATTAACCTCACCGGTGCTGGACTCGGCAATTGAGGCGGCAGGAAACCAAGATCCGGCGGTGGGTTATGCGTTGAGCTATCCGGTGGGTGTGGCCGTAGCGATCATCATGGTGGCACTGGTGGTGCGCCGTAACTGGCCAGCACTCAAAGACCCCCGCCCAGCCAGCGCGGATGGGATTGTGGCCACCAGTGTGGAGGTTAAACAGCGCATTGATTTAGCTACCCTGCCGGAGTTTCAAAGTGCCCAGTTCCGCTTGTCCTATTTAGAGCGTGAGGGCCAAACCCGCGTAATTAACCCCACTGAACAGCTGCTGCCAGGTGACCGCGTGGTAGTGGTGGGCACGCCGTCGTCGTTAAGCAGTGCAGTTGAGATGCTGGGAAGCAGCCTGGACTACTGCCTGGCCCATGATCGTTCCCGTGTGGATTACCGTCGCCTGACAGTGTCTTCTACCGCCGTAGCCGGGCGCACCATTGGCGAGCTGGACTTTCCCGGGCGTTTTAACGGGGTGATCACCCGGGTGCGGCGCGGCGACCTGGATCTACTAGCCAGCCCCGAAATGGTGCTGGAACTGGGGGACAGGGTCATGGCGGTGGTGCCCAGCGAGAAACTGGAAGAGGCGGCTAACTGGTTTGGTGACTCTGAGCGGCGCGTAGCCCAAATTGACGCCTTCACCGTGGGCTTAGGTATGGCCCTAGGCGTGCTGGTGGGGCTGATCGAGGTGCCACTGCCGGGCGGAATCACCCTGAAACTAGGTGTGGCCGCAGGTCCGCTGGTGGTGGGCATGGTGTTGGGCTGGGTGGGGCGCACCGGCCCCTTTATTTGGGGCCTGCCACATGCCGCCAACTCAACTATTCGTCAGTTGGGTTTGCTGCTGTTCTTGGCGGCAATTGGGCTGGATTCAGGCCAGGCATTTGCGGCCGCAGCTTTCTCAGCCACCGGCTTTAAGGTGGGGGTGCTGGCAGCTCTGATTGTGGCTATCAGCGGTGGCGTGGTGTTAGCTGGTGGGCGAGTGTTTGGCTATAGCGCCCAGCGCAGCGCCGGTGGTTTGGCCGGTTTGGTGGGGCAGCCGGCAATTTTAGCTTTCGCCCTGTCTAAAGCCGACGACGAACGCATCGAGGCTGGTTACGCCACCTTGTTCGCTTTGGCCATTATCGTCAAAATCGTGATGGTGCAGGTGCTGGTAGCGCTCTAGGCACGGCGCCCAAGCGGGCCGCGCAAGCACGGGAGCGTGCCCCAGGGCCGCGCACAGCGCCGGGCGGCGAGGCCATGTGCCGCATCCGTGCAAGCGCGAGCACGCGGCAAAGCGCGGGAGTTTTACTTGGTGGCCGACAATAGATCTTGCTCCACCCGGTCGGGCTCGCTAAAGGGCTCATCACCCGCCGTCAAAAATACGCTTAGCCAGCGTGAACGCGGGTCAGAGTCAATCAAGATGCACTTGGCAAACAGGGTTAGCGGCACCGCCAAGATAGATCCCAGGCCGCCAATAACCACGGTCCAAAAAGCCAGTGACAGGAACGAAGTGGTGGTGTTTAGCCCCACCGCGTCGCCAGTGAACTTAGGCTGTACCAGGGACTGAATTACAAAATTAAGCAGCGAGTAGGCCACAACCACCCACAGTGCAGTCCACGGCCCATCAGCCACCAGCGCCAACAGGGCCGGGGGGATAACCCCCAAAACAAAACCAATGTTGGGCACATAGTTAGTGATAAAAGACAGCACACCCCAGGTAATAGCCAGGGGCACACCCAAAATCCACAACGCAATCACGTCAAAGACGGCAACAAGCAAACCGAAAATAGTCGAAACCATCCAGTAAGAGCGCACGGCCTGGCAAAAGTGAGCGACGGCGTCGTAAATACCCGGCTTAAGCACCCGCAAAGAGCGAGCCCGCACCGCCACCGAAGAGGTGTCGAAAGCCAAAAAAAACACAGTCAGCAGCATCAGCAGCATCAGCGAACCAGTGGAAGTGACTGAGTCAACCACTGACTGGGCCAAGTTAAGCAGCTTAGAGCTGTCAAAAGCGCGCGCCTGCTGCAGCAGCCAATCTTCATCCACCCCGAAACGTTTCACGCTGCGCATCGCCTGATCAAAAAGCCCCGTGAACTTAGAGGCGTAATCAGGCAAAATCATGGCGAACCGGCTGATGGCAACCCCCATAGCCACCACCATGGCGGCAATAAATACATAAATCGCAAGGATGCCAGTGGTGGCCGCAAGCCAACGCGGCAGGCCCTTTTTTACCAGCCACTGCACGCCTGGGCGCACCGTGATCACCAGGGTTAAGGACAAAAACACCGGGCCCACAATTGAGCGAATAAAGTACAGTCCCAAGGTTGCCGCAGTGGCCATGGTCAACACAGTTAAAACCACTTCGCCCTGTGTACGCGTGTCACCGGTGCGGGTCACTTTCGGGCGTAGCTTCGCTATGGCAGCCTGCGAGCGGTTAGCGGCAGCTAGTTGCGATTTGCGGGTTTGCATTGCTAGTGATCGCTTGGACATGTGTTTATCCAATCATGACCAAGCCCGCCCATGCATTATGGCGTTGCGCGTGTGGACACTTGCATTGCGTTCGCGGGCACTATGGTGTTGCCCATGCTGGCACTATGGCGTTGCGCTCGCGGGTACTTGTGCCTGCAAAAAAGCGTCGACGACGTCGTAGTAAGCCTGCGGGTTAGCGCGCCTAACCTGGTGGCCAGCCCCAGGCATAACCTGGCCGCAAATATGGGGGTTTTGCTCCATAAGCTGCGCTAATAGCTGCGCCCCCACCCGCGCCTCGCCGCGCCGATCGCCGGTAAGCAGCAAGGTGGGGAGGGTAATGGACTGCATGAGCTGGGTAAATTCAACCTCGGGCGCCACCACGCCAGTGCCTAGCAGGGACTGATCCAGCTGCTGCGAGGCCCACAGGGATGGCAAAGCCTCCTGGGCGCTGGGCTGACCGGGCGTGCCCGCGTTTTCCAGCAAGGCCACCAGTGAGGCGGGCAGATCCGCCAGGGTGCGCCTGACATGGTTAGCCCGGGCCTGGCCGCGTCGTAGCAGCTCAGAGTGGCTGCGGGTGCCGTAGCGGGCCGGGTCCTCAAGTACCAGGGCACTAACCAGGTCTGGGCGCTGGGCGGCCACCACGGCGGCTGTGGCCGCGCCCATTGAGTGCCCAATCAGGATCGGTTTAAGACCCGCTGCGGGGGTGGGCTCGCTGACAGCGCCTAGGCCGCTCTGGTCGTTAGGGGCGCTGGGCCTAGCGGTGGGCGCGGCATTTTGGGCCGGGGCGGGGGTGGCCTGTAGGTACTCAAGTACCTCGACGACGTCGTCAACCAACTGCTGCCCGGCACGTAACAGCTGCTGGGGCTGCCACCTGGGGGAGAGGCCGTGACCGCGCGCGTCCAGGGCAATAACCCGCCAACCGCGCTGCGACCAGTGCGCGATAGAGGGCCAGTTAGCCGCCGCCGAGGAAGTAATTCCGTGCAGTAAAACCAGTTGGGGGGCATTCGCAGGCCCAGCTTGGATAGAGGTAAGCACCCACTAATTATTTCTGAAATAGACTTAAGACATGAGTGAATTGGAACCCGGTGTTGCTAAACCGCGCATGAACGTGGAGTCATTTAACCTTGACCACCGCCTAGTCAGCGCCCCCTACGTGCGTGTAGCTGATCGTAAACGCCTGCCCGGCGGCGATGAGCTAGTCAAATACGATGTTCGCTTTACCCAGCCCAACCAGGCATACCTAGAAATGCCGGCTGTGCACTCAATTGAGCACCTCACCGCCGAGCTGATGCGTAACCACACCAACAAACTGATCGACTTCTCACCCATGGGCTGCCAAACCGGTTTCTATGCGCTCACCCTAGGTCTAGAGCCGCCACAGTTCATGCAGATCCTGGAGGCCAGCTTCCGCGACATCCTGGCTGCTGAGCAGGTTCCGGCAGCTAATGAAGTGCAGTGCGGTTGGGGCGCCAACCATTCGCTAGAGGCCGCCCAACAGGCGGTAAGCCAATTCTTGGCGCAGCGCGCAGTGTGGGGACAGGTCATGGCCCAAGCTGCGGGTGAACCTGAGGCAGCGAGTGAACCTGAGGCTGTGGGTGAACCTGAGGCGCCGGCAGTCAAAGCCCAGGCACAGGCAAGTGAAGCCCAGGCGCCGGTGAGCGAAACCCAAGCTGCGGCAACCGAGCCCGCCAACTGAAGCAAGGAAAGGTTCAAGCCGTGAAAACTTGTAATTTCAACACTGCGCCGATCATTCAGGTGGCCATGGATGAGGAACTGGCCCCCTTCCTGGCGGTAACCGAGCCCGCAAAAATCGACCAGGTGGGCATGGAACAGCTACAGCTAGGCCATGCGGCAGTCTACGCGCGCGTGCTAAGCCCGGCGGCCAGCGCGACTGAAGGCTCTGCTGAGGCGGCGGGCGCTGAAAGCGCGCCAAGCCAGAGCCTGGACGCAGAAGGCTACCCGGTGTTGTTGGTGCGCTCCAAGATCGGCGGCACTAACGCCGCAGCCGCCCTCACCAGCGTAATCAGCCTAGTTTCCAAGCAGCCCCAGCTAGTTGTCAGCGCCGGCACCGCAGGCGGCCTCAAATCCGGCATCGCCGTGGGTGACGTCTGCATCTCCACTACCCTGGCCTACACCGACGCCGACGCTACCGCTTTTGGTTACGTACGCGGCCAGCTGCCGGGTATGCCCGCCACTTACTCCAGCGACGACGTCGCCCGCGACATGGCCCTAGCAGCCAGCCCGGCCCTCAACGCGGCCACCCCCACCAGTGCGAATGCCAAAATCTACAGCGGCCAAATGCTGGCCGGCAACAGTTTTGTCACCGCCGCAAATGTGGGCGATACCCGCACAGCCTTCCCTGAGGCCATCAGCACCGACATGGAATCCACCCCGCTAGCGCAGGTGTGTGAAGCTTACTCGCTACCATTTATTGCCGTGCGAGGCGTCTCCGACCTGTGTGGACCCGAGGCTGGCGAAGACTTCCACATTGGGGTTGACGAAGCCGCCGCGCGCAGCGCCGCAGTAGTAACCCAGCTGGTGCGCAGCTACCTAAAGTAGAGGGCGCAAGCCAGCAGACTACGAGTGTTTTAGCTGCTCTAACAGAGCGGCTACTTCCTCGCCGCCTCCAAAGTTTTCGTAAAGGACGCAGATGCCTTTGTACATCCTGTCAAAAATAGGATCATCGGGTTCTAAAGTTTGCTTCATGTCCGCAATTAACTGCTTCAACAGAGAAATAGACTTGTCGATCTGTTCTATTTCAGCGTAAGTGACTGCATGGTTATAGCGCGCAATAAAGGTAGTTTTGCGCTCTGCACCAAAAATCCGGGTACTTTCCGAAATAGCCGTTTCATATGCAGAAATAGCGTAGTCAAAATCCTTGTTTGCCGCGAATTTTTCAGCCAACTGGTTGAGGAGACTAACCCTAACAGGATCGTCATCAGCTATATCTGAATTGTTTTCAATAATCCCCTGTTTGCGCAGAGCTTCAGCTTCTTCATATCGCTCAACTGCTTCGTAAGCGGTAACAAGGTTAGTGCGGAAGAAAACGGTATCTTTGTGGTCTGCACCTCGAATCTTAGTACTGGTAGCAACCACCTGTTCTAACAAACTGACAGCCTCTTGAGCCCTATCAAAAGATATGTAGGCAATTGCAAGGTTACTGCAGTAAGTAATAGTGTCAATGTTATCTGCCCCTAAAACTCGTAAACTGTCAGCAACTAGTCGCTCTTCTATGTCAACGTATGTCGAAAGATTCCTGCTATCTAGGTAAAAATGCGCAAATTCGTTACGCGCCTTAAGGGTTTCAATGTGATCAGGTCCAAAATCCTCCAGTGATTTGGCTAGATCATAGAAAACCTTAGCTTTTTTCGGTACACCATAATCGCGCAGAATATCAGCTAGGTTGTAAATGCAGTCGATCTGTTCTTTTTGTGAATCTTCAATATCCCAGTAAAGCTTTAATGCTTGATTAAACAAGTCAAAAGCTTCGTCAAAATCGCCTTGTTCGCGGGCCTGCTCACCTTGGCGTACTAGCTGTGCGGCGGAGTCGTTATCGGCAGACATAAAAACGCTCTTTTTCTTGGATAATCACGGTCAACAAGTAATAACAGCTGTGTCACACAAGTATTCTTGTGGTTTCCCAATTCTGTATAGCAGATAAATCTTTGTCAACTGCGTGTGTGGGGCGAGTCGAAAAGACTCGCCCCACACACGCAGAATTGGGCGGTTTTACACCAGTTTTTTGGCTTCTGGAGAATTGCCTAAAGGTTTAGGTATTAACCTGTTTCGGTATTGATCAATATGCTGACCTTTAGCCTAGGGAGCTAAAGGCCAGCTTTAATCAAGTAAACCTAGTTGGTGATTTCGCAGGCCTGGTAAATGTTGGTTAGCATCGCCAGGCGCTGCTCCAGGCTAGCCTGCTTGGGTACGCATACCTTAGCCCCCAGATAGTGGCAGCCTTGGTTTAGGGCCAAGTGAGCGCAACGCTTGATTTCCGCCTCACTCATCAGCGACGTCGGCTCATCCACCTGGGCCGGCAGGTGACCATCAATCCAGCCATAGCCATACTGGGTTTCTTCCGGGCCAGCGCCAGAGAACAGCAAGCCATCCAAAACCCCGCTCTCGCCAGCTGCAAGCACATGCTGGTAGGCGGTTTCGGCCTGACGCCCCTCCACCACAGAGCGGCCCCAGTTAATGTGCAAACCAATACCGAACTGGCTGACCACCTCAATCTCAGTTTCCAGCGAGAGGAAACCCTTTTCAGGTTTGCGCTGCTCAATGAACTTATCGCAGTGCTCAATCACCAGTTTGGCACCAAACCAGTCCCAACCCAGCAGCTGCTCAAGCGAACGCTTAAAAGCATCGCCATCAGCCAAACCAGTAGGAGCCGAGTGTAGCTGCACTCGCGCCACCAGGGCGCGGCCAGAAAGCTCGCATAGCTGACCCAAGTCGCGGTGCAGTAAGCGGGTGAACTCCAAAGCAGCCTGACGGCCGGCGTCGTCGGGAGAAGCCAAACCAAAGTTAGCGTCCTTCCAAACGTGCTGCATTGTGCCCGGAATGGCGGTAATAGTGTTGAAATTCCAGTGCTTGGCCAGGCGGCTAGCCAGCAGCGGGGCCTGCGTGGCCAACTGTCCGGGGTAAGGAATCTCCACGCCGCTAACCCAAGGCTGGGCGGCTAGCAGCTGATAGTAGTCAGCCTCCAGCTCCGGGGCGGGAAGTGAAGCATAAGCTCCAAGAACAAAAGGGGTAGACATCTTTAGCTTTCCTTAATGAGCTCGTCGTTACCGTCTTCAGGACGCACATACTGGGGGGCAACCAGCTTCTGCAGCAGACGGGGAATGTTAGCGCCGATAGAAATTATGACCACAGCGGCAAAACCGAAGGACAAGATTGCCAGCGCAAAACCAAACTTGGCTGCAATAGCCGCGCCCAGCACCGGGCCAACCGCGCCACCCAAGGCACCCACGTTGTAGCAGAAGCCCAGGCCAGCGGCGCATACCAAACTTGTCACCGGCAACCAATACACCTGGAACGAGGACGGCACCGTCACCGATGCGGCCGGGGAAAAGACCCTCTACCACGTCTCCGAGCGCGGCGACGTCACTATCAACGACGGCGGCGAGGAAAAGCCCGGCGGCAACGTGTTCCTGGCGGATGGTGAAGACCCCCACCAGAGCCTGTTGACCGCGCGCACCTGCTTCCTGCAGATGATTTACTCTGACGACGACGGCGCCACCTGGTCCGCTCCTGTCAACCTCAACCAGGATGTGAAGGAAGAGTGGATGTCCTTCTGCGGCACCTCCCCGGGCACGGGCGTGCAGCTGCGCAGTGGGCGGTTGGTTGTGCCCATCTACTACAACGGCGAGCACAAGCGGCACTTCTCAGCCGCCGTCGTCTACTCCGACGACGGGGGAGCCACCTGGAAGCGCGGCAAATCCCCTAATGACGGGCGTATTTTTGAGGGCCGCCAGATTGACTCGCGCACCTTGGATACGGAGGCTGGCGCCACCCACGAAGCTACCTTGATTGAGCGCGCCGACGGCTCTCTGCTGATGCTTATGCGCAACCAGCACCCCAGTGGGAAGGTGGCCGCAGCGGTCAGTACCGACGGTGGCGAAACCTGGGGTGAGGTGTACTTTGCCCAGGAAATTACCGAGATTTTCTGTCAGCCCAACGCGGTGCCGTGGCCCAGCGAGGAGTGCCCTGAACGGGTGGTGTTTGCCAACGCCTCACAGATGCGCCCCTACCGAGGCCGAGGCGTGTTGCGCCTGTCCGAGGACGGGGGACGTACCTGGATCGCTTCGCGCACCTTCAACCCTGCCCACTATGTCTACCAGTGCATGACTATCCTGCCTGACGGCACGCTGGGCCTACTGTGGGAGCGCGAGATGCAGGGGCTGTATTTCACGCGCATTCCGCTGGAATGGATTGAAGCCGCCAAGTAGTAGCGAAGGTAGCAGTCAGAGCTGCAAGTAAGTGGGTGGCTACCGTAATTGGTGGCCACCCGCTTAACTTGGGTGCAGCAGTGTGGCCCGATGGCGTGGCCTAGCTAGTTGTACGGGCCGAGTGGCTGAAACTGTGTATTTATTTAAATTTGCTCTTGCAACCTTGGCGGGGGGGGGGGGGGGCCTTAAAAGAAATTCGGAAGGGG
>ERZ773233.391-NODE-391-length-30179-cov-12.781735_pt1 | contig 30179 bp, 30 predicted proteins | sample MGYA00580991_ERZ773233 | MGnify/ENA primary metagenome ERZ773233 (study PRJEB29015, sample SAMEA2738178) | human oral metagenome | biome: human oral; feature: human-associated habitat; material: saliva | place: China | collected 2161 ...
TATACAAAAATTTTATCATGGATGTATCCTTTTTTCAATTTTTTTTACAAAAAAAGCAATTCATCTCCCACTTATAGAAGTCGGAGACTTCTTGCTATCTTTTTGTTAAATATCCCCATCAGTCTGGTTTTCAACACAATTTCTCCTTTTATTTTTATTATTTATTTTCAAAGTTCCCAAATAAAATCCCATATTAACAACCATCGCATAAACAAAATATCTCGACTCTAACGTCTTTATAATCCCGATTTTTTCAATACTAATCTGAGTTTCTTTAAAATACATCAAAACTTTATATGGAAAAGTATAAATTATTGCATAATAGTCTTCTTTATACCAATTAAAACCCATAAAAATAAATATTCCCATAATCACTAAACAGCCTACTATTGTAAGTATTCTTACAATCTTAATTTCTTCATCATTAAAAAATTTTTTTATAAAAAATCCAAAACAAATATTAATCATAACAAATGGTATTAAAATACTAAATTGCATTCTATCTTCGTAACTTCCCATTGGAATTGTAAATATTTGAACTCCAAAACAAATTGCAAAACTAGGAATCAAAAAATACATTGTAATAAACCACAATATAATTTTAGAAACTTTAGACAAATAACTTCTCCTCTTTATTTTACTTCTAAATATTCCTAAAATGAATAATCCGTTGAAAAAACATAATTTTATAACTCCAATAATATCTATTCTAAATAATAATACTACTGATAAAATTATAAAAAATATTGGCAATTTCAAAATTTTATCATTTTCATATTTCGATTTTTTTCCCATGAAATAAAACATTACGCCAAAAATTATTCCCGTTATTATTGAAAACATTCCTCCAAAAAATAATCGAAATGGCAAATCAAAACCATAATCCCAGTCATATTTTCCTATGAAAAAATAAAATACAAAAAATAAAATTTGAAGAATTATAAACTTTGACAGTTCTATTTTTCTTAAAGTGTTTTTAGAAATCTCTTCCACTCCTTAACTCCTTTCTTCTTCAATATCATCGTCGAAAAATAAGGAACTTCCTCCATACTCTCAATATCCCAATAAATAACTTCATTATCTTTCCCGCAATCTGAAACAATTACAGCATTTTCTTTATTTCCTGTTTCAATTATCGCCTTTTTAATTTTCTCAAAATTTCTGCTTATTTTCATCAAAACTAAATTATCATTATTTTCAATTTCCTTGTAAATATCAGTTTTTCGATTGACAGATACCACTTTCAAATCTTCATCGCCAATCATCAAAGGCACATTCAGTCTAGCTGCAATGCTATTAAACGAAGTTATTCCAGCAATAGTCTCTACTTCTACATCATCTGCAATATGCTCCAAAACATAAGTATATGTGCTATAAGTCATCGGATCTCCAATTGTCAAAAATGCCACATTTTTCCCTTTTTCAAGTTCTTCACTTATTTTATCAGCATTATTTTTTCTAAAAACTTTTCTCGCTTCCACATCTTTTATCATTGGAAATTCCAAAAATATTTGCTCTACACCAGGTTTCAAATATTCTCTTACAATATTAAAAGCCGTGCTTCCTTCTCCACTTTTTGCCTCAGGCAATACAATTACATCCACCTCATGCAATTTTTTCGTCGCTTTAACCGTTATATTTTCAGGATCTCCTACTCCTACTCCAATACCGTAAAATTTACCTTTTTTCATATTTCACTTTCCTTTCTTTTTATTCTCCTACTTATTTTAATAAAAAATTTACTCTTTATTTTTTATTTAACTTCTTTATTTTCAAACTTTTTCTATGCAACACTCAAAATGCTTTTTAAATTTCAACTATTTTCCCAACTTTTCCTCAATAAATTCCTTTAATACAGGAATATGGCTCAATTCTGGAGTTCTGCTCGCATAAACCATTGTCACATTTCCCTTTTTCAACTCTTCCAATATTATACCCTCAAATTCCTTAAAATCCGAATTTTCTTCCAATTCTTTTCTATATTTTTCAGAAAAATTTTCAAAATCGATAATTCCTTTATGATAATTTTGTCTCAATTCCTTTGATGGTGTAATAATTTTTGCCCAATAATCAATTTTTGCATCTTCCTTTTTTAACCCTCTAGGCCACAATTTATCAACTAATATTCTAAAACCATCTGCTTCTCCAATTTTTTCATAAGCTCTTTTCCATTTAATTTCAAATTTCATAACTGTTCTCCTTTTTTATATTTTTTTAATTATTTATAAAATCTTCGAATATATTATATCATATTTATTATACAAATTCTTAATATAATCCGACATTTAAAAAAATTAATTATTTAAGAAAAAGTCTATTTTAATGAAGAATTTGTTTTTTATTTTTGTAATTATAATTGAAAATTTTTATCAAATAATATAAAATACTTATAGTTATAAAAAAAGGAAGGAAAAAAATAAAACTTTCTTGATTCTATTTTATATACTTGGTTACATAGTTTTTTACTTAACATTATTTGTAAACGAAATTTATTTAGAAAAGAAAAATCGATTAAACAAAAAAGAATATTTAAAAATTTCAGCAACATTAATGATTTCATTTGCATTCATGATTATTTTTAAAGAAAATTTCTTTATTGTTGAATTATTGTTGTTGTTGTTTTCTTTATCAATTTTGTGGATTGTTTATAAAAAATATAGTGAAATTAGGATTTAAAAAGTTAAATATGATTGAAAATATATATTTAATATGATAAACTTTATAAAATATTTTAAATAAAAAATAAGAAAGAAGGGATAAAAATGAAAAAATTACTAATTATTGTTTCATTATTTATGACAAGCATTTTGGGATTTGCAAATGTAAAACCTCTTGATGTTGATGTAACAGAAGGCGCAAAATTACCTAATTTTGAATTAAGAGATTTTCATGGAAAATATACAAAAAGTAAAAAACTGTTTGGAGATGGAAAAACTACACTTTTTATTTTTGCTGCTGAATGGTGTCCTTATTGTCAACGTGAACTATCTGCTGTGCAAAAATTTTATGAAGAAAATAAAGATAATATAAATGTTGTAGTTGTATTCACAAGAAGAAAAACTAATTTATCAGCAACTAAAAAATATGTGGAAGAAAATAAGTTTACTTTCCCAGTATATTATGATGCCACAGACTCACTTATGAAAGCCTTCAAAGTGAAAACTGTCCCATACAATTTAATTATTCAGGATTCCAAAATTCAAAAAGATTTGGGTGGATCAAAAACTTATGAAGAGTTGAAAGAAGCATTTTATTTGAATTATTAATTTAGAAATATTTTATATTTTATACATCTGGATTTTTATCTGGATGTTTTTTATTTTATGTAAAATTTTTTAATTAAGGATAGACTTTTTTTTAAAATATGTTAAAATAAAAGTAAAATAAAAAAGAAGCTGAACTCAAAATTTTAATCATTTTGAGACAGCCCCTTTTTTTAATCAACTACAGTCATTATTCTATAATTGTTATGTGGATTTATTATTACTACTTTTTTAAGTTTTGTGTCGTAAGCATAAGCGTAATCCCCATCTTTGGCTACTTCTCTAAGAAATACTTTCTTTTCTAATCTTAATCTTACTTTTTCTTCTTTTATTGAATCAGAACTGTCTTGCTCTAGAGATTCATCAATATATTTTGTAACAAAATATCCTTTGCTGTCTTTTTGAATTTTAAAAGTATCAGCTGTATCTGTATAACTAAGTGTTTTATTCAAAAACTTTTCTGCATGCAACTTTCCATCTGTAGTAAATTTCTGATCTATTCCTTTTGCTAATCCGCCTGGAAATTCTTCACTTTGTGTAACAGCTTGAGTGTTATTTTGAGCAGTTGCTCTTCCATTTGCATAAGTTACTACTCCCATTGCTAATACTACCATTAGCAAACATAATTTTTTTAAATTTTTCTTCATAACAAATTCTCCTTTTTATTTGTTTTCAAAATATCAAATTTTTTATTCTGCTTCTTGATTAATGAAATTGTATCATAGAATTTACAGGAATTCAATGTTGTTTTTTTGTGATTTTTTTGAAATTCTCTATCTCTAACACCTAATAATGATAATCTCTTTCATCAATCTTTTCAAATTTCAAAACTTTCCCATCACTAGTCGTCAAAATCAAAATATTATTATTCAATTTTATAGTTTTAGAATCTTGTAACAATTTTAAATATTCAAATTCAATTTTCATTAAATTTTCTGGTCCAGCCATTTTTGTAGAACCAACTGGTCCAATTTTAATGCTGTCATTCTTGATTTCACAATTTCCAAAATAGTTGTTTATTCCAGAATTTCCACTAATCTTGTTTTCAGCAAAAGAAATTGTTATTTCTCTTTCTTTTTCTGGAAAGGAAGTTTGTCCCATTTCGACAAGTTTCCATTTTGTATTTTTTAATTTTTTACTCAAGTCTAATTTTTTAAACGTCCAAACTTCTCCATTTTTATTTCTCAAGCTCAAAGTTGTGTTATTATAATTTATTCTTGGAGAATTTTGCAAAATATCAAAAAAGTTTAGCTCAATTTTCATTAATTCTTCTGGTCCAGCCATCAAGGTTGTCGCTGTTTCAGCAGTTAAAATTGAATTATTTTTTATTTTATATCCTCCAAAATAACTATTCACACCTGAAAATCCACTAATTTTACCGTCTGAAAAATTAATCGTAATATTTGTCCCTTCTGGGATTGGCAATTTTTGACCGTTTTTACTAATTTATGATAATTCCCAAGAAGTTTTATTCAAATTGTAAACAATTCTCTTTTTCACTTTTGCATCTAATCCAATACAACTAAGCAAAAAAACCGTCAAAATTCCAAATAAATAAAATGTTTTTTTCATTTTAATTCCTCTTCTCTTTTTAAATTTTTTATTTTATAAAATTTATAATTTTATCCTATTTATTGGCTATTTCTAAAATTAATTTATCTAATATCAAGTATCTTATCACTACACACTTCAAGTGTCAATAAATTTTTTTATTAAAAACTTAGTTAAATTCAGATCTTTTCTTCAAAAAAATACATCCCAATAACATCAAATTCTTTTTGAGTATTAAAGGATGTATTTTTTAGAATTTAACTCAATTAGAAATTAATTCTAACTCCTGTTGTGTAAACATTGTTACTTCCTTTACCTTTTCCGCTGTCCATAGAGCCATCATAGTTTACATACCATCCAAAACTTTTATTTACTTCAGTTAGTGCACCTGCTCCTACCCAAGTTTTATTTTTTGAAAGTCCAATACCTTTTACTTTGAATTTTGCTCCTGGAAGTCCTGTATATGTTGCATCAAAGCTTAAATCCTCATCTTTAAAAGCTTTTTGGTGTGTTACATATCCCTGGAAAGTCGTTTTGCTTCCACTATTCCAATTTACAGATTTTCCGACTCTAAGTCCTACTAATGCTGCGGTTTGATTATAAGTTTTTTTCTCCGCTGTAAGTCCAAATTGGCTGTCTTTTTCAGAAAATGAACCTCTTTGAACTGTGTCGTGAGTCAACCCAACAAATGGTGTTACGACAAAATCTCCATTTTTATTTTTTATATCATATCCTGTTTCCAAATACCCTGAATAGACTTTGTCATTGTGATTAATCTTTGCTTGAGAATAATCATTACTACCTAAAATGATGTCCCTTTCAACATCACTATCAACAAATCCTGCTCCTAAACGACCTTGCAAATATAATGGATTATTTTTATTGCCTAATCTTCCATACAACGAAAAACCAAAATTATTTGCATCAGATTTTCCTCCGTATCTGTCAAACTTAACATCGGCTTTTGAATAAGACAACGTTGTCCCTAAAATTAAATTTTCACCAAATTGTTTGTCAACTCCAACTTGTCCACCAAATACTTTTGTATCTCCAGTTCCATATCCGTCTTGTTTTAGTTTACCATTTGCGCCAAAACCTGATACCCAAAGTCCAAATTTATCCCCAACATTGTCAAGTGTTCCAAGCATTACAAGTCTATTTGACAAATCTTTATTCACAGTTTGTGAATGCCCGAAAGTCAACGCTTGAGCTGATGCGTAAATTTGTCCTGATAAACTGTCTAAAATTGCTGCTCTTGCTGTAGAAGAAAGCGATTGTAATTTTGCAGCTTTTTTCTCAAACTGTGAAATATTTTCCGCCGTTCCATTCTCAATTTTTTCATCTAATTTTTGAAAAGCTGTTTCAATATTTTGCGCCGTATTTTCTTGCATCTCATCAGTTCCTGCTATTTTTTTCACATAATCTAACACATTTTTTCTACTCAATTTCACACTTAATTTATTTCCTTTTACTTCAGTCGTACCATTAACCAATTCAGGTGTTTCCACTTTCCCAAAATTACCTTCAATCCCTTTTTCTGCTTCAATTACAGTCATCGATAATGGTTTTGCTGTAATATATCTTCCATTACTTAAAGTTTGTAATGTTGCACTCTCTCCATTTAAATTCACTGTTCCATTAACTATAAGTTTAGAACCTATTTCTGCTTTTGTTATAGAACCAGCTGTTGCTATGTAATTTCCTGTTATAACAGCTCCTGAACCTCTGTTTTCAAAAGTTCCTCCATTATTGTAAACACTTTTTGGAACACCATCTTTTTTGTTTATTATAGCTGTTGGATATGTTACTAGTGTCCCTTGTGAATTTATTGTTATATCAGAAGTATTATTTCCATATATTTCTAATTTTCCTTCATCTATGGTAGTATTTCCAGTATAACTGTTATTCCCTGTTAGAATTAATGTTCCATTACCAGATTTTTTCAATCCTGCATCACCTGTAATATCATTTTCAAAAATGGATGTCATCGAATTTCCAACATTAGCATTGAATTGTCCTTTTAATCCCCCTGCATTAGCATTTGGACCTACAATAAGTATGTTATTAAACTCAGCAGGACCTTTTAGAGCTTTCTTTTCATTAAGTAATCCCCAACCAAAATTCAAACTAAGTTTACCATCTTCATTCATTGAGTCATATATTCTATCTGCAGTAGTAAGTATTGTCTGCTGTATTTCATGCCCTGTCATCCAAGGGAACTTTTCTTTTAATTTTACTGCAGTTGCTGTTACTTTAGGTGCAGCAAAAGAGGAACCATGTTTATTACATCCAGGAAGTTCGCAATCACCATTTGCTGCAATAGACCAGTAAGCAGCTCCTCCAGCATGTGCCAATCTGTTAGGGTAATCAGTTATTGTTCCATCTGGGTTAACTTTTACTCCTACTACTGCTATCCATCCTTTTTGAAGTTTTCTATTATAATATGGTAATCCCGCTTCAAAATCTACACCATAAAGCGGCTTATTCCCTGCAGCCCATACAAATAACGATCCATTTTCTATTGCTTCTTCATAAAATTTTATAATTTCATCTGCTTTATTTTTTAATTGCTCCTCAGAGTAACTTCCATCAGGAATATAAACCGTTTGCTGAAATTGTTTTTTATAGTCAAATTCATTAGTTTTATCAGGTGCTATATAAATTCCTTGAGGATTATCAAATTGAATATTTTCATGTCCCAACGACTGGTTGTATATCCTTACACCATTATTGTACATTTGTCTATAATATTCTATATCAACTTGGTATGCTGGACCATTTGAAATACTTGCTCCGTATACTTCTGATTTTTTTGCTCCTTTTCCATTATTTCCAGCTAAAATAGTTGCAACAATAAGACCATGATCACTTTTATCAGCTGATTTTGTATTATTTTTTGCAAGTGTAGTCATTCTGCCACCAAATTCCTCTTCAATTACTTTATCAAAAGTATCTCCTATTCCAAAACTATTAATTACCTTTATATGAAAATTTTCTGTTTTTGCATTTTTTCCGCTTAAAAAATCACTATCTAAAACTCCGACCTTAACTCCTTGCCCTGTAATTTCTCTTGAATCAACAGGTTTTGGAAAACGGTTATCAACTGTAGGTGTCTGAGGTTCCGATGCAGGATTCTGTGGTTGTACAACCTGTCCGTTATTATTTCCATTATTTGTTCCACCAATGTTTCCTGTATTTTGTCCTATGCTTGAACTTTCGTTACTTCCAATATTTCCAGTAATCTGATCTGGATTTTGAGATGGTTGAGTTGAATGTGGTGCTGTTGGGGTTGCTTGAGATGTCTGCGAACTTCCGCCTCCGCCACAGCTAGATAACACGGTAATCAAACTGATTAATAGTAGTGTTTTTTTCATTTTTTCCGCTACTTAATTTTAATTTATTATATTGCACTGACAATAAATTTTCATATATTTGTCAAATTACTCTAAAAAGTAGCGCCTCCTTTCTTTTTTTAAATTTAAATATTTATATTTTTATAATTATTACAATTTATTCATTCATTTAATTATACCATAAAATAAGAAAAAAACAATTAATATCTTAAAAATTTTATAGAAAAAGTTTTACATATTTTGATTATAGTATCTATATCCAGTATATACATCTATTAAGAAATGCAATAAGAAGTCTACCTTTTTATTTTTAAATAGTATTTATAAAAACCAAAATCAATCTATTAAAATTAAAAATATCAGGCAAATATTCCTGATATTTTTTAATATATATTTTATCTCCTTTATTTTAGCTTAATCATTTTTCTTGCTTAAAATTTCAAAAATAGCCGACATATCTTGTTCTCCATATCCTTCTTCTAAAGCTTCTGAATAACTTCTAGTTGTATCTTCAATTAGCGGTAATGATAATTTTCTATTTTCGATTTCTTCATTTGATAATTTCAAGTCTTTTGTCATATGTTTAAGCATAAATGCCGCAGGATATTCTCTGTTTGTAAACATATCTTTTTTTTCCTGAAATAGTGCCGAACTCATTCTAGAATCTGAAATAGCATTTACAATAGTTTCTGTATCTATTCCAAAATTTTGTGCTAATAATAACACTTCACTATAAGCTTCTCCAAATATTCCAAGTAAAGAATTCAATACTAATTTTGCTCCAGTTGCTTTTCCTAACTCTCCAAAATAATATGTTTTACTTCCTAAAATATCAAAAATTGAATATAAATCTTTGGTATCAGTTTCATTTCCTCCAACTAATATTAATAGAACTCCAGCAGTAGCAGCTCCTACTGATCCAGATACTGGTGCTTCAATATATTTTCCATTATTTTCAATAACAAGTTTTCCTACAGCTTTACTTTCAGTAGGTGAAATTGTACTCATATTTACTATTTTTTTCCCTTTTATTTTTGATAAGACATTTTCATTTAAAATTTCTAATGCCGCACTATAATTTGAAATCATAAAAAATATAGTATCATTTTGTTCAAAAATTTCTTCCACATTTTTTGTGTTTTTAGCCCCTTTTTCTACAAGTGGTAAAGTTTTATCAAAACTTCTATTGTAAACTGTCACATCAACAGAACCTTTTAATAAATTTTCTACCATAGGAGTTCCCATTTGTCCTAATCCTATCCAACCTATTTTAGCCATTATTTTATTTCTCCCTTCACAACTTTAACTAATCCACTTAACCAATCTTGATGTCCATCCATCATAACATTTAGAAAAGTTTAAGCCAATACTTTTTCATTTGTTTCATGAATCATCATATTTTAAAGTTTTGATTATTCATAATAACATAATGAGATAACAATATTGTAACATACTGAACCTCCCACGACTAAAGTCGCAGGGTTCTAAAATTTTCAAAAACATTTAAAAATTTTCTAAGAAGTTTGATAGTCCTATGCTACCCTTATTCTTTTAGGCGTGTTCAGGTCGCCTCTACTGTATAGGACATTTATGTCCACAACTTTACTTTTCTTTAGAATATTTAATGCTCCATTACAGTCTGCATTTATGAGTTTGCCTATGCTTGTTCGACACCTCCTTTTCATCAGAGATATTATACTATATATTTTGCATTTTATCTACTAAAAAGTAATATTTTCTATTTATGCTAAATTTCCGTGCAATTCATCTCACAACTAAAATTGCGAGTGTTCTTTCACCATTTAATAAAAGTTTAAATTTATGATAAAACTATGAAAGAATTTTCAAAAAAAAACCACCTTTTAGTATCTTACAAGTGGTTTTTTTATATATTATTTTCTCGCAGAAATCACATAAATCGGATTTTCTGACATCATCATGTTAAAATCCTTCACTTTTCTATTTTTTGCCACAATTATTTGAGAAATATCAATATCCTCAAACTTTGATTTTTTCAAACATTCAAGTGCTTCAAATGTGTTTTCTAAAACGATGAAATTCAAAGCAATTATTCCGCCTTCTTTTAAATTTTCATAAGAATAATTGATAATTTCTGATAAGTTTCCACCTGAACCTCCGATAAACACTTTATCAAAAGTTATTCCTTGTGGTAAATCTTCTGGTGCTTTTCCAGAAATTACAGTCATATTTTTTATCTCAAATTTTTCCATATTTTGTTTTATTAAATCAACGGCTTCCTCTTTTTGCTCAATCGTGTAAACATGCCCATTTTTAGCAAATCTAGCCATTTCAATACTTACAGAGCCAGTTCCACCACCAATATCAATACACACATCTTCATCAGAAATTTCCATTTTTGCAATACTCACCGCTCTTATTTCTTCCTTTGTCATTGGAACTTTTCCACGAATAAAGTCCTTATCTTTTATATGATACATTTTCTCTCCACTTCTTACATTTAATTTTTTATTTTGTTAAAAACTTTCTTTTTTTATAAAACTTTTAACTATTTTTTATTTTTTCAAAATCACAACATTCATTCCAAATTTCTCTTCATAATTTGCCAACTCTTTTGCCTTAAAACGATAAATTTTTTCATTTTCATAAGACAAATTTTCCCCAACAAAAATTTTCACATTCTCAAAATTATTTTCTAACAATTTTTGAGCAATTTTTTGCGGCGTATTTTCTTTAAAATCAGTCAATAATCCAATTTTTTCATACTCATTCAATTTTTCCACAAAATCGAATTCCTTCCCATGAACACTGGCAATACAAGCATCATACCAATATTCTGAAATTTTTGCGAACATATATTGAACCGATGAAATTCCTGGCACAACTTCTAGCTCTTCACTTTCAAAATATTTTTTCATAAAAGTTAGAAGACTGTAAAATCCAGTATCTCCAGACACAATCACAGAAATCTTTTTATTTCGATTCTCATTTATGAAATCCAGAACTTTTTGCAAATCAGCTGAAATATAGCAATATTCCTTATTCTCCGCATACTCTCCCAAACTTTCAATATGCCGCTTTCCCCCGACAATTATTTCCGATTCCTTAATTTTCTTCAAAACAATTGGTAATGTGTAGTCTAAATTTCCAGGTCCTAGCCCTAAAATTTGTATTTTTTCCATTTTCCCTCTTTTCAAAAACTATAATTTTTTATTATGTTTTTTTCTTTAAAAATAAAAAACTAGAACTCTTTAAAAAAGTTCTTACTTTGCCCAATAACTTTTTTCTCAGCTGATAAAATCAACGTTTCTACTTCCAAGTCCCAGCCATTTTTTCTGCAATGTTCTTCACATTTTTGCTTTGCCTTTTCAGCTAGTAAATTGAAAACTTCCTTTTTTTCAATATATCCAGAAGCTTCTTCAGTCGTATTCGAATCTAAAATTTTGTAAACATTTTCCAACTTTTCGCCAACTAATAAAGCATTTGAAGCTAAAATTTCCATTTTTGCATCAGAAACTCGACTGTGTGTATGAAAAATTCCTCCTGCCACTTTTACAAATTTTCCCAATTCACCAATAAAATAAACTTTCTTAACTTCATATTCACAGGCTTTGTCAAACATATATCCAACAAAGTTACTGATTACAACCCCTTCTTCAGCTCTTTTAGGGAATTCCTTGCTCAAAAACATTTTTCCACGATTTCCAAAAAGAAAAATCGCTGTCTTTGTATTAAAATATGTCAAATTTTGCTTCAATTCTATTGCCAAAGAGGCTTTCCATGACTCTTCAGACATCGGTCGCACAATTCCCATTGTTCCAAGAATCGAGATTCCACCGATAATCCCTAACTTTGCATTCATTGTTTTTTTAGCAGCTTCCTCACCCAAAGGCACACTGATTTCAACATCAACTCCTTTTCCCTCTGGAAGAAACTCCTCAACAATACTTGTCAACATTTTCATTGGTGTTGGATTAATTGCTGATTTTCCAATTTCTACAGGAAGTCCAACTTTTGTAACTTTTCCAACTCCTTTTCCTCCAAAAATATTGATTTTATCATCTTTTCTAAAACTCACTTTTGAAACAATCTCCAAGCCATGCGTCGCATCAGGGTCATCTCCCCCATCTTTCACAACAGTCGCCGTCGCATAATCCTTTGTCTTTTCAAAAGATTTAATCCCAATTTTTATTCTCTCACCTGCTGGAACGTCTATTTCAACTTCTTCGATTTTTTCGACTTTTCCCAGCAAAAGTAATAATGCTGCTTTAGTCGCTGCCGTTGCTGAACTCCCAGTAGTATAACCATATCGCAGTTTTCTACCGTTAAAATATACATAATTTCCCATTTTTTACTTCTCCAAAATTATATTAAAATATATCTGAAAATACTTAAATCAATAATTTATATTATCTTTCGTTATGAAAAAATAAAATATAAAAATTGAAATAAGTTTTCAGATATTAATAGATTTACTAATTAATTTTCACATAAAATTGTGATTAATTATTAAAATATTTATCTCTTTCGTACATTTGATAAAGGATTCCGTGCATCACACCAACTGCAACTGTGCTTCCACCTTTTGTCCCATTTGTTCTAATAAATGGAACATCATATTTTGAAAGCTCAGCCTTCGATTCAGGACATCCCACAAATCCAACTGGCACTCCAACTATTAATTTTGGAACATTTTCTCCTTCTTTATCCATTTTTTCAAGCAATGTGAACAATGCTGTCGGTGCATTTCCAATTAGAAAAATTTTCGTTTGAGGATCCTTTAATGCTCTTTCCAATCCAACCATTGAACGTGTAATCCCTCTTTCTTTCGCCTCTTTCGCCACATCTGGATCCGCTACCAAGCAATAAGCCTCAGCTCCAAATTTTTTTAATCCATTTTTATTTAAACCGTTAACAATCATATTAGTATCGCAATAAATTCTGCAATTCCCAACTTCTAATGCTTCTTTCGCCGACTCAATCGGATTATTTTGAAATTCAACAATGTTTACATACTGAACCTCCATGACTAAAGTCACAAGATTCTTGGAAAGTATGTGCTTTTACTAGCCACATATATTTACCAAGCTATCCCCGTAGTTCCTACGGTTCATATATTTATTTAAACACTTTTTTCCAATATCCTTAATCCTTCTTTTAGCATGTTTCTTGCTGCATTTATATCTCTATTATGTACAGTTTCACATACTGGACAAATCCATCCCCTTATGCTTAAATCCTTTACTTCTTCATTCTTATGTCCACAACAATTACATATTTGACTGCTTGCAAAAAATTTATCCACTCTTACTATTGTTCTTCCATGCCACTTTGCTTTATATTCCAACATTCTAGCAAATTCGCTCCATGATACATCTGAGATACTTCTTGCTAATCTATGATTTTTTACCATATTTTTTATTTGTAAGTCTTCCATGCAGATAATACCATATCTTCTTATTAGCTCTATTGATAATTTTTGCAAAAAATCTTTTCTTTGATTCGCTACTTTTTCATAACATTTCGCTACTTTTATTCTAGCCTTATTTCTATTTGAACTGCCCTTTGGTTTTCGTGACAGTTTTCTTTGGCATAAAGCCAGTTTTTCCAAAGATTTCTGTAAATATTTTGGATTTTCTATTAAGGTTTCATCACTGGTAATCGCAAAGTTCTTTACACCTAAATCTATTCCAACATTTTTATTTGTGCTCTCTAACTTTTCTACTTCTACATCTGTACAACATAGAGATATATAGTATTTTCCACTAGGTGCTTGTGTTATTGTTGCATTTATTATTCTTCCTTGTGGCTTCATCTTATCTCTTATTTTTAGTTTTCCTAACTTAGGTACTTTTATCCATTTATCTAAAAACTCTATATTATTATTTGTATAACTGGTTCTATATGATTTTCTATTATCTTTCTTAGATTTAAACTTTGGATAGCCATTTCCGCTAAAAAAGTTTTTATATGCCTTATCTAAATCCTTTAAAGAATTTTGTAAAGAATATTTATCTACATCTTTTAACCATTCTTTCTCTTGCTTTAAAACTGTCAATTCTTTACTGCATTGATTATATGACATAGATTTTTTCTCTTTGTTATATAATTCCTGTTTTAAACTTAAAAAATGGTTATAGACATATCTTACACAGCCAAAAGTACAGTTTAACTTTTCTATTTGAGTTTTAGTTGGATAAAATCTGAACTTATATGCTTTTTCCATGTGATTTCACCTCCATTTACTTATATATAGTATACTATTTTTTTATACTATAAGTAAATGAAAAAGTAAAATTTTTTCTAAATATATGAACCTTAAAACCGACTCAGTCGTTTTAGAGGTTGTCGTTCACATAAGTACGCTACCACCTATGCAGTTCTCTTATGAACTTCTTAATATTTCTATTAAGCACAGACTATATCTTATCCCACAGCTCTGCCTGTTTGGGTCTGCCCACTTCCACCAGCTCTGGTGTACTTCCCTCAGGAGGAATAGTCGTTGAACCTTACCTTCCGGTCTTGGCTGCTGATTGCCCATTATCTCAACACTTAGGGTTTAACCTTATGTCATCTAGTATATTTTTTCTGCTTTCGCCACATTCACACTTACATCTTATTTTTAGATGTTATGTTGTAGTTATACCAGTTTTAGGGGGTTCCAGCAATTCGAGCAGTATTGGATAACTTCTTTTAAGTTGCTACCTCTACATACATATTTCTATATATGCTGACTATACTTTTCGGTTTAACTCACTTCTTACGTCACGAGTGTACAACCATTTTTAATCAAAATCTCCCGTCGTATGAATCAATCTTTTCACAATTAATTGCTCTTCCTCACTAAAATGATCAGCCTTTCCAGCCAATCCTTCAGTTATTATTTCAAAACTTCTCACTTCTATTGATTTTGGATCTTTAATATATGACATATTTCATTGTGCGATAATAACTACCACACTCTCCTTTCTTCTTTATCCTTTTCCACACTTCAAATTCATTATTTTTCAAATTCATTATTTTTCAAAAAAATTAAAAATTTCTCTTCAAAATCTTCTTAATCTCTTTTCACATCCAACAAAAACTCAAGAAACTCCACATTCGAGTAAAAATGAATATGCGGATATCCAGCTATTGCATTATTTTTCATATATCCACATTTCCATTCTTTCCCATTATTCTTGTAAATATTATAAAAATAGCCTTCCGAATCATTCCCGTTTACTTCATTATTTTTCAAAATTTCCGAATAATGAAATTCATGTCCTTGCAAGTTTATCCCATTTGCAGTTTCAATATTGATATACCCAAACCTTCCAATATTTAAACGTTTTCTCATCCCAATTTCAATATCAAAAATTCCACACATATCAAAAATTCCATCATTTAATAAACGTAATTTTTTTGCCAAATACATAAATCCACCACATTCTGCAAATATTCTCACGCCATTTTTACACGCTTCAACAATACTATTTTTCATAGAAATATTTTCACTTAACTCTTTTGCAAATAATTCAGGATAACCTCCACCAAAATAGATAAAATCTGTATTTTTAGGAATTTCTTTATCACGAATTGGACTGAACTCAACTATTTCTACTCCACAAAATTTCATCAAATCAATATTTGCTTCATAGTAAAACGAGAACGCTTCATCCCTTGCAATCGCTACTCTTTTTCCTTTAAATTTATCTTTTAGATATCCTATTTTCGCATAATTTTCCATATTTCGACTTGACTCAAATTCTTGTGCAATTTCTTTTATCCGCTCCAAATTCAAGCAATTTTGTGCGATTTCCTTAAATAACTCCTGTTTTTGTGCATTATCCTCTTCAAAAGCCTGTTTCAAGCCTAAATGCCGGCTCTCTGTAGCAAGTTGCTCATTTCTAGGAATGTAGCCTAAACACTCAATTCCTGTATATTTTTCAACTGCTTCCTTCAAGCTCTCATACAATTTTTGTGAAGAAACATTGTTAAGAATCACACCTTTTATATTCACTCGTTCATCAAACATCTTAAACCCAAGAACTTCTGCCGCAATACTTGTTGAAATCGCTTTAGCATTCACAACTAAAATTACAGGAATATCAAGTACTCTTGCTAAATGAGCCGTGCTAAAATTGTCCTTTTCGTTCCCAATTCCATCATAAAGTCCCATAACACCTTCAACAATAGAAATATCCCTGCCTTGCGAATACATCTCAAATATCTGTCTCACAGCATCCTCACCTGTCATAAAAATATCCAAATTGTGTGAATGATGTCCTGTAAATACCTCATGATGAGTCGGATCAATGTAATCTGGTCCCACTTTAAAAGGAGCCACATTTTCTAATGCAGACATCAAAATGCTACTTACTGTAGTTTTTCCGCTTCCGCTCATCGTTCCTGATATTAATATTTTTTTCATAACAAATTTTTTTCCTCCAAAAATTTACAATAATCATTTTCATCAAGATTTCTATACTTAAGATAACTTTTAATTTTCAACACGTTTGGCACATTCAAATTTAATTCTTTCAAAAATTCAAAATCCTCAAAGACTTCATCTCTACTACCTTGCCTTACAATTTTCCCTTTATCAAGAACATAAATATAGTCAGCAAATTCATATGCAAAATCTGTATCGTGTGTCGAAACTACAAGTGTTTTTCCAGCTTCAGAAAAATTATCTAAAATTTCAGAAACTCTTTTTGTATTTTTCGAATCCAACCAAGCTGTAGGTTCATCTAAAATTAGCAATTCTGGCTCCATTGCCGTAATCGCTGCTATTGAAACCCGTTTTTTCTGACCATAACTCAAATGATGACAAGGTCTGTCCCTCAACTCCTCAATATTGATTTCCTTCATTGCTCTATTAACATTTTCTTCTACTTTTTCCTCAGAATATCCAAGATTTTCAGGCCCATAAGCCACTTCTTGAAAAACTAACGGAGCAAAAATCTGTATTTCAGGATCTTGAAAAATTATTCCAACTTTTCTTCTCAATTCCTCCAAATCCTTTTTTTTATGTTTAACCTTCTTCCCCTCAAAATAAATGTCTCCTTTTTGTGCCTTCAAGAGTCCATTCATTATTAAAAATAAAGTTGATTTTCCTGAGCCATTTTCCCCAAGAAATAATGTTTTCTTTCCTTTTTCAATATTCAAAGTCACATTTTTTAATGCTTCTGTTTCATTATCATACGAAAAAGTTATATTTTCAAGTTTAAGCATTTTATTTTACCACCAAATATAAATTTATTGCAACTATTATTATTACAAAAATTGTTTCAAATCCAATTTTTTTGTATTTTCTATGAGAAAAGATAAATTCCTTTCCCAGTCTTGATTCTACAGCCTTTATAGAATTAAGATTATAGTAATATGTTTTTTTTAATATCGCTACCACTAACATTGGAAATGATTTCATCCCATTCTTAAAACTACTGTATCCAAGTCTTACTTCCTGTGCATTTTTGAGTCTTTCCTTATTCTCAAACAACAAAAAAATATATCTATAAATCAACAAAAACATTTCTCTAAAAATTTTTGGAAATCTCATTTTTTCAAATATATAGTCTAAATCTACAACTGGTGTTGAGCAAATAAGAAAATAAATTACCGATATTGACGAAAATGAACGTAACAAAAATGTCCAAATATCCGCCTTTATTAGCCATAATGAAATTACAGTTGTTAAAATAAATAAAGCTGGAACAAAATTCAGCTTTAGTAAATCTTTCACTTTCACTTTTACTACAAATAAAAGAAGTAAATTAAATAGTATAAGATTAAAAATAAATACTACTTTACTTCCCGTGTAAAGCAAAAATACTAATGTCATCATTGACAACATAAATTTTATTCCAGGATTAATATTTTTTATGGGATTCGTATATGATATTTTATCTATTAGCATTTTTTCTTTCACCTTTGAAATATCCTAAAACATATCCTACAATTCCTGCACCTAATGCTGCTTGTAACGCAAAAAGTAAACTTTCAGTTTCCTCTCCAGGCAATTCTATTAAATTTTTAGCCCAAGGCTTGTAATCAGGTTTTATCGTTTTAATCATTTCTTCTCCCTTGTCATCTGAACCACCAAATTCAGATTTTACGAGAAGTAATGGTACGACACCTATCAAAAGTATTAAAACCAATAAAATAATATTCTTTTTAAAAACACTTTTATTTTTATTCTTATCCATTATTCTTCCACCCCTTTTACTTCATATTTGTCAAGTATATTCATTACAACATTCGTAAGCAATCCTTCAATTATAGCAAGTGGAATTTGAGTTACTGCAAATACCATTCCAAATTTAATAAATGAAGCAAGTACTCCACCTTCAGGCGATGGATACGCAAGTGCCAACTGAAAAGATGTAACAACATAAGTTGCAAGATCCCCTATTGCTGCTGCCAAAAATATTGCAACCGCTCTATTCTTCTTAGCAAGTCCTTTATAAATCAAGTACGAAACAATTGGTCCAGCAATCGCCATTGAAGCAGTATTCGCCCCAAGAGTCGTAAACCCTCCATGAGCCAACAATCCAGCTTGAAATATCAATACAATTGTCCCTAAAATTGAAGTTACAAATGGTCCATATAAAATAGTTGAAAGTCCTACTCCAGTCGGATGTGACGAACTCCCTGTAACTGACGGAATTTTCAACGCCGACAACACAAAAATAAATGCTCCTGCCAATGCAAGTGTCATTTTATCCTTAACACTCCCTTTAGAAACAGTTTGAAGTTTTTTTATCCCTAAAATCCAAAACGGAATACACACAACAAACCATACAATAACCCAATTTAATGGTAAAAAACCTTCCATAATGTGCATTGAAAAACCGTTTACACCTATTAAAAGCATACTAGTTAAAACTAAAAATAATAATGTTCTCTTTTTCATTTTTTCTCCTTCCAAAACTTTTATTTAGTTTTAAGCAATCCAAAAAAAAATCAGCTAAAAGCCGAATTTAATACACGTCAAATTCCATAAAAGCAATATTTGTACTAACGTCGTACATTCACTATGTGCTAATGGAACAAATCACCATTGATTCATTTACTGATGTATATCAAATTTCCCCTTCCCAGAAAATCTATAATATATCAATATTAGGCAAGTCTCCTGACTAACTTCAACCTACTCACTTCCTTCCCAAGATCCCTTCAATCTCAGTGGTTATCACGCTTTCGTCAGTTTCACAGTAGTGGGGGCTGTATCGGATTTTAACCGATTTCCTTATTAAGTTTTTAAAACGCCTACTATTCACTATAAATGTTATATTATTTTTCTATATTTGTCAAGCCAAATAAACAGCTTCCAGTTTATCCATAAACATTTTACGAATAAATTCATACTCTCCCATCCCTTTTAAAACAGATGTTACTTCATAACCTTCATTTTTCAGCATTGTTTTCCACGAATCTTCATCATCAGAAGACATATCATTTTTAGCATGATCTCCAGCCACTATCATAAATGGCTTTAACAAAATCTTTTTAAAGCCTTTTCCCTTCATTTTTTCAATAACATCTTTAATAGTTACTTTCCCATCAACAGTAGCTATGAAAATATTATTTTTCCCAGCCTTCAAATATTCTTCTTGCAATTTTTGATAAGCATAGTCTGCCTCAATTTCAGTTCCATGCCCCATAAACACTATGGCATCATCACCTTCAAGATCATTAAACTCTTTATTTTCTACAATTTTCTTAAAATCTTCATCATCTGCCAAAAGCGGTTTTGATATTTTTCCAAACTTGTCATCAAGTTTTGAATATTCAATTCCATCTAAAATATGCAAAGACATTGTTATTATTTTTTCAAATCCTCTATCTTTCAAGGCTTTCAGCCCTTCCTTCTGATCAAATATGTGAATCCCTTCATTTTTTTCTATTATTCGTCTTATAATTCTTGAGGTATAAGCTCTTTCCACGTTTTCACTCCCGTATTTTTCCTCCACTTCCCTTTGAATCAAATCAAGGCATTTTTCCCGTGTATCCCTATGTGATGTTCCAAAACTTGTTACTAAAATAGCTTTTTTCATTTCTTTTTCCTTCCCTTCAAATTAATATTTTTATAAAAAAAGGCATTGAAATTTTTCATGCCTTTAATGTGAACTACTCCCACTTGTAGAAGAGGGAGCTTCTTGGGAAGTATCTGCTTTTGCTAGCCAAATATATTTACCAAGCTCTTCGGGCAGTCCCTGCCCTGACTATGAATATTATACTATATAAGAGCTGTTATTTCAAGCTATATTCTGCAATTCATCTCCCACTTATAGAAGAAGGAGACTTCTTGCTAAATATTGTTAAATTTTCATAAAATTATTTTAATTTTGATTTTGCATCTTGAAATAGACCTTCTATAAATTCCCCTTTGCTCATATCATTTCCTGAAATTTTTACAGTTCCTGATATTTCACGTGCGAAAGGATAAACATTATAAGTCCAGCTATTTTTTTCAGAAATTTGACGTATATTTTTATTTTCTGAAGATGCCACTTCTGTTATTTCCATCTGACCTTTATATTTTCTTTTTTCAAATACTTTCAAAAGGCTAAGAAGTGCTGATTCATCTTTTTTTTCTATAATAAATTCAATTTTATCTGCACCTGAAAGATTTTGATACATTTGTTTTGCAAAATCCCCATCCTTTTTCATTCCAAAAATTAAATTGGCAAGTCCTCCTCTATTTAAAGTTCCTGATATTACTGGACTTTCATAATTGTCATTAATAATTCCAACTACAACTTTGTCAAAAGCTGAAAATGAAAGTGTCCCAAAAATAATAAACAATGCTAAAATTAATTTTTTCATCATTAATTCCACCTTTCTTGTTTTATAAAATATTAATTTTATTTTCTTCTGCCCTTCATAAATCCTCCGCCAAGTCCTGGAATACCGCCACTATTGAACATTTTCATCATCTGCTTCATTTGCTCAAACTGCTTTATTAATTTATTTACATCGTTTACTTGAACTCCGCTTCCTTTAGCAATTCTCATTTTACGGCTTCCATTTTTTAGAAGTTTCGGATCACGTCTTTCCTGAACTGTCATTGAGAAAATAATCGCTTCAACTTTTTTCATTTCCTTTTCAGCCATTCCCATGTCAATCATGCTTGAGTCAACTCCTGGTATCATTTTCATAATTCCAGCAATTGATCCCATTTTTCTTATCATTTTAAACTGCTTTAGAAAATCTTCAAAGTCAAACTGATTTTTTCTAAATTTTTCCTCCATTTTCTTGGCTTCTTTTTCATCAATGGCTTCCTGTGCCTTTTCCACAAGTGAAACGACATCTCCCATTCCAAGAATACGTGAAGCAAGCCTGTCAGGATGAAACGGTGCGATGTCATCCAGTTTTTCCCCTTCACTTATGAACTTAATTGGCTTTCCTGCAACTTCCTTTACTGAAAGGGCTGCCCCACCACGAGTATCTCCATCCAGTTTCGTAAGCACGACTCCCGTAATATCAAGCTGCTCATTAAACTCTTTAGCCACATTAACCGCATCCTGCCCAGTCATTCCATCAACGACAAGCAAAATCTCATTTGGGTTAAAACTATCCTTTATATCCTGCAATTCATGCATAAGCTGCTCATCAATATGCAACCTTCCTGCCGTATCAATAATTACATAAGTAGCATGCTCCGCCTTTGAAGCCTCTATTCCCTGTTTTACAATTTCCAATGCATCCGTACTCTCATCAATTGTAAATACTGGAACTTTCACTTGCTCTCCCAATACCTTTAATTGTTTTTTAGCAGCAGGTCTATAAACATCCGCTCCAATTAAAAACGGCTTTTCCCCTTTTGATTTCAGATGTTTAGCCAATTTTCCAGAAAATGTAGTTTTCCCAGCCCCTTGAAGCCCAGAAAGCATTACAATTGTAGGATTTTTTTCAGCTTTAGCAATTGAAACATTTGAACCTCCCAGCACTTCTACCAACTCATCATTTACAATTTTAATGAATTGCTGTGTTGGATTAACTCCGCTAATAACCTGCTCTCCAAGAGCTTTTTCCCTAATTTTTGCCACAAAATTCTTAGCTACGCCATAATTTACATCTGCTTCAAGTAATGCCAACCGAACTTCCCTCAAAGCATCCTTCATATTATTTTCAGTCAACTTCCCCTGGCCGCTGACTTTTTTAAATATATCTTTAAATCTGTCTCCTAAATTATTAAACATTACTAATTTTTCTCCTTATTTTTATATTTATTTGTAAAAGTCCCTGAAATTCTGTTAATTCAGTATTTTTAAATTTTTATGACTTTTTATTTTTACAGTTATTTATTTGTATACTTTTTTAATTTTTCTAAATATAGGATAACATATTATAGAAGAAAAAACAAGATAGGCAAATGGAGTTTATCAACTTGCAAAAAATATTGCTAATAAATGAAATTCAAATAAAAATCATAAGGATAAAAAACTTTTATTCACTAAAATATACCCAATCCTTTAGACAGGAACTAATACTATTTCCCATTAGAATAATGAATTTATTACAAAATTTTATTTAACAAGGAATTTTGACCCTTGTAAGAAAATAAATATATTTACTGTTTTTAAAATAGGGTTTAGTATAAAGAATAGAAACGAGGTAATTATATATGAAAAAAATGAATTTCATAAAAAAAGAAAATAAAAAATTTGCTTTGCTTTCAATGTTATTTTTAGTTTTAAGCTGCTCCAATAAGACTGGAAATAATTCAGAAAGTACAAACAGCACAACAGAACAGCAAAAAACAGTTTCTCCAGAAGAACTGAAAAAATATACTAAAAATGCAGCGCAAACACAAGATGCCTTTGTAGGTGTGCATAACAGCGTTAAAGATTCAATCGTAAATATTAGAACAAAAAAAACTGTTACGGTAAATACTTACAATCCTTTGGAAGAATTGCTATATGGACGTTCTGGGGGACAGGAAAAACGTGAATCTGGTTCGCTTGGTTCAGGGTTTGTAGTTTCAAAAGATGGATATGTTGTTACAAACAATCACGTTATTGACGGTGCAGATGAAATTTATGTAAAATTCTCAAATGGACGTGAATATCGTACAAAACTTGTGGGAACTTCGCCTGAAGTTGACATTGCCGTATTGAAGATAGATTCAAATGAAACATTTAAACCGTTAGAATTTGCAAATTCAGATCAAGTTCAAATTGGACAATGGTCAATCGCCTTTGGAAATCCATTGGGATTAAATGATTCAATGACTGTCGGAATCGTAAGTGCAGCTGGACGTAGTTCACTTGGAATTGAAGAAATTGAAAACTTTATTCAAACTGATGCCGCTATTAACCAAGGAAATAGTGGAGGTCCGTTAATTGACATTACAGGAAAAGTTATTGGAGTCAATACTGCAATTTATTCACAAAGCGGAGGAAGTGTAGGAATCGGATTTGCAATTCCAGCAAATTTGGTAACGACTGTAAAAGATTCAATTATCGCAACCGGTAAATTTGAAAAACCATATATTGGTATATACTTAGGAAATTTAGATGCAGATAAAGTAAAAGCCCTTAACTTAAAATCTTCAAACGGAGTATTTATAGCAGGTACTGTTCCAAATGGTCCAGCAGCAGCAGCAGGAATCACAAAAAATGACATTATCACAGCAGTTGATGGAAAGGAAGTAAATTCCGCAGGGGCCTTCGTTGGAGAAATAGCCGCTAAAAAAGTCGGACAATCTGTAAAATTAACTATATCTAGAAATGGAAAAACATCAGAAGTATCAGTAACTCTTGCAAAAACTCCAAATGCCATCGAACAGCAACGTCTCATGCAACAAAAAATGCAGCAGCAGCAACAATTAGAACAAGAACAATTCGGTAGATAAAAAATATAAACTGCTCTAAAAGTCTTGAATATGAGCCAGACAAAAAGAGCAGTTTTTTTATTTTTATACAAAATTTCTAATGTTTTCATTTAATTTTATAAATAGAAATTTCACTTCCATATCCTGAATTTGACTTTCTATTCGGACATAACATATTGCAATATTTCTTGAAACAGTCCTTCTTCAGTATATTTTTTCCCTTCTATCCCAATTTTTAATCCATATTTCTCAATAGTTTTTGTAGTAACAGGCCCAATCGAAGAAATAACCTTATTTTTCATAATTTCTTTTATTTCCTCATTTTCACTTAAGTTTATGCTGTCAGCAAAGGCTTTAAAGGTTGATGAACTTAAAAACATTAAGATGTCGCTTTCTTTTATGTATTTTTCAGCTTTTTCCTTTTCCACTTCGACTTTCTGAGTTTTATAAACTACAAGTTTTTCATAATTTCGATTGTATAAATCTGAATATTTTTTTTCATTTACTGGAGAAATATCAGATACTATAAACAGTATTTTTTCTCCTTCCTTAGTAAAATTCACACTTTCGCTAGCCAGCCTTTCTACCGTATATTCTTTTGGATAAAAATCTGGAATTATTTTATATTTCTCAATTTCTTCTGCCGTTTTTTCTCCTACGACACCTATTTTAACATTTCCTAAAGCACGAATATCCTTTACTTTTCTCATAAATCCAATAACAGAATTTATGCTGTTAAATAAAAGGGTACTGTATCCCTTCAAATCAGGCATTTCAAAATCAATATACTCTATATTAATAAATGGAAGGCTCAAAGCCTGTCCGCCAAGTTCATTTATCTTATTTGAAATATTTCCCTGTTTTTCCCTATTTCTCGTAACAAGAATATTTTTCCCAAATAACGGCTTATTCTCAAACCATTTCATTTTTTCACGTAAATTCACCACTTCCCCAATCAAAATGATGGCAGGCGATTTTACATTATGCTCTTTTACTGTATTTACTATTGTTTCCAATGTTCCTATATAAGTTTTCTGTCTTGTCGTAGTTCCATCTTTTATTATCACAACAGGTGTTTTCGGATCTTTTCCATTATTTATCAAGTTTTCTGCTATTTTTTTAAGATTGCTTAATCCCATTAAAAAAACTAAAGTTCCTTCCAATTTTGCAATAACTGGGAAATCAAGCTCTGTTCCATTAAATTGTGTATGTCCAGTGAATACATGAAATGAAGTATTAATTCCTCTATGAGTTACAGGGATTCCAGCATAAGCCGGCACAGCAATTGAAGAAGTTATCCCTGGAATTACCTCAAATTCAATATTTTCAGCGACTAATGCCTCTATTTCCTCTCCACCTCGCCCAAATACAAAAGGATCTCCTCCCTTTAATCTCAATACTAAAAGTCCCTCTTTCCCTTTTTCCACAAGTTTTTTATTTATTTCCGCCTGCAATTTCCCTCCAGCCGTATTTTCTTTTCCCATATAAATCCGTTCTGCATCAGACTTTGCATACTGTAAGATATTTTTATTTACAAGCCTGTCGTAAACAATGCAGTCAGCTTTTTCTATCACCTTTTTCAATTTTAAAGTTATAAGCCCTTCATCTCCACAGCCTGCTCCCGCAATATAAACTTTACCTTTTCTCATTTTTCAGCTCCTTTTTTATTTCTTCAGCCAATTTTTGTGCAATTTCCTTCGTATTTTCCTTATTTCCTTCAACTTCTTTAAGTATTCTGCTTCCATTATCATTAAACATTCCCTTTAATTTTAATTTATTTCCTTCAATAACCGATGAACAGCCTATCGGAGTATGGCAGCCTCCATCAAAAATTTTTGAAAATTCCCTTTCAGCTTCACACATCATTGTAACCTCATCATCATTTATAATTTCCAGAAGATGCCGTATTTTATTATCATTTTCCCTGCATTGAATACACAAAATTCCTTGTCCTGGTGCAGGCATAAAAGAATCTGTATCAAAATATTCAGTAATTCGGCTTTCCAGTCCAACTCTCTTTAATCCAGCCGCAGCCAGCACAATCGCATCATATTCCCCATCATCAAGTTTTTTAAGTCTTGTGTGAATATTTCCACGAATTGCCTTTATTTTTACATCATTTCGCAAATTCAAAAGCTCCTTTTCCCGTCTTACGCTTCCTGTCCCGATTACAGAATTTTTATCAAGTTCTTTTAATTTTTTTCCATTTTTTGAAACAAGCGCATCACGGTTGTCTTCCCTCATTGGAAAACATGCATTCAAAAGCCCTTCTGGAGTATTCTGCGGCATGTCCTTTAACGAATGCACCGCCAAATCTATTTTATTTTCCAGTATTTCCTTTTCAATTTCCTTTACAAACAAGTCCTTTTGTGTCGTTCCCTTTATTTTTGCAAAATCACGCAAGTCCTTGTCCCCCTTTGTAACTATGACTTTCAGTTCTATTTCCAGCGATTTCCTTTTATCAAATCCTTCAATTTCAAAAAAATCCTCATTTTCCCTTAATTCATCATATTTTTCAATCAGCATTTCCTTCACCTTTTCTGCCTGTGCAAGTGCCAAAATGCTCCCTCTCGTTCCAATAATTATTTTATTTGATTTCATCCATTTTCACCCATCTCGATATTTTTCTGATTTGCATATTTTCTTCTTTTTTCAAGTTTTTCCGCTATTTTTTTCAACTGGTCCTCAATAATGTAAAAATACTTTTCCACAATTTCATCTCGTTTTTCCACATTTTTATTATATTCATCCCAAATATCCTCCAAATGATAAAGGGAAACATTCTCAAATTCTCCAATACTAATTTCAATATCTCTAGGAACTGCCAAATCAAGAAAAAACCTTTTCTTTCCATCATTTAAAATATCCTCAATTTTAGCCTTTTCAATTATCAAATGCGGTGCAGAAGTGGCACTTATCACAATATCCATATTTTTTATAATATTATATTTTTCACTAAATTCTGCCGTTTGGACATCTGGAAACACTTTTTGCAACTCAATGGATTTTTTCAAGCTCCTATTTGTCATCGTCAAATGACAATTATTCATTTTGTGAAGAAGCGCAAGAATCGACTGGCTCAAATCTCCCACTCCAATTACAAATACCTTTTTATCTTCAAGACTTTCAAACTTTGTCTTTATAAATTTCACAGCAATCGAATCCAGTGAAATATTTTTCTCATTTATCCTGCTTTCTGCCCTAAATCTCTTCCCAGTTTCTATCGCCTGATTAAATATTATATTCAAGAATGAAGATGTAGTCTCCTTGTCAAGAGCCTCAAAATAAGCCTTTTTAAGCTGCACAAGAATTTGATCTTCCCCCTTTATTATCGAATCTAGCCCACAAATAACCCGCAGTAAATAATGCACCGCCTCAGTCCCTTCATAGTCCTTCATCTTCTCAACCCTAAAATCTCTCTTTAACCTCTCAATTTCAAATTCCCTGCTAACATCCAGATAAAGCTCTACCCTAAGGCAAGTTTCAACAGCCACATACCCCTTTATAACCCTTTTTTCCAAATACTCCCCCAAAATATGTCTATACCCTTCTTTTACAAACTTTTCCCTTTCCTCCAAACTCAAATTTTTATAACTAAAACTTAGAATATAAAAATTTTTTACTAAATTTTCATTCATTTTTTTCTCTCTCCGTTTTTTTATTTTATTTATTTATAATTTATACTAAATCCCTTTTAAAAAATAGAAATTATACTTTATTTATTTCCTGACAAGGGATCTTGATCTCTTGCAATTGCAGTATCAACAAAATTTTTATAATTTTGGCTGTATTAAATACTTGCGGAAACTCCTTTTCCTAATCAAATGACTGTTCTACAGAACTTCTAGTATTCCCAACTCTTTTCTATCTTACATCAAGGGAAACTTTTACTCCGTAAATTGTTGCCTACTTACATTCTATTAACTTTTCCATTTTTTGTCAATTCAATTTAATATTAATTATAACAAAATAAAATAATAGGGAATATCTTATAAGTCATAAGAATTCCCTATTTAAAATACTAATAAATATATTTCATAATCTCATCGACTATATCGCTTGTCATCTCATCTAACACATATTTTTTCTTAATATTAACAGTTTTCCATTCCTCCTTAGGTTTATTTGCCTTTTCATCAAAAATATTTCCGCCAGCAATGATTTTTACTTTGTTAGTTGAAAAATTAATGCTAAGTTTCTCTTGGTCGCCAGAATTTCTCATAAATGAATTATTGTCAAATCCAATAAGTTCAAGCTTTTGGTTTTGAAATCTAAAAGTGTAGGTATTTTGTGTTACAGACCAGCTTCCCGCACTTAAAAAATAATTAAGTTTAATTTTTAAAATATTATTTTTTATGCTAATGCTGTCTAAAGTATCCATAAGAGCTGGACTTTCCTTATTTCCTTCGCTTTTGATAAAACCTTTATCATTCTTGCCTGCCAAAATATAGCTTCCATTTTTTTGCTTGAATAAAACCAAAAGTATTCTTGGATTTAAGTTTAAATATTCAGAGCCAAGATTCTCGTTTTTTACAATATTTGCCTTATCAGTTTTTTCGATAATGATGGCAATATCTTCAAGCTTATCATTATTTAAATCTCCTTTAGCCGAAAGAACAGTTTTCCAGCCTTTTGGAATGAATCCATCTATATTTTTTGCCTTTTCAGGAAAATTTTCCCCAAAAGAAAAAATTGAGAAAATTAAAAACAATGACAAAGTAAACAATAATTTCCTTTTCATAAATAACATTCCTTTCTTTTTTATTCTAACTATTTGTAAAAGTCTAAAAATTCTAATAAATACAGTATTCTAAAATTTTTAATTTTTTTCTTTTTTACACTCTCTAACAAAGGAACTTGCCCCCTTATGATATTAGTTAGTTTACTTTTACAATTGCCTATCTTCTATTCTAAAATTTTTTTCAAAGCCTCAATAACTCTGTCGTTACTCCTTCTATCCTTAATTGCCAGCCTAAAAAATCTTTCATCCAAAAATTTAAAATTGGATGCATCTCTTATTAAAATTCCTTCTTCCATCATTTTTTCCCTCAACTTTTTCACATTCAGCCCTTTAGAAATCAATTCATCTTTTATTTTTACACAAATAAAATTTACTTCTGTTTTATAAGGCTTTATTCCTGAAATTTCATCCAGTTTTTCATACATATATTTTTTTTCTTCTGTTATCCAGTTTAATGTCCTTTCGATATATTCTGTATCATCAAGCACCGTTATTCCAGCCATTTCAGCAATATTATTCACGCTCCACGGCTCTTTTTTTTCAGTGATTTTCTTTTCTAAATTTTTGTCAAAATAAATTCCATATCCCAATCGCAGTCCTGGAATAGCAAAAAATTTTGTAAATGCACGAGTTACAAATAAATTTTTCTTATTTTCCCTGCTATTTACAATACTTTCCTTTAGTCCATCCTCTAAAAATTCGATAAATGCCTCGTCAATAAATAACTTTGTATCATATTTATTACATTCTCTCAGAATTTCCTCTGTTTCAGCCATTTTTAAAAATTTTCCAGTCGGATTATTCGGATTGCAAATTATTACCAAATCATATTTTTTCTCAAGTTCCTTTTTTAATTTCCCAATATTAAGCCTAAATTCATCCTTTTCTTCTAATTCAAAATATTCAATTTCAATTTTCTGACTTTCAGAATTTTTGCACGCTCTTACTGCCCTTTCATATTCACCAAAAGTAGGCGACACAATCAGCACTTTTTCGGGCTTTATTACTTTTATGAACAAAAATATAGCTTCTGTTGCACCATTTCCCAGCACAATATTTTCCAGTTCAACTTTATTCAGCTGAGCCAATTTTTCACGCAATTCCACATAATCAGGGTCAGGATACTTCTCAAGAATCCCAATATTTTCAATAATCTTCTGCTTTAAACTCTTAGGCACTCCGTAAGGATTAATATTTGAACTGTAATCCAGTATTTCTTTTATATTTTTTTCCCTAAATACTTTATAAATATTTCCACCATGAAAATCCATTTTTCCCTCCTTTTCAAAAAAATCATTTTTATACAATCTCTCATTTCATTTTACCTTACAAATCTTTTAAAATCAAACATATATTTGAATATTTATAAATATTCATTATTTAAGCAGAAATAGTACTGTGCAATGCTCAAAATTAAATTATGCAAAAAAAAAAAAAAAAAAATACAAAAAAAACAAACGTTATTTAAA
>ERZ773233.396-NODE-396-length-29936-cov-75.335765_pt1 | contig 29936 bp, 27 predicted proteins | sample MGYA00580991_ERZ773233 | MGnify/ENA primary metagenome ERZ773233 (study PRJEB29015, sample SAMEA2738178) | human oral metagenome | biome: human oral; feature: human-associated habitat; material: saliva | place: China | collected 2161 ...
GTGCCCCGGGCCCAAGGCCCGGGGCACAGCCGCATCAGTGAACCGTCAGATCGTCGTGTTCAAGCGAAGCACGCCGTACGTCCACCCGTGACGGTGGTAGACGACGCACGGCTGGTTCGTTTCCTTGTCGACGAAGAGGAAGAAGGGGTGGCCGACCATCATCATCTGATCGAGGGCCTCGTCCACGCTCATCGGCGGCGCCTCGTGCACCTTCTGGCGCACGATGATGGGCGTGTCGCCCCACTGCTCCTCACGGGCCTCGCCGACCTTCAGATCCTCCGCGCTGCGCAGCGGCTTGGGGGCCTCAGGCTCGGGCTCGGCGACTTCTTCGACGACAGGAGCGACTTCGAGGATTTCGGCTTCGACCAGGTCGCGCGGGTAGCGACGGCGGTGGTCCTTGACGCGATCGCGCAGGCGGCGCAGGCGCTCGTAGAGCTTCCCGGCGGCGATGTCGACGGCCGCGTAGCGATCCGCAGACTGAGCCTCCGCGCGAATGATCGGGCCCTTGCCGTAGACGGTCAGCTCGATACGCTCAGCGGTGTCGGCCTGGCGGGGGTTACGTTCGTGAGTCAGCTCAACGTCCACGCGCTGCGCGCGCGGGTAGAACTGGGTGATCTTCGAAACCTTCTCCTCCACGTATGCCCGGAAATTCGGGTGAATCTCGGCATTACGTGCGACGACGGTGATGTCCATGTGTTTCCTCCATGGTGTGCGGCGGGCATCGTTGCCCGCGGGTGGGGATCGTTCGGTACTCGTTGCCCGAACCGTGATCTGAGCTATCACCTCCCGCACTGACGCGACAGGCATCTGCGCCTGTCACGCTATCGAAAGTCTGTAGCCACATCATAGCACATCGGTGACTTACGTCATGAGATAAGCCCAGGTCGGCACAGCGCCGCCACCCCATCAAGACGCCCCAACACGCGCTCCATCTCCCGAATCGTCGCCCCCGTCGTCACCACGTCATCCACCGCCACGACCACCACGCCCGGGGGGACCTCAACCCGTGCGCGCATCGACCCCATGCGGCCCACGGCACGCGCCGCCCCCGCCTTGCCCGACTGCGAGCCCGCCCCCACACGCAAGGCCAACACGTCCACCACGCACGCACGCACCCCCGGCGCGGCCGACGCCAACCCCCGCGCAACCCCGCGCGCCAGCGGCAACGCCACCGAACGGCCCCGCAGGCGCCTGCGCCACGACGAAGGCGCAGGCACAACCCACACGGTCACCGCCTCCCCGGCTGCGCACGCCCTCCCAGTCGCACGACCCACCCTCCCAGGGGGCGACCCCACCGGAGCCACCACCTCCCACAGCGATGCTCCCAGGGCGGCCCCGGCCTCGTCCAAGAAAACGGACACGTCGGTGCGCGCCGCGTGCTTGGCGGCAAGAACGATGCGACGCAACGGGCCCGAGTAGGCGCCCAACATGACCCCGGGGATCGGGCCACGCGCCCCATCGACCGCGGTCGGCAGCGCGGGTGCGGCGGCCAGCGAGCGGCAGGAGGGACACAGGACCTCGTCCCACGCCAGGCACCCGGCGCACTGGACCGGCAACAGCGCGCCCCACAGCCCATCGAGGAGGCCACCGAGTCGGCGCGCGCCAGCCACCGGTCTCACCCCGCGTAGCGCGCCGACGTCACGTCTGCGGGAGCGTTTTGCCACAGGGCACCCGAGCGCATGAGCACCTGGGCCTTACCCGCGTCGTCCGTCCCCACGATGACGACCGAGGCCGAAGACGCCCCCGCGCTCATCGACGTCACGTGCACCGGCAGCGGGACACTGGAGGGCAGCCCACCCAGCGACATCGTCACGAGGTGATCGGTTTCCCCCTGCGAGCCCCGCGTGGCCAGCGCGATCCCCGTCGACGTCATCCACGACCCGTCGATGACGCTGCCATCCAGAGGCACCTGCTCCAGCGAACGCACGGCGAGCGGTCGCCCGCTCGGGTCACGCTCGACGACGCCCACCCACGCGCTGGGAGTGGACCCCCGGAGGACGAGGGCGCGCGCGCCGTCGGGGGAAATACGAACCGCGTGGATCTCGCCCGCGCTATCTGATTCAACGCCGACGCTGAAGGCACCGTCCGCTCCCCCACCGACGCTGAGCCACGAAGCCGAGGTGGCAGGCCCCCACACCCACCCGTAGCGGTCAACGGAGGGGCCGAGCGCGGCCTGGCCGGGCAGGAACGCCACCGACGTACCGTTCTTTTCGGCGTAGACGCCGTCGCTCCCGCTCCACGCCACAAGGTTGGAATCCACCGGCGAGGCCGTCGGATTCAACGCGTCCGTCGCCGAGGCGCGCGCGGCGAAGCCCGAGGAGGACACAATCCCCACCCCCGAAGGCCCCGCGCCCACGAGCGCGTCAAGTGAATACTGAGGCGGCGGAGGAACCATCTCCATATCCAGAGACTCCCCCGACAGACTCACGCTCACCGACGAGACGTCAGCGGCCTGCTTGAGGGTGCGCGTCAGCTCCCACGCCAGGCTCGCTCGCGCCCCCTCACCCGGAGGCATCGCCGCGTTGAGTTCCACACGCGCAACCCCGTCGGCAACCTCAACCCCGTGGGAGGGCAGCGTCGTGCCCGCCGGGATCGCGTTGGAAACGGCGGTTTCGAGGGCAGGGCGCGGTCCCGCGACGAGCCCAGTCAGCAGATGGGAGGCCAAACGCCTCGTCGGATACCAGCGCGGATCAGGCACCAGGTCCGTCCCGTCGGTCATCGGGAAGTACAGGTGCGCCAGCGTGTACGAGGCCGTCAGGGCAGCCTGGCTCATGAGGATCATGTTGTCCGGGGCGTCGATACGCCACTGCCCCTCCTCGCGCACCAGCGTCAGGCTGCGCGTGACGACGGAGGCGTTCGAGCGCGTGAGCACGCCCGTCGCGTCGATACTGGCCACGCCCAGGACCGAGACGGTAACCTCCGCCTGCGCGGCGTTTTCCGTGCCCGCGCTGACCGAAGGCGCCGTATCCGTGTCGTAGACGAGGATCTCCGCCTCGGGTTGCCAGGAGCGCGCCGAGGCGCTGGTCAAGAACAGGCGGGCCGTCGCGTAATCGTCCTGCGGTCCGGCCGCGCAGGCGAGCAGGAAGTCCGAGACGAGGGTCGAGGCGTCAGAGCCGTCCAACGGCCCCTCTGCCGAGAACTGGATGCCGGATCCTTCGCGTGCGGGAGCGTCAAAGGGCGCCGGGGCCGAGGAGCGGGGTAGGGATGCGCAACCCGCGAGCGCCAGACACGCGCAGGCTGTCAGGGCGAGGAGTCGTCTCATTCGTCCTCCCACAGAGCCAGGGGCCAGGTGGCGATCTCGTCACCTGGGTGCTTGGGCAGGGTCATGAGGAACGAGGCCCCCTTTCCGGGTTCTCCGTATGCCTGGAGGCGCCCGCCGTGAATCGCCACGTCCTCGGTCGCGATCGCTAGGCCCAGGCCGGTGCCACCGGTCGTGCGCGCTCGGGCGGTATCCGCGCGATAGAAGCGGTCGAAGACGTGGTCGGCGACCTCCTGGGTCATGCCCACGCCGCGGTCGCGCACCCGGCAGGCCACGTCGGTGTCGGTGCTGGCCGCCTGAATCGTCACATCCGTGCCCTCGGCGTGCTCGATCGCGTTGACGACCAGATTGCGGATGACGCGCTCGATGCGGCGTACATCGATCTCGGCGGCCACGCGTTCGGGGGCCTTGATGACCACGGTGACGCCCTGGCGCTGCGCGAGCTCCGTGCACCCCTCGACGACGCGCGTGATGATGGGCCGCAGGTCGTGTTCTTCGGCGTCCAGCAGGACGCTGGCCGCGTCGTAGCGCGAGATTTCGAGCAGGTCGGCCAGCATCTGCTCCATGCGTTCGGTCTGGTCGTGCAGAAGCTCGGCGGAGCGGCGAGCGTGCGCGGGCAGGTCCTCGCGGTTGTCCCACACGATCTCTTCGGCCATGCGGATCGTGGTCAGCGGAGTACGCAGCTCGTGGGAGACGTCCGACACGAAGCGCTGCTGGAGCTTGGCCAGTTCGTCGTAGCGCGAAATCGTATCCTGGAGGGAGGAGGTCATCGCGTTGAAGGCGCGCCCCAGGGCTGCCATCTCGTCGGCTCCATGCACCTCGACGCGCACGTCCAGGTCGCCCTCCGCGGCCTTCGTCGCCGCGTTCACGGTCAGGCGCACCGGCAGCAGGAGGCGGTGCAGCAGAGCGAACACGCCGATGGGCAGCGCGAGGATAATCGGCAGTGACGACAGGGCGAGCACGCGCAGCACGACATCCACCTGTCTCTGATCGGCGTCCAGGGAGTACAGGATGTAGAGCTCGTGGGTTCCTGCGCGCGGCAGCTGCACCTGCGTGCCCACGAGGATCCCGGGCGCTTCCCTGTCGGAGGCGGATGCCCGGATTCCAACGGACTGCCACTGAGCGCCGCCCCCGGCCACGGCCTCGCGCATCTCGGAGGTAACGAGGCCACGCATCTGCTCGTCCTCGATCTGGTTGATGCGCAGCGTGGCAGTCGTCCCCTCCGAGCGAAGGAGCGCGACGTTGGTAGCACCGGCACCGGCCGCGGACGCCTTGAGCGAGGCCAGGGCACCGCGCGCGGACTCCTGGACTTGGTCGGGGGACGTGGCCGTCGAGGAGGAGAACACCGATTGCGCGGCGGAAAAACGCAGCGACGCGTCAGCCAGGATCGCGTCGCGGCGAGTTTCAAACATGGACGTGCGCAACTGCGAGGCGACGATGATGCCGAAGACAAGAAGAATGCCCAGCGCCGCGGCAGTGATGGCCAGAGCGAGCTTGGCCGACAGGGAGTGGCGGATGCGGTGGACCAACTGCGTGGAGCGCAGCAATCTCCACGGCCTCGAGGAGGTGACGGTGCGAACGAAGCGCCCCGCGCGGTGGCTACGCACCCGCGCCGGCACGGTACCCAACCCCGCGGACGGTGACGACCAGCTCGGGCTTTTCCGGGTCGCGTTCAATCTTGGAACGCAGGCGCTGCACGTGAACATTCACCAGTCGCGTGTCGGCGGCGTGGCGGTAGCCCCACACCTGCTCGAGCAGCTCCTCGCGAGAAAAAACCTTCCAGGGCGCACGCGCGAGCGTGGCCAGCAGGTCGAATTCGAGGGGTGTCAGCGCAATGATGCGACCACCTCGTTTCACGATGTGGCCAGCAACGTCGATCGTGAGGTCCTGGAGCGTGAGCCCCTCGTCGGTCTGGGAGTCCTCACGCCCACGCAGGCGAGCGCGCACGCGTGCCACCAGTTCCTTGGGTTTGAAGGGCTTGGGCACGTAGTCGTCCGCTCCGGCCTCAAGTCCGGTGACCACATCGGAGGTGTCAGAACGAGCGGTCAACATCACGATCGGAGCGTCGGAGACCCGACGGATCGCCCGACACACGTCGAAACCATCCATCCCGGGCAGCATGACGTCCAGGAGAACAAGGTCAGGATTATGTTCCTGAAAATGAGCAAGCGCTTGCGATCCGTCGGAACAAAAGACAACACGGAAGCCCTCGTTCTTGAGGACGATGCCGATCATCTCGGCCAGGGCGACGTCGTCGTCGACGACGAGGATGCGCGAACTCATATCCCGATAGTGTCACGAAATCGTCACGGATGCGAGAGATTGCCACGGCAATGATCGTTTTTCTAACTGATATGAGGTTTCGCTGTGCTCCCTCCTATGGCAGGATTGAGACCAGCACAACACAGGCAACCTGGAGGTACTGATGAGTTCCCCGTGGACCTCACCCGATCCCACCCAGTCTGACAACCAGGCAGGGCGGGGGACGCACAGCTCTCAGCCCGACTATGCGTCCCCCGCCGCGGGTACGGCCTACCCTGCCCCGGGAACCCAACCCAGCTACCCCGCCCCGGGAACCCAACCCAGCTATGGTGCACCGGCCAGCAGCGCGCCAGACGCCTCTGGCTACAGTCAGGGCGCCGCGTGGGGGTGGGCTCCCAAACCGGGCATCATCCCACTGCGCCCGCTGGTCGTTGGAGACCTATTGAAGGGGTCTTTTAGCGCCGTGCGCAAGAACCCGGCGGTACTCTTTGGATTCACGCTGATCGTCACGTCCGTCGCGGCGCTCGCAAGCGGCGCACTCGTCGCGGTTCCATTCTTTGGCTTGTCCTCGATGGGAGACACTCTGTCAGATCCGCAGGCGACTGCAGATTCTCTGGGTGATTCATTCACCCTGTGGTTCATCGGGATCGTGCTTGGTTACGTCGGCCTGCTCGCTCTGTCTGGTCTCGCAGGCGTACTGCTCGACGGAGTCCTGGCCTCGGCTGTATCCCAGTTGGTCATCGGAAAAAAGGCCACGTTCCGCGAGGCGTGGGCGCAGGTCAAGCCTCGACTGCTGGCCATGGTAGGAACCGCGCTCCTCCTGACGCTGATCGTCGGAGCACCTCTCATGCTCTGGGCGGCAGTCTTCATCGCCACGTTTTTCGCTTATAGCGCCGTAAGCTCCGAGACCGTCATGAGTACGGTCTTGATCGAACTCGCCCTGCTGCTCCCCGTTTCACTCGGGTGTTTCGCGCTGGCCGTTCGTTGTTTGTACGCGCCGATCTGCGTGGTTCTTGAGCAGCGACGACCCGTTGAGGCCATCAAACGTTCGTGGGCGCTGACCAGGGGGACGTTCTGGTTGACGTTCGGACGACTGTTCCTCATCTCTTTCATCACCAGCTTCATTGCTGGCATGATCAATCAGGTGCTCGGCAGCGTCTTGTCGATCGTCATGTTCGCAACCATCGATCAGTCTGCGCAAAATCCCTTTGGCTCGACCTCGTTCATCGCCTCGGCCGCCGTCTTGGTAGGCATCCAGACGCTGTCGTATGCGCTGATCGTCCCGATCACGTCGGCCTATCAGACTCTCATGTACGTCGACGAGAGGATCCGCAGAGAAAACTTCGCCATCATTCTGGCCCAGGCAAGCCAGGCGTAGGCGGTGGCTACCATGTTTGCGTGCGATGTTCCTCTGACACCTGACGAGGGTGAGGCCCAGTCGTGGCTCAGTGAGGAACTCTCGCGTGCCGTGTACCAGACTGACTCCAGGCCGGTGCTGGATTTCGTGACGACGGTCCTGGAGAGGATCGGCGAAGCATTCTCCTATCGCGGCTCCGGTTCTGTGCCCTTATCGCTCGTCCTCATGATCCTGGCAATCATTGCGATCGCTGTGATTGCGATCGCATTGATACTTAATCCGATTCGTTTGGCCAAGCGCGCCTCCCACTCGGTATTCGAGGAGGAGATCACCACGCAAGACATTCGCCGCGCTCTTGACGAGGCCGTGGCCGCCAAGGACTGGAATCTGGCCTACGTGTGGTCCTACCGTCTCATGGTTGCGGGGTTGGACGACTGTGAGGTTGTCGCGGCGACGCCAGGCTTGACGGCGCGTGAGGCGGCGCAGGCCGCGACGCGCCTCGTTCCCGAGCACGGGCCCGCGCTGTCCCACCATGCCCGCACCTTCGACGGCGTGCGCTACGGACATTCTTCCGTGGGCGAGCAGGACGTATCGGCCCTGCGCGATTTCACGCCCGGTTTGCTCTCACAGTGCCGAAAGGCGCAGGATCACGCATGAAAGCACGTCAGGTCTCCGTCGTTACTCCTTCCGCTCGCGAGCGCGCGAGCGCTGCGCGCCCCGCGATCTTGATCGTCGTTCTCATCATCCTCGTCCTGGTGGCCATCGGCTTGTTGCCGGAGGGGGGCATGAACTCCACTCCCGTGGGCCCGCGTAACCCGACGGGCGACGGGGCGCGCGCTCTCGCGCAGGTGCTGAGTAACCGCGGGGCATCGGTGGAGGAAGTGTCCTTCGACAAGGCGGTGACGGTGGATGAGAACACGACCCTCGTCGTCGTTTTCCCGTCCCGTTTGACCAGCGCGCAAATCCAGCAAATAGAGACGCGAGCAAACGTCGTCTACATCGGATTGGAAGAGGAATACGGGACGGAACCCTACCTGGACGGCCTGTCCTCCCAGCGCGCAGGCACATACGACACGCTGACTGTCCCGGGATGCTCCTCCGAGATCGCTTCCCGAGCTCGCGAGCTCACGTCCACCAGGTATGTGCTCTCCGGCTCCTCCGCCGGTTGGGAGCTCTGTTTTACCACTAACGGGGAGGATTTCGCGTACGCCGAACGCGCCGAGCAAGGCCGCTTCCGCGCGATCATTCCGGATTCGGTGCGCGTGCGCAACCGAGCGATCACGGACCGTGGAAACGCGGCGCTCGCGATCAACGCGATTGGGCGCACGCCCAAGGTCGCCTGGCACGTTGCTTCCTATTACAACGCCTTCGACGACAAGCAGGTGACTCCCACCGAGTCGCCGTACGTGGCTCCCGCATTCCTGATGACGATCGGCGCTGCCCTGTTGGCCGCCGTCGCTATGGGCCGCAGGCTCGGTCCCCTGACCCCCGAGCGGCTGCCGGTCGAAGTGCCCGCCGCTGAGACCCTCGTCGGTAAGGCTCGCCTGATGCGCTCGCAACGCTCCTACGAGCACGCGGCCCGTGCCCTGCGCAGCGCCTCGGCCTCGAGCATGGCCTCAGTTCTCGGCGTCGCTCACACCGCAGATCGCCAGGTGCTCATCGACGCACTCGTCCAACGAGGATTGCCTCCCTCACGCTTCTTTACTCTTCTGTGGGGTCCTCCCCCACGCAATGAAGCCGCTCTCGTCAAACTCGCCAACGACCTCGACGCCCTCGAGAAGGAGATTCGCCATGACTAGCCCTGTTCCTGGCCCCACGCCCAGCCCGCACCACGGTTCCACCGGCGCAGCACCCGGGCAGGGCTACCCGGCCCCCTCCACGCCTCCCGTCTCCTACGGACCCCCATTGACGGGGCCTGCACAGCCTACACAGCCCGCTCACCCTGCACAGGCCGCCCCGGCCTCGTTCGCGGCGCCCACGGGCGAGGGATGGTCGGGCCGGTCCCTGACCACCTCGGAAAAGAGCACACAGGAGGCGCTCCTGGCCCTCAAGTCCGAGATTGGCAAGGCCGTTGTCGGGCAGGACGCCGCCGTCACCGGGCTCATTGTCTCGTTGGTCGCTGGCGGACACACCCTGCTGGAGGGCGTCCCGGGCGTCGCCAAAACACTTCTGGTGCGCACCCTCGCTCAGGCGCTTGACGTGGAGATGGCGCGTATTCAGTTCACCCCTGACCTCATGCCCGCCGACATCACCGGCTCCATGATCTGGGACGCCGGCCGCTCCGAGTTCGTCTTCCGCCCGGGCCCCGTCTTTACGAACCTGCTCCTGGCCGACGAGATCAACCGAACGCCGCCCAAGACCCAGTCCGCGCTCCTGGAGTCCATGGAAGAACACACGGTCTCCATCGACGGCGCCACGCGCGCGCTGCCCGAGCCGTTCATGGTCATCGCCACCCAAAACCCCGTCGAATACGAGGGCACCTACCCCCTGCCCGAGGCGCAGCTGGACCGTTTCTTGCTCAAGCTCGAGCTGCCGCTGCCGTCGCGTGAGGCGGAGATCGACATCATCGCCCGCCACCAGGCCGGTTTTAACCCCCGGTCCCTGACCGAGGCCGGGATTCGTCCGGTCGCCGGTGCGGCCGACATCCACGCCGCCCGCGAGGCCGCTTCCCGCATCGAAGTCGCCCCCGCCGTCATGGCGTACCTGGTGGACGTGTGCCGGGCGACGCGTACCTCCCCCGCTGTGCGCCTTGGCGTGTCCCCGCGCGGCGCGACCTCGCTGCTGCGCACCGCACGCGTGTGGGCCTTCCTCCAGGGCCGCGGCTTCGTCACCCCCGACGATGTCAAGACCATGGCCCCCTCGACGCTGGCCCACCGCCTGGGCCTGCGCGCGGAAGCCAACCTCGAGGGAATCACGGCGCTCAACGTGATCTCGGGAGTCCTGGCGGCCACCCCCGTCCCCCGCTAAGGCGTCCCATGACTGTCTCGGCGCGCAGCGCGCTTCTCGTCCTCGTCGGGCTCGTCCCCCTCATCTTCGCCCCGTCGCGAACCTTCGCGTGGGTGTGGTTTGGTCTGGTCGTCGCCGCGTGCGTCATCGACGCGCTCGGAGCCCCCTCGCCTCGTACCCTGCGCCTGTCGCGCTCGGTCACCGGGCCGATCCGGGCCGACCAGACGACCGAGGCCACGCTGCGCCTGGTCAACACGACGAAGCGACGCATGACCCTGGACGTGCGCGACGCGTGGCCGCCCTCCCTGAACGCCACCCCTGCGCGCAGGCGCGTACGCATCGACGCAGGATCGTCGACGAAAGTCGTCACGACGCTGGCTCCCACGCGCCGGGGCACCCGCCACGCCGACGTCGTCACCGTCCGATCCTGGGGACCGCTGCACCTGGGGGCCCGCCAGGCCAGTTTCGAGGCTCCCCTGACGCTGTCCGTCCTCCCCGAGTTCAAGGCACGCGTCCTGCTGCCCTCGCGCCTGGCGCGCCTGCACGAGCTAGAGGGTACGACGCCCACAACTCTGCGCGGGGCCGGCACCGAGTTTGACTCCCTGCGCGCCTACGTGGAAGGCGACGACCCGCGCGATATCGACTGGCGCGCCTCCGCGCGCTCCCCCGAACTGATGGTGCGCCAGTGGCGGCCCGAACGCGACCGCCATGTCGTCATCGTCGTGGACTGCGGGCGTGCCTCCTCCGCGCTGCTGGGAGCCCCCACGCACACGGAGGTCGACTCCATCGCCCTGGGTTGCGCGCCCCGCCTGGATTCCTCCATCGAGACAACTCTGCTGCTGGCCGCGCTGGCCGATCGGGCAGGCGACAAGGTGCACGTCATCGCCATCGACTCGCGCGTGCGCGCCCGCGTATCCGGCGTGCGCGGCGCCTCGGTGATCGAAAACCTCGCCCGCACCTTCACGGACATTTCCCCGCGCCTGGACGTCACCGACTGGACCGAGGCTGCCACCGCCATCGAACAGACCGTGCGCCACGCCGCCTTCGTCGTCCTGGCGACCCAGATCCCGCCCGCCGGCATGGATACCGACTTCACGGACGCACTCGCACGCCTCTCCAAGCGCCACACGGTTCTCGTCGCCTCGGCCACCGACCCCGACGAGCTACGCGCCAGGAAGGGGCGCGCGGATGCCGAGGAGGTCTTCCTCGCAGCCTCGGCAGCGCTCGCACAGCAAGCCGACGAGGCCGGGGCGCAGGACGCTCGAACGGCAGGGGCCCTGACCCTCCAGGTCTCCGCAGACCTCCTGCCCGCGCGCACGGCCGACCGCTACATCGAGCTGAAGAAGGCCGGTCGCCTCTAGCACACTCCCCCGGTGGGTCCCCACCCCGCGTGCGTCGCTGAGCCAGCCACGGCCTCGTGCCAGTGGCCGGGCAACGGCCTTTCGCTCAGCCAGCGACCGGCTGGTAGTACCCCGCGTCGATGCCGACGTCAGCGCTGGCACCAGCCCGGTCGGCGCGTCGGCCCAGGATCAGAATGTAGGCCCATGTGGCTGCCGTCAACGCCACGCCAAGCGAGATCTTCACGGCGTCGGGCAGGGACGAAGGCGTCACGAAACCCTCCAGAATGCCCGAACCCGCCAGGAGGATCGCGCACCCCACCGCAACCGTGATCGAGGCACGCGCCGCCTGTCCGACAGCCTGGAACCGGGTCGCAGCCCCCGGCGCGACGAGCGCCCAAAAGACCCGAAGACCCGCCGCGATCGCGATAAACACGGCCGTCAGCTCGGGCAGTCCGTGAGGCAGGATGAAGCGGAAGAAGTGCCACGCGCTTGCGTACTCAATCACGACAGCGCCAGACGTCCCCAGCGCCATGGCATTGCTCCACAAAAGGTAGAGCGGATACACTCCCGAAATACCCGTTACGATGCCCTGGAGGGACACCCAGGAGTTGTTCGCCCACACGGACATCGCGAATTCGGAATGGGTGTCCTGACTGTAGTACTGGACGAAGTCTTCCTGGGCGTAGCGGCGCAGCTGCTCGGGCGTGCCCAACTCATTCATGGCAGCGGGTGTGGTTATCAGATAGTGCGCCTGGATGGCACACAGCGCAATGAAAACCACCATGACCCCGACGATCACCCAGCGAATGCGATAGAGCGTCACAGGCAGCGACACGACGAAGAAACGGGCAATCCCGCGTCCCGTCAGCCCGCCGGTGCCCGCCAGACGCCCACGCGCCGCCGACAGAATACGGGACAGCTCCGCGATCAGGTCGGGATCGGGACTGTGCGTACGCACCCTCGCCAGATCGGTCGTCGCCGACCGATAGAGGCGGTCCAGCTCATCGATCTCCGGCCCACTCAACGTTCGGGCACGCGTCAGTTCCTCCAGACGCTTCCACTCGCTTTTTCCGCTCACCCGCAGCACATCGATGTCCATTGGACTAGCGTGTCATATATGAGCGCGCAACGCAGTCAGTCGAGCCAGATTCAGGACGATTACGTCCGCACCGGCGAGGCAGTGAGCCTCGACATCACGCCGGCCTCCCCGGGGGAACGATTCGGCTCCGCAGTGATGGACGGCACGATGTACATCATGGCCGCTTTTTTGGTCTTGAAAATATTCCTGCGCCTGAACGTGCAGATGTCCTCGTCAAGCCAAACAGTCTTTACCGTCGTGCTTATCGCTTTCACCACGTTCATCCTGCCGATGACGATCGAAATCGTCACCCGCGGTCGTTCGATGGGCAAGTGGGCTTTCAACCTGGCCGTTGTGCGCGACGACGGCGGCCCGATCACCGCGCGTCACTCAGCGGTGCGCATGGGCGTTGGCCTCCTGGAGAATTGGGCGCTGGTGGGTGGCCTTGCGTTGGCGTCGGAGGTACTCAACTCCAAAGGCAAGCGTCTGGGCGACGTGGCGGCCGGGACGATGGTGTGCTCGCAGGGGTCAGCAGCGTTCTATCCGCCCCTCGTGATGCCTCCGGGCCTGGCGGAGTGGGCGGCCACCGCGACGATCCTTCCCCTCGATGAGTCTCTCGTCTCCGAAGCGCGCGCCTTCCTTGCGACGAATAGTGGCCTCAACCCGCACGTTCGGCAAGAGGTCGCCGTCTCCCTCGCAGATCGCCTGAACAGGCGCGTCCAGACGCCGCTGCCACAGGGGCTACACCCTGAGCTTGTGATTGCCGCTGTCCTAGTGGCGCGCAGGGACCGAGTATGGGTACGCGAGGTCGAGCGTCGCGCCGCCGGTCAGGCGCGCTTCAACGAAGCCACGCGCGCCCGCTTCGGCTTGTAGGGGTCAGCGGTCGGCGGCCCCGTCCTCGCCGTCCACGACGGTGAATTGGGCGCGCCTGCGCGCATAGGGACTGGAGGGGTCCAGGGGGCTGGACGTATCGGGGCTGCCCACAGAGCGGGCGGAGCCGAAGGGACCGGTGCGCGGGGCGCGCGCCTCCGGGGCCGAGGCCGGGGCGTGCTTCGCCTCTTGCGCGACCCTGCGCACGGCGTCGACGAGGGCGGCAAGGTCGTCGCCCGAAGGCGGCGCCGGCTCGAAGTTGGTGGCCAGGCGAACGACCTGCCACCCCAGGGGTGCTTTCAGGTTTTGGGCGTGCTCGTCACACAGGTCGTAGGAATTGGGGTCGGCAACGGTGGCGAGGGGACCGACGACGACCGTCGAGTCACGGTAGTCGTAGGTCAGGGTAGCGACGGCGACGGTTGAGCAGCCGGGCTTGGAGCAGTGTCGTTGGGCAATCACGCCCCTAAGAGTACGACACTCTGTGCCCGTATCGCGCGCTCCAGCACGCCATGGACCTACCCTGGTGGAGTGTTTGCGACCAGACGCCATGTAAGGAGCCGCGACCGGCACGGTCGGGGGCCTCGCGGACCCCTGTTTTTTCCGGGTACTCCGGCGTGGCGCACGCGGCGCGAGGACTTTGATCTGATGGTCGGGGAGCTCGTGTCCGAGCTGATTGAACGCTGGCCGCAGGTGGCCACGATCGAGTTTGGGGTCGAGGATGTTCCTCCGTCGAACCCGGCTGCCTGGGAGTCCCACAATGTCGTCGTGGCGCGCATCTTCCCCGCGGATCGTCGCCGTGGCCTGCACGATCGGATCGTCGTCTACCGCCTGCCGATCACGCTGCGTTGCCCTCCCGAGGAGGTGGGCGCGGTCACGCGCAGGGTGCTGGTGGAGCGCATCAGCCACATCCTAGCGCTGCCGCCCGACGAAATCGACGACGCGATGCGCTAACGATGCGCCCAGCGGGGTCTTAGTTGGTGGCGCGGATCGACCCGTTGACGGCGCTGATGCCCTCGGTGCCGACGTTCCACGTGGTGGTCATCCGGCCCACGGGAGTGTCGGCCGAGATGACGACGGCGGCCTGAATCGGCGATGCCGCGCTCAGCTGTCCCGCCGCCTCAGGCAGCTCGACCAGGGTGGGCACGCCGGGAGCCACGTAGAGCGTGCTTCCTGCGACGTTAACGGCGACGGCCCCGGGCGTAGACGGGCTGGTGCCGACGGACTGCGCGTCGCCCCCCTCGCCGCTCGACGTGGGGCTGGGCGAGGGCGAGGCCCAGATGTTGGGCGTGGCCGTGGGGGTAGGAGCCGCGGACTGCGCCGCGTCATCGCCCGACCGGGCCACGGCCTCGTCGCCAGGGCTCAGGGGCGCGTACAGCAGCAGCCTCGCGCGAGTCCCGTTTACGCCGGACTCGGTCTCCAGGGCGGTCTTACGGATCGGGGCGGCAGACAGCTGCTGGGTAGCCATGGCCTCGAGCGACAAGCGACCGGGGAGCGCCGCCTGCGTCAGAGACGTGGCCGGGACGGCGTTGGAGCGCATGATCCAGGCGTTGGCACGCTCGACCCACGGCGAGCCCAGCGTGATCGTCGTCGTCTGCGCAACGACCTCACGGTCCGAGGTCACGATCAGCGTGATCGGAGAGGCATCCTTGGTAGCGCCGTCGAGGGGCATCTCCAAGGTCGAGCCCTCGGCGACAGTGGCCTCGCCACCGCCCAGCGGGTGCACGCCCGTGGAGTCGGCGACGGATACACTCACGCGGGCGTCACCGGAGGGGGCCACGAGGCGCAGTAGCGACGTGCCCTTGGGATCAACCCCGAGGATCGTCTGCGTGGTCGAGGGAACGACTGCGGAGGCGAGCGTGGCTCCCTGCGGAATCTCACCGTCCATAAGGGAGGCCTGCGCCCAGGCGGCGATGCCGCCACCGTCAGCCTGGATATGGATGGCCAGCGAATTCTCGTCGGGGAACCAGCCGGCCAGCAGCACGGACACAGCCGAGTTGGCAGCCACCGTCACCTGGCGGGGAGAAGCGTTGAGGGGGCCGTAGGCACCGTAGCCGTCGATGGAGACGACCGATGCCGTGGGGCTGGGATTGGACAGGATGAGGACCATGTCGGCACCCGAGGTCGTGGCCCCCGCAGCGATCCACTGGGAAGTACGGGGCGCAGCGCAGCCAACCGCGCTCAGGCCCGCCAGTTCGCCGCCGCCCTGCCCGACCAGCGTCAGGCCGGTCGGAATGGTTCCGCCGGTGCCGGTGATCGAGTCGGGAGCGGGAGTGATCGGGGAGGCCGACAGCGAAGACCACGTCGCGGCGCGAGCAACGTTGGATGTATCGAAAGGATCGACGAGGCCCGTGGGGCAGGCCAGCTCCACCTGCGAGGGGTGCGCGATCTGCGCGGTGCCGTCAACGGTGCTGGGCGCAGGGTCGATGAGCAGGGATCCCGTGGCCAGCGCAGCGGCGGCGATCCCGGCGACTCCGAGCGTGGCCAGAGTCGCGTTCCGAGGCGTTGTCATCTCTTCCTCCACACGGATAGGGCGCTGGCTGCCGCGATCACCAGGCAGATGCCCGCACCGATGCGCCAGGGAATGATCCACCAGGCGCTGTAAGTGACGGTCAAGTGCCCGGCGGCGGGCATATCGAAGGCCTGCGCCCAGCCGTCGGCCGGTTCGACGGCGCTCAAGGCAACGCCGTCAACGCTCGCGTACCAGCCGGAGTCGGCGCGTTCGGCGAGGATGAGCGTGCCGATCGCGTTGACGTCGCCGTCCACGTGCAGCTGGGAGGCTCCAACGTCCGTGAGGAGGCCGCCGGCGGATTCGACCCGCACGCGCGAGGGCTTGACGCCGCCCGGGCGCACGCGCCACACGGTACCGCTGTTGGTCGCGCCGACCTTTTCCAGCCCGGCCGCACGGTCGAGGCCGAACGCGAGCGCCTGGGCACCGCTGGCACCGTCGGGCACGAGGATCGTGTCAACGTCGTGGGCGGCCAGCGTCTCCACGGTCGCGTCGTCGGGGTACACCACCAGGGTGTAGGCGGCCTGCGCAAGGGACTGCGCCGCCGGGTCGGTCAGCGTTCCCTCGCTCGCCCCGGAGCGGGCGCGCGCCAGAGCACGGGCACGTACGGTGGGCGACGAATCGGTCAGGGTCGGTCCCGCGCCGCGCCACAGGGCCGCGTCGACGGTTCCGTTCGTCGGATCGCCGTCAAGGACCAGGACGCGCCCGGCACGAGGCGAGCGCTGGGCCTGGGAGCCGACGGCGGAAATGATGGGGGTGGCCACTGGAGAGACGGTCTCACGCTGGGCGAGCGCGTAGGTCGGCGTCTGCGAGGCGTCGGCGCGGCTCGCGAAGGAGACTGCGGCGTGGGTGGCGCCCACCGCGACGAGGCCGAGGCAGGCCAGCGCTGCACAGGCCCGCAGGGCCAGGCCGCGGGAGGCATCCCACGCAGGTTGGTGGGAGTCCTCCTCGTCCTGGGCTGCGCTGCGACCCACCTGCGTGGCGGCCAGCAGGAGAGCACCGAAGGAGAGCGAGAATGCGGGCGAGGTCCATGCGTAGGCTACGAGGGCCCCGTCCAGGCCGACGCCAACGTGGGAGGCGGCCCACCCGCACGCTGCGGCGACGAGGCCGACGCAGCTCAGGGCGATCAGGCGAAGAGAGCGGTGGCGCGCCGCCGCCACGAGCGCGAGCGCCAGGACGGCGCCGCCGAGGACGCCGAAGGCGATTGCATCGAAGCTGTCCTGGGGCACGGCAGGCATGCCGAGCGCGGCGAGCCAGGAGCTGGCCCGCGTGTACGCGTGCACTCCCCCGCTCGTGGAGGTCAGGGCGCCCCAGGCAGACGGGTGGGCAATGATCGAAGCGTAGGTGGGCGCGAGGACGACCGCGGCGGGCAGGGCCACGACGGCGCTGCGGCGGGCGCGCCACAGGAGAGCCGCCAGGCCGAGGGGCAGCGTCCACGGTGCGCAGCACGCCAGAACGAGGAGGGCCAGGCCCGCACATCCGGCGTTAACCGTTCGCGGGTTGATTGGCGCGGCGGTGACGCCCGAGGCACCGGCAACCATCAGCGGTGTGGCTGCGGGCACGCAGTAGGCGGCCAGGACGGGCAGCGCAACGTGCGCCAACGCTCCGGCGAGCGAGCCGTGCGAGGCACTGAGCAACAGCGCGGGAGACAGCGCCCAGGCCAGGGAGACCAAGAAACGCACGCGCAGAGACGAGGTGAGCGAGCGACTGGGCACCCACGCCAGGGTCGCGGCCAACGGGCTGGAAGCGACGAGGAGGAACGTGGCAACCGTGCCAGGAGTGACGCCGAATGGGGCCACGGGAGCGCTCAGCAGCGCCATCAGGATGGTCAGCGGGTCCGCTCCCCCGGCGTATCCATCGCCGCCGGGTATCCACCCGGCCCACGCGGCGGCCCACAGTTCGGACCACGAGGAGGGCAGCGAGGCCCACGCGCCGCCGACGATGCCGGAGGCGAAGCCCCACCATTGGAAGCCCGCAATCAGCGAGGTGAGCGCGAGCAGGCCGACGGCAGTAGACACAGAGCGGATGCGATACGAACGCATCGACGCGAGGACAAGCGGGTCGATGCGCTCGCCGTGTTCGTCCTCCTCGTTCCCAGCCGGTTCCTTTCGCAATGAGGCGGGCGTGATTTCGAGGGCGCGCAGCGAGGAGCGGGGCACCGTGCGCGACTGCGCGGCGCGTGCTCGCCCGGCCAGCAGGCGCGGCGTGGCCGCCATGAGGGAGAGCAACGCGGCGATCTCGGGCAGGGCCAGGGCGGCCCGCCCCGTGATGAAGCGCCCGAGGGCGCGGGCAGGCGTCCACACGAGCAGCCACAGCGCCAGGAACGGAAGAACGAGGGCGGGCACAGCCTTGCACCAGTTGTACATCTGGGCGTAGCGGCGCCGACGGAACGACTTCGCCTGCGCGGCAACCAAGCGAGCCACGGCCTCGGGGTTCTCGTGTTCCTGAGCCAGGGACGAGGCCTCGGTCGGGTCGATACCGGGAGTCATCGAGGAGCGGGCGTGGCGAACGCGTGCGCGGGGAGCCACAATGACGCGGTATCCGGCCAGGTGGAGGCGTCGGCCCATGTCCAGGCCGTCACCGAAGGGGCCAAGGGCGGGGTCAAAGCCGCCGATGGTCTCGTATGCCTCCGCGCGCAGGAGCATGCCGGCGGTACCGACGCCTAGGACGTCGGTCGTGCCGTCGTACTGGCCCTGGTCGATTTCTTCGTCGCCGATTCGCTCGAGGCGGCGTGCGCTCGAGGTCGCGAAGATACCGAGTTCAAGCAGGCGTGTCCCGTCCCAGCTGAGCTGTTTCACGCCGACGGCACCGACGGTCTTGCCGACGGCCGCGGACTGGACAAGCTGGCTCAGGCACTCGGCCTCGGGTGCTGAATCGTCGTGCAGGATCCACCACCACGGTGCGGCGGCGAACGCAGCGCCCTGCGCGTGCGCGCGACGGATGGCGTCACCGAGGGTGCGTGCGCGGCCCACGCGCACGAGTTCTGCGCCCTTGGGCACGAGGTCAGCGGGGAACGGTGTGACACGACGCCCTGCAACGTCGATGATGGTCAACGAATCCGGGGCCATCGATTGATTCTCGATGGCCCTTAAGACGGACTGGGTGAGCGGCGCGTCCCCCTTCGTGACAAGGATGGCGCCGACGGCGCGTGAAGCGGGACTCAACCGGCCATACGGCGCAAGCGCCGCCTCTCGCGCTCCGACATGCCACCCCAGATGCCGAAACGCTCATCGTTGGCGAGCGCATACTCGAGGCAGTCCTCGCGAACCTGGCAGGCCTGACAAACAGCCTTAGCCTCGCGAGTGGAGCCACCCTTTTCGGGGAAGAAAGCTTCGGGATCCGTCTGCGCGCACAGCGCATGCTGCTGCCACGCAAGGGGGCCGTCGACGCGGGCGTACAGCGCCGCATCGGCGTCCTCGGACCACTCGAGGGGTCCGTCACCGAAGATGTTCCACATGCGGAAGACTCCTTATAACGAATCGATCAATACGAGAATTACACGCGTGTCATTGCAGGAAGTCAAGCGGTTTCGCGTTATTGAGACTTCAAGAGTAGCACCTGACCCGCCGGTAGATCCTTGCATTTTTGTAAGGCCTTCACAGTTACCCGATACTTAGAACGCCTGGGACCTTCGATATACTCACGACTATGAGCAACTTTCCCGAAAATAATGTGACCAGGCTCTCTTCGCTCATCGGCGTGGTTAACGGATGGTCAGGACCCGCCCTGACCCAGTATGGTAAAGAGCGCGTTGAGCTGGGAGGCTCCGTGGTCAGCAGATGGCTCTCAAAGGTGGCTAATTACTTGACAACCGAGCTCGCCGCAGACCTTTTCGGCGCGGGCGAACCGACACCAACGCGCATCTACACGTCCCTTCAGCCATGGCAGGATGCCCTCTGGCAGATCGCCGCGCGTGCAATGGGCTGGGAACTCCTCGACACGCGCCGACCGCTGCCCGGTGACCTCCTGGTGACAAACACTGTGGATTCCGAGGCGCGAGCCGCCCTCAACGCGGGAGCGCACGTCCTGGCACAGTCCCCCACCTACCTGTCCTTCGCGTGGGACGGCGAGCTCGGCGGGGCCGTCGACGCCCTGGCGGACATCGCGATGCAGCCCGACTCGCTCATCGTCGATACTCCCGACCTGCTCGTCGCTGCCCGCGACGAGGCACTGGCTGGCCTGCGCGCGCCCGCGAACCTCAGCGGAGGTCGAGTCGCGTTGCTGTGGGAGGGACGCACGGGCGCCGGACAGGTGCTCGATCAGTGGATGGCAGGGCGCTCCGTAGTGCTCATTGACCCCACGCAGGTTTCACCGCAGATGCTTCCGCAGATTTTGACCACCGAGGCAGTGGACGCAGGGCTCGCCCACTACACCCGGTAGGGGCGAGCGTCGGCGCTTACCAGACGCGCAAGAACCTGGCGGCCGCGAGCTTGATGCCCTCGAGGCGGTCGCGTCGGATCTGACGGTAGCGCAGGGCAAAGCGCAGGCGCGCCCACTGATTGTCGGCTTCGAGTTCGCGCAGGATCTGCGCGAGCTCGATGCGACGCGGAGCGTCAAAGGTGCCGACCTGCAGAGCGGCGCGTGCTATCAGGATGAACTGGTTGCGGTAGAAGCCGTTGCGCAGTTTCTCCATGCGCGCATCGCGCGCGCCGGACCCGGAGTTGGCTCCCTGGACGTTGCCTCCGTGCTGGCGGTATTCCAGGGTCGGTTCCTCGCCGATGACCCAGGTCAGACCAATCGCGCGTGCGAGGGCGTACACGTACCAGTCGTGCACGCCGATGCGCGAGTAGTCCAAACGGTTAATGACCTCCACGAGGGCGCTGTGCGCCTCGGGAGAAAAGACATACGTCGAGCCGGGACCGGCGGCCTCAAAGAGGAAATCCCAGGCGCGCATCGGCTGTGACTTACGAATGAGGTGGCGCTCCCCCACGCCGCCACCGGGCAGGGACTCGAAGGATGTCACGTTGGAGGACACAACATCCGCCCCCGTCGAGTCCATCAGGGCCAGCTGAGACTCCAGCTTGTCCGCGTGCCACACGTCGTCCTGATCCGTGAAGGCCACGTAGGAGCCGTCGGGAGCGTGCGTCGTGAACAGGTGCAGGAAATTACCCGTCACCCCGGGTTGACCGTCGCGCTGGGGCAGAACCGTGATCCGAGGGTCGGCAGCGGCGCGCGCCTCCAAGTGGGAGCGGGTCCCGTCGCTCGACGCGTCATCGGAGACGACGAGGCGGACGTCCACGCCCACCTGGGCGAGCACGGAGTCCACCTGCTCGTCGAGCCACGCCCCGCCCTCGGCCATCCCGTTATAGGTGGCCATGAGGACGGTGACGCGGCGACGAGGCCTGGCGTCGTCTCGGGTCACGTTGCCCAAGGGATCAGTGCCCCTCGGCAGCGTACTTGGCCTCGACGGCCTCCTTGAGCGGGGCCCACCAGGCCTCGTTCTCGGTGTACCAGGCGATCGTGTCGGCCAGGCCGTCGCGGAAGTTCGTGAACTGCGGCTGCCAACCGAGCTCGGTCACGAGCTTGGAGTTGTCGATCGCGTAGCGCAGGTCGTGACCCGGGCGATCCTTGACGTGATCGAAATCGTCGGGCGCGTAACCCATCAGTTCATTCAGGATGGCAACGACGTCACGGTTGTTCGTCTCGCCGTCCGCGCCGATCAGATAGGTTTCGCCGATACGACCCTTCATGAGGATGTCCCACACGGCCGTATTGTGGTCGCGCACGTGGATCCAGTCGCGAACGTTCAGGCCGTCACCGTACAGGCGGGGGCGCACGCCGCGCAGGCGGTTCGTGATCATGCGCGGAATGAACTTCTCGATGTGCTGGTAGGGGCCGTAGTTGTTCGAGCAGTTCGAGATCGTGGCCTCGACGCCGAAGGAACGCACCCACGCGCGCACCAGCAGGTCCGAGCCCGCCTTGGAGGAGGAGTAGGGCGAGGAGGGGTTGTAGGGTGTGGTGGGGGTGAACTTCGCGGGATCGTCCAGCTCCAGGTCGCCGTAGACCTCGTCGGTGGAGATGTGGTGGAAGCGCACCTTGTGGCGGCGCACGGCCTCCAGCAGGGTGAAGGTGCCCACCAGGTTCGTCTGGATGAAGGGCGAGGGGTCCAGCAGCGAGTTGTCATTGTGGGACTCCGCGGCGAAGTGGACGACCGCGTCGGCGCCGGCCACGACGCCGTCAACGAGATCGGCGTCGGCGATGTCGCCCTCGACAACGGTCAGGCGCGAAGCCAGCTCGGCGGGAACGTCGGTCAGGGACGCGCGGTTGCCCGCGTAGGTGAACTTGTCCAGGACGATGACGTCGACGTCCGGGTGGTCCTCGAGGAGCGTATGAACGAAATTCGCTCCGATAAAGCCGGCACCGCCGGTCACGACGATCTTCATGGGTTTTCTCCTTTGCGCGCCCGAGGGGCGTGTCGGGTTGTGTTGTCGAGTGCGATCGACTCTGCCACCATTATGCCGTACGTCAGCACGGACATAAACGCGGGGCAGATCGCATGTTGGCGTGGGCGCCGCGTCAGGACTCGACGGCGATGGACGAATCCAGCGCCACGGGCCCCGAGCCGATTCCATTTCCTTGAACGACGAGGTCCCAGGCGCAGTCGCGCTGCGCGAAGGGCTGCCCGCCGGCGTCGTCGATGGACACGTTCATCCGGTACATGCCCTCGCCCAGGGTCAGGGTCGGCACGGTGATGATCACCGTCGCGTCACCTTCAATGGCGGGCAGGGTCGCACCGGAGTTACGCGAGTTGTAATAGTGCAGCTTCTGACCCAGGTTGGTATCCAGCGAGAATGCGGTCACCCAGTTCTCGATGCGCTTGGACGCGGTCAGGTCCATGCGGATGCAGATAGTGTCGCCGGTGTGCGCCACGCGGATGGGCTCGCCACCCTGGTCCGTCATGGAAATGTCGCGGATCGTGATGAAGCCGGTTTCCTCGGTGTGTACGGGGGCGGCCAGCGCGTCGCGCTGGAATCCCTCACGCAGGATGCGCACCGCGTCCGAGGTCGAGCCGTCGTAGACGAGCTTGCCGTGGTCCAGGACGACGCCGCGCGTGCACACGGACTCAACCTGCTCGGCGGAGTGGGACACCAGGACGATGGCGCGTCCCTCGGTCTGGAAGGAGTGGATCTTGTCCATGCACTTGCGTTGGAAGGGCTCATCACCGACCGCGAGGACCTCATCGACGAGGAGGACGTCGGGGTCGGAGTGGACGGCGACCGCGAAGGCGAGGCGGACGTACATGCCCGAGGAGTAGAACTTCACCTGGGTGTCGATGAACTGTTCGATGCCGGAGAAGGCGACGATCTCGTCGAAGGCGGCTTCGGTTTCCGCGCGCGTCATGCCCAGGATCGAGGCGTTGAGGAACACGTTTTCGCGTCCCGTCAGGTCCTGGTGGAAACCCGCGCCGAGCTCGAGCAGGGCGGCCATGCGCCCGCGGGTGGTCACGCGGCCGCTGGTCGGGCGGATGATGGAGCCCATGATCTTGAGCAGGGTGGACTTGCCGGAGCCGTTGTGACCCATGAGGCCCACGGACTCGTTGAGGCGCACGTCCACGCTCACGTTGTCGAGAGCGTGGAACTCCTCCACCCGCGCGCGCGAGGAGTGCAGCACGCGGTCCTTGACCGAGGTGTCCCGGTGAAGTTTGAAGACCTTGGAAACGTCCTGAACGCGGACGACTTCAGGCATTGACATTACAGCTCCTGAGCAAAGTTGCCTTCGAGGCGAGCGAAGACACGGTGCGCCCCGAAGATCAGGACGACGCCGACGAGCGCCGCGAGGACCAGGCGGATCATGAGGTGCGAGGGATAGGGCTGGTCGACGCCAGCCGCCCACAGCGACTTCTGGAATCCGAGGATCGCCAAGGTCACGGGATTGGACAGGTAGATCTCGTGCGCGATCGGATAGTTCGTCTCAAGAGCCTTTTGCACGTAGCTGTAGGAGTAGACGATCGGCGAGGCCCAGAACGCCAGGAAGGTGATGACCTCGATGAGGTGCTGGATGTCGCGCATGTAGACGTTGAGCGCGGACAGAAGCAGCCCGAACAGGGTCGCATAGACGACCAGCACGATGAGAGCGAAGGGCAGGTAGGCCAGCTGCGCCGCCGATGGGATAGCGCCCGTTACAAGGATCGCGCCCAGCAGGATGGCCAGCTGAATCGCGGAGTTGACGGCGGATGTTCCCAGCGTCGAGAGCGGGAAAATCTCGCGTGGCAGGTAGACCTTTTTCACGAGGCCGGAGTTGGCGACGATTGATCCCGTTCCACCGGTCACGGCCTCGAGGAAGAATCCCCAGGCTGTCAGGCCGGTGAACACGAAGATCGCGAACGAGGGGATGCCCCTCGCCGCGCCCAGGAACTGGCCGATGACGATGAAGTAGATGAGCAGCTGCGACAGGGGCTTGAACAGCGACCAGACGAAGCCGAGGTTCGAGTCCTTGTAGCGGGCCTTGAGCTCTCGGTTGATGAGCAGGCGCAGTAGTTCTCGACGGTTCCAGACGTCGACGAACGCACGCTTCGTGCCCGTCACCAGACCGCTCTTGTCACCCAGCTCTCGCAGGGGTTGGGCCTCGATGCGCTCAACACGCAGCGCAAGCGAGGACCCGGGGGAAGGGGTCGTTGATTCAGTCATACCAACTCACTATATCTGACCGTCTGGTCCCTTACTGACCATAGCGCTTGAGCGGGGAGCGAACACCGCGGCGCACGCCCCTCCACTTCTGCACGTGGTAGGCGGGATTGAGGAAGAAACCGCTGATCTTTCGGCGCTTACCCACCTCGCGGTCGCGGGCTAGGCGCAGGGCGTCCTTGAGGATACCCGTCGTCACCATGCGCACGACCGTCGGGATCGAGGGCATGGCGACGTCGATGCCGACCTCGCGCAGGCCCTGGGTCTCCTCGAACATGCGGTCGTCGTACTCGGAGACGGTCATCTCGTTGGAGTGCAGGACGGCGGCGCGTGGCGCGTAGGCCTTGATGTATCCGGCCGCGATGACGTCGCGGCCCAGGAGCTGGTCCTCGGCGTAGGAGACGTCACGGTAGGGAACCTCGCCGGTGAGAATGTCCTTGCGGGCAGCGGAGTTCACGTCGGAGTAGAAGGTGACGGCGTTGCGCACGCCCTCGTCCTGGATGAAGTCGTCCTCGTAGAACAAGGTGGTGCCAAAGCCCGGGCCGAAGCCGTTGAAGACGCCCTTGATCTCGTAGCGCAGCAGCGGGAAGGCGTCCGGGCGCGGGATCTGGGCGCCCATGACGGCGACGATGCGGTCGGAGATCGCAAACGGCGCGGTAATCTCGTGGAGCCACCTGTCCGAGGCCGGGGTGGCGTCGTGCGTCAGGTAGGCGACGATGCGGCCCTTGGCCAGGTGCGCGCCGAGGTTACGGGTCTTGCCGTGTCCGAACTCGGAGTTGGGGATCTGCACCAGGCGCACGGACGGGTACTTCGCGATGATGTCGAGCGTGGAGTCGGTCGAGCCGGAGTCGATGACGAGGATCTCGTAGGTGCCGTCGAAACGCTGGTTCGTCAGCGAGGCGAGGATCTCGTCGATATGCTGCTCGCCGTTGTAGGTCAGGATGACGACGCTGGCGTCCAGCGAGGCGTCCTTCGCGTCCACGTAGTCCGATTTAGTAACCATGCGCTTGAATCTCCTGCCAGGTTTTCGCGATCCCCTCGTCGAGCGACGTCATTGTGAAGGGGCCAAATTCGTTGTTGACTCGTTCCGTGTTGAGCACGGATCCGAGCAGGTATGTCGAGGGGGTGGGGATGTGCTCGATCGCGGGTGTCGTCCCGGTGACACGCTCGATGGAGGCGACGATCTCGGAGACGGTGGTCTTGTGTCCCGATCCGATGTTGTAGACGGAGCGGGAGGCACCGCGCGCAATCATCGTCGAGACGATGGTGGCGAAGTCTTCCACGTAGATGTAGTCGCGGAACATGGAGCCATCCCCCATGACGGTCAACGCCTCGCCGTTGAGCACGTGGCGCAGGAAGATCGGGATGATGCCCTGGCGCTTATGCGGGTTCTGGCGCGTGCCGTAGGGGTTCGAGATGCGCAGCGACGTCGAGTTCAGGTCGTACTTGCGCGCGAAGAAACGCATGTAGTTCTCGATGGTGAGCTTACCGATGCCGTAGGGGGACACCGGCAGGGTGCGATCGTCCTCGCAGTAGCTTTCCTTGTCCTGGTCGCCGTAGATCGTGCCGCCGCTGGAGGCGTAGTACACGTGGCCCACCCCGGCGTCCACGCACGCGCGGAACAGGTCGATGCTGCCCTGGATGTTGGTGCGCACGTCCAGCGTCGGGTCGTTTTCGGCCGTCGCAGGATCCGTCGTAGAGAGCATGTGCACGACGACGTCCATGCCCGACACGGCGCGCGCCACGTCGTCCCTGTTGAGGAAGTTACCGTCGAAAGCCTCGACTCCCGAAGCCTTCCAGTGCTCACCGTTACCGAACATGTCGAAGGCGCGGATAAACGTGCCTTCCTGCGCGGCCAGCGCATCCACGAGGTGAGAGCCGAGGAAGCCATTTCCTCCGACCACCAGAATGTTAGGCATGCATGGCCTCCTCGAAATCGGAGACGAACTGGCGTCCGGAGTCTTCCCAGCTGAGCGTGGTGGCGGAGGCGGCGGCCTCGCGCGAACGCTCCACCTGGTCGGGGGCATCGATAACCCGGATGATCTCCTCGGCCATGGCGCCGGGCGAGAGCGGAACGTAGTCGATGCAGGGGTTATCGGAGACGAGCCTGTTGTTCGGCGCGTCGTTGACGACGGGAATCGTGCCGCACGAGGCCAGCTCGAGGGGGAGCAGCGACAGGTTCGTGAGGCTCATGACCAGGGCGACCGCGCACTTGTTGTACAGGGGCGAGAGCTCCTCAAGACTCATGGCGCCGTGGTTGACGTACTCGAAGGGAACCTTCCACTCCGACACGTCCCAGCCCGCCATGTGGATGCGAATGTCGGGGCGGCGCCTCTTGACGTCGGCCAGGACCATGCAGCCCAGCTCGAACCCGCGGCGCATGGTGACCGGGCGCGCATAGAAGAAGACGTCCGAACGGCGTTCATCGTTCGTGCGCTTGTACAGCGTCATCTCGGCGGCAAAGTCGAAGGGGTGTGTCGTCATGCCGTATTCGTCGTGGAGCTTGGTGGCCAGCCACTTGCCCGCGGTGAATGCCTCGAAACCGAAGCGGTAGGTGTTTTCGGCGAGCTGGTTTTCCGAGCCGACCGGGTAGAACGAGGGCTCGAAGTCCTGGACGAAGTAGAAGCGGCGGGCACGCGAGCGATCCAGGTAGGCGGGGTAGGCGGTCTCCCAGCCGGTCGCGAAGATCGCGTCGACGTCATCGCCGACGCCAACGGCCGGATCGTACAGGGCGTAGGAAGCCTTGAGGTTGGGGTAGTTGCTCGAGCGCTCGATCATCTCACGCACGCGGTCGGCATCGACGGGAATCGACTGGGACCAGTAGAGGAAAATCTTGACCCGGTGGCCGGCGGCCTCCAGGTAGGACAGGAAACGGAAGATGTTCTGGTGTCCGCCGGAGGACTCTCCGGGGGGCGACATGATCCACGCCGTCACGTACGGGCCCTCGCCCACGGGACGCGGATCCTTCTTCCAATGAGGCTCGCGCACCCAGTCGAGGGCGGCGGCGTCAGCAAACTTGACGAGCATCCCAAGCGGGTACTGTCCCTTGCCTTTGCCCTTACCGGAGTTAGCAATCTGATTGCCCAGCCCCTGCAAGAGACGGGCTGCCGTCATGCGACCCCCGTGTCGTTTGAGGTAGGAGGCACCCTTCGCGAACTTACGCACCAGCGGATTCGTCTGTGTCATGTTCGTCAGTCTAGCGCCTACAGGGATCGGACTTGACCGAGGAGTGACTCATCCCTTGCCGCAGCTCTGTATCTTTACTCACTTTCCAGCGTTTCCTTTGTGACAAGGAATCGCCGTAAATGTGCCCCACCACGACGTGTTCGACGCGCGTGGCGCCGACGCAGCGCGGCCGGAATCGCGGCGATACCCTGGGCGATGCCATGAGCCGCCGGACCGCGGAAGCCCTCGCGCGCGGCGCGCACGATGGAGCGAGCCAGCGCGTTGGCAACCACCGACCAGGCCGCGTGCTCAGCCGCGACGATCAGTCGGTTGCGCGCATTAACACGGGTGAACATCGGCGAAGTCGCGTCCGAGGAGGCCGCGTGCTCGTGATCAACCACGGCCTCGCGCACGAAACGCACGCTGTATCCAGCCTCGTGGAGCTTGTAGGACAGGTCCGTGTCCTCGTAGTACATGAACAGGTCGGTTCGTATGCCGCCGACTTCCTCCCAGGCGTCGGAGCGAATCGCGCACGCTCCCCCACAGACGCCAAAGACCTCGGCCGGGGCATCGAGCTCGGATGCGAGGCACAGCCAGTCGCGGTCCTGCCCGTTGCCCGCGCCGTCCACGATGTTCCCCGTCGAATTGACCAGGATCGTGCCCAGACCGGCCCGGGCCTCGTCGTCGCTGAGCCGCACCCAGCGCGTGGGACCGTTTCCGCTCAGGGCTACGGCCTCGCCGTCGCGCGCCTCGCGGTAGCGCCCGGCCAGGAGGATGAGCGCGGTCGTCGCCCCCACCATCGGGTCGCCGAGCGGAGCCAGGAGCGCGTCCAAAAACCCCTCGCGGACCGTCGCGTCGTTGTTGAGTAGGACGAGAGCGCCCTCACTCAGGTCGGAGGCTCCCGCAATCACGCCCGCACCGAAGCCATCATTGACACCCGCGTTGACGATCTCGACGTCGGCGCCGCCCACGCCGGGGCGTCTGCCCGCGAGCGCACGCAGCTCAGGCAGGTGGGCGGCGAGGACGTCGAGGGAGTCGTCCCCCGAGCCGTTATCGACGATGATCAGGCGGTCGCCCTGGCGCAGTTGGGGGGCGATCGAGCGGGCGGCCCGCAGGGTCAGGGGCGCGTTCTTCCAGTTGACGAGGACGACGCGGGCGCTGCGCCGCGCGGCTCCGGTCTGTTCTCCCGCGCCGGGGGTGTTCGTCCCGGCGCTCATTGGGTGCCCGCCAGCGTCTCGTAGAGGCGGGCGTGGGCGGCTGCTGAGGCTTCCCACGTGTAGTCGGTGGCGCGGGCGAGGCCGGCCGCGGCTAGGCGGTCGTGTTCGCTTCCGGCGGCGGCCTCCAGGGCGTCGGCGAGGGAACAAGCATCGGTGGCCGGCACGAGGAGACCCGCGTCGGTGCCCGTGATCTCCGCCATACAGGTGTCGGCGCTGGTGACGACGGGGGTGCCGTGCGCCATGGCCTCAAGGACGGGCAGCCCGAAGCCCTCCCAGATCGAGGGGAACGTGAAGACACGCGCTCCTGCATAAGCGCAGGCAAGGTCGGTGTCGTCGAGGCGTCCGAGGACGTGGGTGCGTTCGGCGGGCAGGTCCCCCCACTCGGGGTCTTCTCCCCACCCGGCGGGACCCACGAGGACCAGGTCGAGATCCGTGGACGAGGCCATGGCACGGTATGCGCGCAGCAACGTCGGCAGGTTCTTGCGGGGTTCGCGAGTGCCGACCCACAGGATGTAGGGGCGGGTCAGGCCGTGGCGGGCGCGGAAGCCCTCCACCTGGGAGTCGGTGACGGGCGTGTGGGTGAGGCCGTGCGGGATAACGGTGATGATTCCCTCGTCGATGCCCGCCTCGATGCAGTCGCGTGCGGTCGCCTCGGAGGGGACGATGACCGCGTTAGCACGGTGCTTGGTGATGTCGAGGGCACGGTTAAAGTAGGCGGCCCCGTGGGAGGTGAAGTGGCTGGCATCGCGCAGGAACGCGACGTCGTGAACGGTGACCACCAGCGGGCACGAGGTCGGGGGAATCGCCCAGGTGGTCGCGTGCACGACCTGCGCTCCCCCGCCCGATCCGACGCCGAGCATCCGGTCCACGCGCGGCATGCTCAGGCGGTCCCACGCTGCGTACAGGAGGCGGCGCGGCAGCGCGGAGTTGAGCACAGGAATCGCCAGGCCTACCTCTTCCGGGGTGGGTTCGCCCGCTCCGTGTCGCGCGGCGACGCCGACGGCGCGTACCCCCTGCGCGGCCAGGCGAGAGGCCACTTCCACGATGTATCGTCCCGAGCCTCCGGGCACGGGCTGCCACATCTGCTCAACTACCATTCCGACGCGTACGCTCATACCTCCAGGATAGTTGAGATGTATGTCAGCGTCTGCCCGGCCAGATACTGACATACAATGGGAAAATCCTTCGCAACGACCGGAGACCATTATGCCTTCCTCTCTCTCGTCCAAGCCCGTCCGCGTCCTCATGGACGCCACTGCGATCCCCGCGAACCTCGGCGGAGTGGGCCGCTACGTGGACGATCTGGTGCCCG
>ERZ773233.397-NODE-397-length-29890-cov-3.608681_pt1 | contig 29890 bp, 32 predicted proteins | sample MGYA00580991_ERZ773233 | MGnify/ENA primary metagenome ERZ773233 (study PRJEB29015, sample SAMEA2738178) | human oral metagenome | biome: human oral; feature: human-associated habitat; material: saliva | place: China | collected 2161 ...
TGAAAAAGCTGATGTATGCCATCGCTGCTGTCATTGCATTGGTAGGTGCATTTAATGTCTACTTTAAGATGCAGAATGGTGACCAAGACGTGAAGAAGACCATTATGATGACTATTGGTGGTTGTGTTGCTATGGTAGCTATGGCTACAGCACTCCCAATGTTCTTCAAATAGGTTGAGCAGGATATACCCGATATAGCTTAACGATAGCTATATCGGTGTATATCTCATCAATCTATATTTATTTGTTTGATATGGAAGAGTTCAATAGTTATCCTGTCTTTAAGGGACTACAAAAACCATTAGAGTTCATGGGTATTCGTGGAAAGTTTATCTACTATGCTGCTGGTACATTCTTATTAGGCTTTATTGGGTTTCTTGTATTTAACATTATAATTAATTTCTTTGCTGGTGCTATAGCCCTTGCAGTTATTGCTGGTACTGGAATTATCATCATCTTTATCAAGCAAAAACTCGGATTACACGCAAAGAAACGTTATAAAGGAATTGTACATTACACAGGGTTATTTGATTATTAGCTATGGCAAGGAAAAAAGAGAGACCATTTGATAAGTTGTATGCAGAACTTGAAGAAATCAAGGATGCACGTGGAAAGGTCATGAATACCGTTCTTTTTTCAAAGAATGGTAATTGGTCTGTTATTATCGAGATAGAGAATCCCATCCAACAATATTGTACGGATGCAGAGCTTTATTATAACTATGCTGATATATTAAGCAATATAATCCAAACACTAGGAGAAGGCTATTGTATACAAAAGCAAGATATATTTTGCAAACAGGGATATAATCATGCTATCACTGATGACATGAGTTTTCTCTATAAATCATATTTTAATTACTTCAGGGGACGTGAATATACCGATATTCGCACATTTTTAATCATTACACAGGAATTCAAGCAGAGTTCCTTCGTAAAGTATGACCCTAAAGCATGGCTTGATTTTCATTCAAAAGTCGGTAAGGTCATTAATATCTTATCTGAAAAAAACATACCATATTACAAACTCAATAAGAAGGAGGTTGCGGAATATGTACACCGTTTTCTTGCTTTTGATTTTAAGCCACAGCCGTTCTCTTTGAACAATATGAATGTTACAGATGAATATATTAAGTCAGGAGAAAGAGCCATCAAATCCTTCTCATTGGTTAATATCGACACTATTGATTTACCTACATTCATTCGACCGTTTAACACAATGCCAGTCAATGGCTTTAATATTGCAACTGATCTTCTGTCATTTCTTACAGATATACCATCTACAGATTGTGTTATTTATAATCAAGTAATACAGATACCTCAACAACGCCCATTGATGCGCAAGTTACAGAGTAAGGCAAAACGTCATGATTCGATGCCTGACCCAAGTAACAAGATTGCAAAAGCAGATATAGATCTCGTTCTTGATTTACTTGCTAAAGAAAGCAAGTTGCTTGTATATTGTAGCTTTAATATTATAACATCTTGTCCCCTTGCCAAAATAAACGACGTAAGTTCATTTTTAGAGACAAAACTGTATGATTGTGGTATTATGCCATCAAAGGCTTGTTATAACCAGTTAGAGTTGTTTACCAACTCTTTCCCTGGTATGTCCTATACTCTCAATAAGGAATATGATTTATTCCTTACCCTTGCAGATGCAGCAATATGTTTATTCTATAAAGAACATATGAAACATAGCGAAGAATCTCGGCTGAATGTCTATTATACAGATAGACAGGGAATACCTGTTTCTATAGATATAACAGGAAAGGAAGGAAAGATTAAGATGACAGACAATGCTAATTTTTTCTGCCTGGGTCCGAGTGGAAGTGGTAAGAGTTTCCACATGAATTCAGTTGTAGCACAGCTTCTCATGCAAGATACTGATGTTGTCATGATTGATACAGGAGATAGTTATGAAGGTATAAGCCATTATTTTCATGGTACTTACATAACTTATAGTAAAGAAAAACCAATCTCAATGAATCCATTCAGTATTACAACTGATGAGTATAATCTAAATTTTGGAGAAAAAAAGCAGTTCTTAAAATCTCTAATTTTCCTTATTTTCAAAGGAAATGAAGAACCTACAAAGATTGAAGATAAAATCATCAATCAAACTCTTGTTGAGTATTATGAAGAGTACTTTCACCCATTTGAAAAATTCTCTGAGAAAGACAGGGAACGTCTTCGTGAGCGTCTTTTGCTTGAAGAAAAAAAGAATGGCGAATATGAAAAGTATGAGCAAAAGTTAGAAGAAAAGTATGGTGATGATTATCGTATAGATGAACTGGAGGGAAATATAGACAAAGACTTGAATAATAATATTTCAGAAGAAGTTAATTCTGAAAATAATACTGAAGACTTTGACTTTACTACGGAAGAAAAAAATCATCACGCAAAAGTAGAGCGTCAAGTTAATAAGCTGCGCAATATAGTTAATGATAAGGCTGCATCTGATGGTGAAAAGCAGAATGCTAATAGGCAACTAATTCGCCTTATGCCCGAGCTTATTGAGGGAAAATATATGATGCGTATTGAAAAGAAGATTGATAGAATGGAAAAGAAACGTCGTAAACTACACGTAACCAACCTATTATTCAATACATATTATGAATTTGCCTTAGAGCGTATTCCTCAAATAATGGCTGAAAAGAAAATAGATTTCGATATAGATGACTTTGCTGCAATCTTGGAGCAATTCTATAAAGGGGGAGAATTGGAGAATACTCTAAATAACGACCTTGATAAGTCTCTTTTTGATGAGAAGTTTATTGTCTTTGAGATTGATAAGATAAAAGATGACCCTATTCTTTTCCCTATTGTCGTCTTGATTATTATGGATGTGTTTTTACAGAAAATGCGTCTAAAGAAAGGTCGAAAGGCTCTCATCATTGAAGAAGCGTGGAAAGCAATATCTTCCCCTACAATGGCAGGATATATTAAGTATCTCTACAAAACAGTTCGTAAGTTCAATGGTATTGCAGGTGTCGTTACACAGGAACTCAATGATGTGATAGATTCTCCTATTGTTAAGGAGGCTATCATCAATAACTCTGATGTAAAAATACTTTTGGATCAAAGTAAATTTAAGGATAGATATGAGGATATTTCAGCAATCCTTGGATTAACAGATGTCCAACGACAACAGATATTTACGGTAAATGCTTTACCTCCAAAAGAAGGTATTCCTTATCATAAAGAAGTTTGGATAAGCCGTGGACAATACTCTGATGTATACTCTGTAGAAGTACCGCCAGAATGGTACTGGGCTTTTACCACAGAACGTGTTGAGAAAGAGGCTTTAAAAGTCTATGAGAGAGCTTTCAATGATGATATAGAACAAGCAATTGCTCATATAGAAGCAGATAGAAAGAAGATGCAAATAGGAAGATACTTTGACTTTGCAGTCCTCGTTAATAAACATCAAAATATTATGAGTTTATGGAATCAATAAAAAAGGTATTATTGAGTTTAATAATCTTGTCATTATATTGTATTTCAAGTAATGCGGTAGTACGAGTAGTAATTGATAAGAAAAGTGTAGCAGCAGTAACGGCTAATACTGCTATTCAGAGTTCTATTGAAATTATCCATAATAAGACTTTGGAGGAAATACAAAAAAAACAAGAAAAGATTATGTCCTATACGGCTTCAATGGAGTCCATAAAAGAACTTTATCGTATGTCTATGCAGAATATTAGTGGCTTTGGAGAGGAGTCTGCTTATTATAGACAAATGGTTGATAACTTCTTACAAGTACCTGGCAATACCGCAAGAGCAGTAAAGGCTATTAATCGTTGTCCTGGTATTAACTACGTCAATAGTTTAAATGAAATAGTTAATATTCAGACAGATGTTGTAGGTTTAGTAGAAAAATTTGTAGACATAGTAAATAATGGTAAAGTTGATTTTTCCGCATTTACAAGTGGGAAAAGTAACGACAAGATATCCACCCTGTTACAAAATGCTCACTTAGGGAAAGGAGATGGATATAACTTCCTTGATCGGTATCAACGGCTTACATTAGCTAATGAATTGTTAGCCCATATCGTAGATATTAACACACGACTTAACCAAATCGTCTATATATGCGAATATTGCCGTACATTCAGTAATTTCATGTACAATATAGACCCTTTGACTTGGGCTACATATTTTCAGGGAGCAAACATGGTTCAAGGTGTTATCAATGATTGGAAATATGAAATGCAAGGTTAATTAAGTTTATCACTCTAAATTTATCCTGTAAAGAATGAAAAAGATTCTGCTTATACTACTTTTTATAGTTGGCTCCTTTACATATAGTCATGCTGGAATCGAGTTTCCTGCTGACATGCCTACAATAACAGCACTTATAAATCTACATAAGAAAATGGCTAAAGCCGAGGACGCTTCTGTAAATAAAGTGAACACAAGTTATATAGAACAACAACTTGTAACAGATAATGCTACTAAGTTTAATGATGTTCGAACTACGCTAAATACAAAGCTCAATAATGCACATCAATGGATAGTTCTTGCAGCTGCTATGTCAAAAACAACACTTGATGTAGGAAGTACTGTAAAGGAATATATACAATTCACAAAATTAATGGGAAAGAATCTATTACGCAAACCACAGGTAGCATGGTATTTTACAGAGGCGAACTACAATGTAAGTAAGAGAGTGTCGCTCTTAAAAAAATCTGTAGCTTTACTCGTTGCTTCTGAAACAAACATTCTTAAAGCATCAATGGATGAGCGTATGGAGATTATCTTTAACATTCAGGAACAGATTGCAATCATACGTGGTATTATCAACCAAGCTCTTTTTTGGAGCCGTTGTGTTACCATTGGAGGATTTAAATATGATAATATATGGGACATCCTTAACAGCGAAGTCTATACAGGTATAGCAAATGATATTATAAACTCATGGAATAAAAATCTTACAGAGATATGAAAAGAATACTTTTCTTTATAGTCCTCTTAACTGTGACTTTAACTGCAACAGCTCAGCAGCCTGTTCACGATTCACAAAAAGAACATCAGATACGTTCTATGGAACAAGGACATTGGGATTTCTCTCCTGATTGGTGGTACCTTCTTTTCCATAAAAATTATAGTGGTGCAAGCAAAAAATGGAAATGGAAAGGCTTTAAATCAGGCTGGCATGTTGTTTTCAAGGAAAGTAACTCTAATGTGAAAACTATTGCTCCACGTAGAGAAAAGCAGGTCGTAGTTCAAGCTTTAAAACAACAAATTATAGAAAAAGAGCGTAAAAAGATAGAAGAGCTCAATAATGAAGAAATAGCTCGTGCAGCTGACCGAAATTCAGACCTGGTATATGGGAAGTATAAGGAGTTATTCACAGATATGCAATCGTCTATCACAGAAGGATTGACTTATTGTATGATAAAAAGTAAAGGTAAGATGGCTAGAAGTATTAAAGAACTCACAGATAGAAATGAAGTGATAACTTCAAACATAGCCTACCTTCGCAAAACAGGAGTTGGATATGAACTTGAAAATGCAAAAAGAGAAAGAGGGTTTGCTAAAGCAAAGAAAGATATGGAAGAACTTGTAAAGAAGGTAACAACTCTTGCACGTCTCGCAAAAGCTTTTTATTAATTCATAAGAATGATGATTATGATAGACCAATTATTGAGCATAAATATGATGATGACAGCCTTTGTTAATCAGCTTCTAACAATGGGATTACCTGTCATAGATGAAAGTTTGGCTGAACTTATGAGTGTTATGAAGTCTGCTCCGACAAATGGATTGTTTGGAGAAATGCAAAGTATGGCAAGAGGCTTAGGAATAACACTTGCTTTGTGCGTTGGCTCATATGAATGTTGGGTAATGATACTTGGAAGGCGTGCAATGGACATTCTAAAGATACTACGTATTTTAGGTCTTGCAATTTGTATCCAGTTTTCTCCTTTGATTTGTAGTGCTTTAGATGTTCCTGGTAATTGGCTTGAAAGTAAAACACAAGGTATGGCAAAGGCTGCTAATAAGCAGGTTGCGACTTTAGAAAGAGCTGTAGCTACAAAACAACAGGAATATATGGACTCTCTGCGAAGCCAAATGTCAAAACAGGAAGAGCAAAAGGCTGCACAAGATGCTGCAACAGAAGATGGTATCTTCGACAAAATTAAAAATGGCATAGAGAACATAGGTATAAGCATTCGTAATTTTGCAAAGAAGGCTGCTGTTTTGTTAGAAACAAAAATAAGCGAGTGGGCAAATGATATCATTCGTTTCATTGGAGAAATAATATTTCAAATGTGCTATTACGGAATGTTAGTTGGACAACGAATTTTTCTCAGTGTATTAAAACTATTTTGTCCTATTATGTTTGCTTTGTCTATTGTTCCACCCTGGAGAAGTGCCTGGTCACAATGGATATCAAAGTATCTAACAATTTCTCTATGGGGATTTGTTGTTTATCTCATAGTCTACTATATAGACTTCCTAATTATGTATTATCTCAAATCAGATTTGACAGCATATAATTAACTTCTTCATAATGCAACTGATTGGAATAACATAAGTGCACTTGGTATGCAAGCTATTGGTACAACTTGCATGTATGTTGTCGGAATGTTAGCAGGTGCAAAGATTCTAAGTATGGTACCTGAGGTGTGTTCTTGGCTCATTCCTGGAGGTATTTCTTCTGGTGCTGGTTCTATGGCAGCTGGTACATCAGGTGGAACTGCAGGAGCTGCAGGAGCTGCTGTTGGAGTAGCTGTTGGAGCTGCAACAGGTGGTGCAAGTACTGCAGCGAGTGTTGCAGGAGCCTATAACCAAAGCCGTTCAAGTGGCGGTTCTGTTACTGGTTCTATAGTCAATAGTGCTATTAGTAATTCAAGCATTGGTAAAAGTTTCATATCAGGATCAGAACGAGCTGAAAAACTTAAAAATGGTGGAAAGAAAAAATAGAATTCATAGATAATTAAGAGAATATGTTAATACAGAGTTTAGAAAAAAAAACAAAATTAGCCTTGATGACTGTGTTGCTGACTATAGTCGGAAACGTAGTTGTCTGCGGTATGCTTATTATATATGGAGCTAATATCTTGTCAGATGAACGTAATCAAGTATATGTGCTTGATGGCGATATACCATTCCTTGCTGAACGTAGTAAACAGGAGCCTAATTTCGTTATGGAAGCAAAAGCTCATATTCAGCTCTTTCACCAATATTTTTTTACTCTTCCCCCTGATGATGACTACATCAAATGGACATTAGGAAAAGCAATGTATATGGCTGATGGTACTGCAATGAAGCAAAAGCAAGCTATGGAAGAGAATGGTTTCTTCTCTGATATTGTATCTTCGTCTGCGACCTGTACAATTATGTGTGATAGTATAAAATTGGATGAAAGAACACGAAAGTTCACATATTATGGGACTCAAAATATCAAGAGACGTACAAAGAGTATAAGACGCTCGCTCATTACTACTGGTGATATAGAAAATGTACCACGTACTCAGAATAATCCACATGGACTACTCATTACGCATTGGAGAACTTTAAAGAATACAGATCTTGAATATTAAAGCTATGACAGGAAAAGAAAACGAAAAAAAGATGCCAAGATACAAACGCCAGCTGCAGTATCTTTGCAGGCAAGCGTCCAATGGTTGGAAGCTGCGAGATAGAATTGATAAAGGAAATCAATGGGCATTAGAAAATCGCAAGACTTTCTTTGCCTTAGTTGTAGGTACTCTTAGTTTTGCTTTTGTGACAACTGCTATTTCTATTGTCTATGATATAACAAGAGATAAATCTTCTGATAATATAGATATGAAAATGAGTAAGCAAGAGAACTCTATCGAAGATATATCTCCTATGATGAATGGACTTAGACAGATTGAAGAAACAAAAAAAACAACAAAATTAGAATTTAAGCAAGTCACTGATAAAGGAGTATCTATTCATCGAGAACTTGATTCTCTTTTGGCGATTAAAGATAAAAGTCATGAAGATTCTGTGCGTATCGTACAGGATTATCGCCAGTTACAACGTATTGTCAATTTTTTAAAGAAAGGAAAATAATGAAAAAGCTAAATTTAAAACAGCCTAAGTATATTTTTCCTCTGGTAATATTTCTCCCTTTAACGTTCTTTGCCTATGAGATTTCATCAGTATTTGATGGAGGAAATACAACAACAGGGAAAGTAGCTACCGATTCTCTGAACATGGCTCTTCCTGATGCAGAGAATAGTGAGATGAAAAATAAGATGGCAGGTATGGAAGATTTAAATATGGGTGCCGATGGCTATTCCGCGATTGGAGGATTTGGAGAAGATGAAGAGCAGAAAGATTCTCTTGGCAATGCCTATTCTGAGGACGAAATGAATCGGATAGACAAAGATAATGCTGAACGACAAGCACAACAGAAGGCTCAGGAGGAAATGGAGCGAAGTCTTGCTGAATCTCGTAAGCATATTAACTCTTATGCTAACGGATGGTATAATAGTTATAATGGAGGAGGAAGAGTATCAAGCAGGAATAGCACTCGTAGTCGTCAAGACGAATTAGATGATTATGCTAAGGAACTTGAATATATTCAGAAACGAAGTCGTGCTGCACAGAAAGCCGTAGAGGATAACTTTAGAGAAGATAATGGTTATAATGGAGGTAGCTATGATGATTATGATGTTCCAAGCTATGGATATAGAAATGGGCAATCACAACGTCCTTCACATTCCTCAAAGAATAAAAAGACTAAGAAAGAGGAAAAACCACAAACGGTAGAAAAGGTACAGAGTAAAAATGCAGATAAGTTCAATACTGTTACTGCAAACAAAAGTATTGATTCCCCTCTAATCAAAGCAATGATAGATAAGACTACTAAAGCACATGAGGGAACTCGATTACGTTTCAAACTCCTTGATGATGTAACGATTAATAAAATTCTTTTAAAAAAAGGTACATATTTGTATGGACTTGTTACAGGCTTTGGTCAGCAACGTGTACTTGCAAGCATCACAAGTGTTCTTGTAGGTAATAAATTCATTAAAGTGAATTTATCAGTATATGACAATGATGGTATGGAAGGATTTTATGTTCCTGAATCTGCTTTTAGAGATATGATGAAAGAAGCTGGTGCGCAGGCTATTCAACAGAATATGCAATTTGGCAATAATACAGGAAGTACTATAAATGGAGAATCTGTAGCTTTACAAGCCCTACAGAATATTTATCAGTCGGCAAGCAGTGCACTTTCTTCCAATATGCGTAAGAACAAAGCACGTATTAAGTATAATACTATCGTTTATCTTATCAACACAGCAAATGAAGAATAACTAATTAAAAGAAAAAGTAATGAAAAAATTAATGCTATTATCATTAATGTGCCTTAGCACAATAATATCATGGGCGCAAAAGAGATATAAAGAAATTGTACCTGATACTGCAAAGGTACATTATATTCAACGTAAGAGTATAGAAGATGCTTATATCTTTGATAGCGATCTTCGCAAAAATACTGTATTTGTAAATGAGCAGATTACAACGCACATAATAATGCCCGAAAATGTTAAGCTCGTAGATATATCAACAAACAATATTATTGGCAATCAATGTGCTGATAATATTGTAAGAATTAAACCTGCAGGGAAAATGTACAACTATGAACTTGCAGGTACTATGACCATTATCGGAGAACGACATATTGCACAATTAAATATTGTATATGTGAAAGTACCCGCACTTGCAAATTCTATCTATAATATAGACCTGTATGATACAAAACGCTATACTAATCCCGATGTGATGATGCCCGAGGCTGACATGGCACGTCTAGCTTGGGCTATTTATGGAACATCTGCTCGTTTCCATAACATCCATTATAAGAAATATGGTATCAAGGCTGTTGTTAATAATATCTACTCTATAGATGATTATTTCTTCATAGACTTCTCTTTGTATAATAACACTAACATTAAGTTTGATATTGATGAGATAAGAGTTAAGCTAACAGACAAGAAAGAAAGTAAAGCTACTAATACTCAAACTATAGAGCTAACTCCTGTATATGAACTTAACAAAGCAACTTCTTTCAAAAAAGGGTATCGTAATGTTATTGTGTTGAACAAGCTAACTTTCCCTGATGAAAAGATACTCAATTTGGAAATTTCTGAAAATCAAATATCAGGGCGTGTATTGTATATTCCAATAGAATATTCAGATATATTACATGCTGATGGGTTTGACGAACATCTAATGAAGAGTCTTTCACTTAATAGATAATTTAGGAGAAAAATATATGAACATGAAAAAAATACTATTACCCCTAATGTTACTACTCACCATAACATTAAATACCTATGCAGGTGATGGAGACCAGTTCTTTACATTAAACACTGGTATTATGTTTAGAAACACTCTGAACGCCAGTTTTGGCTATGAAAAAGAATTGAGTTATGACAACGCCTTCGAGATATTTGGTGAAGCTGGAAACCGTTGGGGAAGAGACCCCGAATGTGGTAAGGTGTGTAGTAAGTCTTTTTGGAAAAACTACTACTGGAATGGTGGCATAGTTTATAAGAAAAGTCTCGTCCGTTGGCGTAATTCAACATTGCGTCTCAATGTCGGTCCCATAGCAGGAGCTGTACGTGGTGATTATTTCTTTGGTGCAGAAGGTAGTTTTGAATATAGCTATACTTTACGTAGTGGAGTAAAACTCGTTCTCAAACAGAAAAACAATGTGTGCTTCATGCATGGAGATACCTTCCGAAATGGACTAACTGTAGGAATTAAAATTCCTTTGTAAGAAAGAAGAGTATGAAAACAAAATCAATGATATGGCTTGTAGTCGTAATGCTACAAATCTTTCAATTATCTTCATGTTCAGAACATATAGATGATGAATGGCATGGTAACATAACACCTGGTTGTATTTTACTATCAAACAATCAGATTATTTCAGAAAAGTTCTTCGACACAACAAAAATGAATGCTGTAGGTGTTGTTATCGGAACAAGGCAAGATACAGTATGGGTTGTCAATACTAAGGAATTAGGACGATTTTCTTATCTTGATACATTAAGTACAGTCTCTAATGTTTCTTCAAATGAAACGCTTTTGTGTGGTTTAGAGAATACTGCAGCAATCCTTAAGTCAGGAAGAAAAAGCCCTGCTGTTAATGTAATAATGTCTTATTCTTCTACTGTTACAGGATGGTCGTTACCATCTATCGGTGAACTTAAAATGTTATCAGCTAATTTAGAGGCTATTAGAAAATCTATGCAGACTATCAAAGGAGATGTTTTCTCAACTTCTCCTTATTTAAGTTCTACACCAGACGGATCTTCTTCGCAGACAGAAGAATTATACGCAAAGTGTATAACACTTCAATCAGGTTATGTTTCGTCTATCCTTAAAACAGATGCGGCACAAATACGTCCTGTGTTGAGAATAAAAGTAAGATAAAATAAACACACACTTTAACCTATGGCAATAGACGAAACAAAGGAACAGCAGCAGATATACAATATTTTTAGAAGTTGTATCTATATTATCCTTATCCTTGAACTTGTTATGAATTTACCAATTCTTACAGGTGATCCGATAACAAAATTTCTTTTATCCTTCTTATACAAGCTAAAGCTCTTTAATAGTGTTATTGGCTGTAAGTTTATGGAATTGGTATGCATAGCAGTTACGTGTACAGGAACAAGGGCAAAGAAGGAGTTGAAATTCAATATGAAGACAATGGTAGTCATACCATTAGGTATTGGCTTTTATCTCCTACTAACAAGTGTATTGGTACATAAGGATAACTGGGGTGGAATAATATTAGGTTTACCTACCAATAGGATAATATATGCCTTTTGTTCTGTCATTGGTATCATGCTTGTTCATCAGGGATTGGATGCTATAAGTAAGTACTTCAATCACAAACTTGGAGATGACCGTTTCAACTTTGAAAATGAGAGCTTTCAACAGATGGAGAATAAGGTTGATAATCCATATTCTGTAAATATACCAATGATTTTCTACTTTAAGAAGCGTATGCGCCATGGTTGGATAAATATTATTAACCCCTTTCGTGCAACTCTTGTATTAGGAACTCCTGGATCAGGTAAGTCATTTGGAATTATAGACCCTTTTATTCGTCAACATTCAGCTAAAGGGTTTACAATGATGGTATATGATTACAAATTTCCAACTCTTGCAAAGAACCTACTATATCAGTACTGTAAGAACAAGAAGTATGGTCATTTACCTGAGAATTGTGGATTCCGCATCATCAATTTTGCAAATGTAAGATATTCAAATCGTATCAATCCTATTCAAAAGAAATACATACCTGATATTGCAGCAGCATCAGAAACAGCAGCAACGCTTTTAGAGTCTCTCAACAAAGGAGGTGGAGATAAAAAAGGTGGTTCAGAGGCTTTCTTTAAGAATGCTTCTGAAAACTTTCTTGCAGCTATCATATACTTCTTTGTTAATTTTCATCCTACAGGTTATCTGAAAGGAAAAAAGCTAAAACGATTCTTCCACTATACACGAATAATCAATATTGATCAAGTTGAAGAAGGTACATTGCAACTTGTGTATAAACAATGGACGGATTATGCGGGTATTAACGAAAAGGGAGAAGTTATACTTGATTTTAATAATGAAGAGTTTGTAAATATGTCATTAGACAAAGATGGAATCTTCGTAGAACTTGAGGGATTTTCTTACAAAGACAGTGATAATTGTCTTGTTACCATTACTGAAGCATGGTATGAAGATAGTAAAGGGAATAGAGTTACGCCTGACACTATAACAGGAGAATATTCTGATATGGCTCACGTGCTTCAATTCCTAAATAAATCATATGATAGTGTGTTCAAGATATTGATGAGCGATAATGCTATCAAGCCTCTCATGGCTCCTTTTGAATCAGCTTTTAAAAATAAAGCTATGGATCAGTTGGAAGGTATGGTAGGAACACTTCGTGTTGCTGCTGGTCGCCTTGCTACAGAGGAAGCCTACTGGGTTTTTACAGGTGATGACTTTGACTTAAAAATATCAGATAAGACAAATCCAAGTTATCTTGTCATTGCTAATGACCCTGAAAAGGAACAGGTTATAGGCTCATTAAATGCTTTAATACTAAACCGCCTTGTGGTTAAGATTAATAGTAAGAACAACTATCCCTGTAGTCTGATAATAGATGAGTTGCCAACACTTTATTTTCATAAGATAGATCGATTAATAGGTACAGCACGAAGTAACAAAGTATCTGTCACACTTGGTTTCCAGGAACTACCTCAACTTGAAGCAGATTATGGAAAGAATGGTATGCAAACTATCATAGCTACATGTGGTAATGTATTTATGGGTGCTGCACGCAACAAAGAAACGCTTGAATGGGCACAGAATGATGTGTTTGGAAAAGTGAAACAGACAAGCAAATCAATTTCTATCAATGACCAAAAGGTTTCTACCTCTATATCTGAAAAAATGGATAACCTGCTTCCTGCTGCAAAAATAGCAGATATGGCTACTGGATGGCTGGCAGGGCAAGTCGCTCGAGACTTCACCCCTACTCCCAATGGGGCTATGAATACCTTTGAAATAGAAAATTCAGAAGAGTTTAAAACTTCAAAGTATTTCTGTAAAACAGACTTCGATATGAAGAGAATAAAGACAGAGGAAGAAAAATATGAGGATATTCCACCTATTTATGACTTTGGCTCTGACAGGGACATGAAAGTTATCCTTAGTCGTAATTTTAATAGAATAGAGTCTGAGATAGAAAACATGATTAATGAACTTTTACCACCTGGTAAACCAGTAAAATAATGAAGAAACATATGACACAAAATGTAAGTAATTTGCTGCAAGAGAAATTAGGTAATCGTTTAAAGAATGTGCGCAGGTATTTAATGATGACACAACAGGAAGTTGCTGAACAAACAGATGTATCTGTGATAACAATATCTAAGATAGAACACGATAAAGTTGTTAATTCAGATTCTTTCTTACGATTGCTTCTCTTTTACTCTAATTACATATCAGCAGATTTCCTATTTGCAAAGGATTTCAATGTTGCAGATGCAGATAATTACACAAAATCCTTCTCCTTAAATACGATTGTTAAGGCTAAAATAGAAGTGATAAGAGAAGAATTTGAGAAGGAACTATCTAAGCTAAAGTCTGAATATATACAGAAACTTACCGAAACGGCTAATTTACTTTAAGAGAAAATAAGAGTAATGTTGAAATATATTTGTATATTTGATATACAAATGTATCAAATTATGGCTCCAGCAGCCTATTGTCTCGTTTAAAAAGAGAATGTTATGATAGTACTTCTTGCTTGTATCGTTGGCTTTTGCCTTGGTAAATTCATCGTCCAAGTCTTTGTTTTTGTGGCATTATTGTTAGTATCCACAGCAAAAATGCTATTTAAGACAATGTTGACTATAAGTAATATTGCTTTCCGTATGATAAGATTTATCTATCGTAAGGTTTACGAATACTATCAGAAAAATAAGATTGGAGCAAATGAAGTTAGATCTTTTAGCCCTCAATAATATGGTAGTTTAAAAAGGTCAATAAGTAGATATTGTTATAATCAAGTTCATTTTGTGGACATGATAGGTATATTTTTTTAAGGTAAAAAAGATGGGAAGTAGCATAAAAACTACTTCCCATCACTTATTTATGACAACAACTAAAACCTCTTATAATGAGTTACTGATACTTCTTACTTTAGACAAATAATTTGGGTCAGAAGTATAGCCTATTCTATTAAGAAAACCGAAGTAATCTCCACCCTTATATTTATACTGAACATAATCCCTATATGCTTTTACAGATTCTTCCCAGTTATTAAATCTATAATAAGAGCCATCTGATGGGCGACGTAAACCAAACAAGTTATTATAATTAAGACAAACATTAGAAGTAAAGTACCCTGTTTCAAGTAAAGCCTGTGCTACTACAATCTTCGGATATAGGATACCATATTTATCTATTATCTGATATAAATTATTGATATTGAGTTCTTTAGGTGGCTTTGTTCCAAATCTAACATATGCAATTTTATCACGTAAACTTGTAATATATTTATTTAAATATGCTATGAAAGGAGCAGGATTAAGGCTTTTACCATTAGAGGAAATCTTAATATGTAAATGAGGTCCCGTAGAGCGTCCTGTACTTCCTGATATTCCTACAATAGTCCCTGCATATACTTCGTCTCCCTGTCTTACCGCTATTACAGATAGATGCCCATAGAGGCATTGTATATGTCCATAATCAAGGATAACGTGATTACCATATCCTTTTTTACTATACACAACCTTTAAAACTCTACCAGGAAGCATTGAATAAACATGTTTCATATTACATTCAAGGTCTATTCCATCGTGGAAGGCAGAACACTTTTTAAAAGGGTCTTTTCTATAGCCATATTTAGACGTAACACTAATAAAATCTAAAGGAAGACAGACGTCCATACGTTGCTTTATCAAACCAAATAATAGGCTATCTTTAACATTGACAAATACTGGAACATCTTTTTCTATAGAGATTTCATGCCCTTCTGTAGTCGAAAAGAAGTCGATTAGATAATCATCTTCTTTCGTAGATGCTTTTACTGATTTCATAGAGTCTTGATAAGCATAGAAATACTCTTCATGACTACCACGTACAGCTTTCTTTTTCGTAGCAGTGTTATTAGTAATTTTAATTTCTTTTTCCCTCATGATAGTGTAGAATTGTGCTTTCATTGTTAATGGAAATAGCACTAAAGAGGTCGTACCAATTATCAACGATTTTACTTTCATCTTACAATGTTTTTTTTTAATTTTGAATCAAAATTAATACAAATATATGGATATGGCAATGGTAAATCGTTTTTTGGAAAAAGACATTCCATACGGCAAATTAGCCAATCTTGGTATTGATAGAGAAAAGACTTTATCTATGCCAAAAGATTTATTAGAGAGTTTGATGAGTGGTAAAGTTACTCCCCTCGTTCAAGCTCATGTTCGTTCAGAAAGTGGAATAACTTATGAAGTTCCACTTAAACTGCAAATTATAAGAGATCGAGAGGGAAAGATAGATTTGATGACTTACCCTGTCAGAAAGAGTTTAATGAGTGATATTTCTCTTTCTGAAAATGAGAGGGAGAGACTGCAACAGGGTGATACCATTCGCAAGGAGATAAATGAGAATGGAGTTCGTCGAATGCAATTCATTCAAATGGATAATGAGACAAAATCCCTTATTAAACGGAATGTGAGTAATTTACGCCTTCCTGAGCAGATTGCCCAAATTGAGAAAATTAATGATATTCAGCTTGGTCAGAATCAGAAAAATGCCATTAAAGAGGGAAAACCTATCGAACTGGAGATTGGTCATGAGAAAGTCTCCGTTGGTGTCGATTTGAAAGAACCACAAGGTTTCAAAATTGTAAAAGGAGACATGACGGAATGGGAACGCCAACAAAAGATTAAATACGATATGGCGAATGAGGGATTTATGGGTTATGTTCTCACCGATCAAAACCGATGGGAATATCAAAAGGTTGTTGATAAACTCCAACATAAAGAAAATAAGTTGGAAATCAAAGAAGAACAAAAAAAGTCAGCAGGTATTAAGATCTAGCACTAAATATCCTGTTACTAACACAAGTATAGTCCTATATTTTATTAAGGATTAAGATAATAATTAATTCACCCTTGATAGGGACACTTTAATACAATTACCGAATTAGCTGATAGTAGTCTTCTCGGTAGTCTTTAATATATTTCCCCAGTTTTAAAGACTGTTGTTCAAGGAGCATAAGATTTTGTTTTATGCCCAGAGAAGACTTATCTCCTGTCGCAGGGGAGCAATCATTATATAAATTAAAGTCTTATCAGAAGTTTAAAGGTTTTTCTGATAAGCAAGAATATATCTATACCCTTATGGCACGTCCATATGGTAGAGATACACAGCCCGAATTTGGTTTCGTACGTCATCAAGACTCAGGAACTACATTTGGGCAAGTCGTTTTTGATCATTTACTTTCTCCAGCACAGTGCCGTAATTATAAGTTAAGACCTGATAGTGGTTTACAAGCACTTGTTGGTAATTTGTATGCTAATGTAAATATTCAAAACGGCAACTATTTGCTTTCTATTGAAAGCTATGATTCTAATACTGGGCTTTTCAAAATTTCAAAGAAACAGGATGGGAAGAATATGTCCATATCGTGGCTGAACTGGCAGGATATGATAGATATACTTGTGCGCTGCGAATGGAGGATTCTTTCAACTACACATAATAAACAATCATTCTTATGGAAGAAAAAGTAAAACCGTTGGTGGAGCAGGAAAAAGCCGTTCGGAGAGATTCAGAGAGTCTTTCTGATAAAAAGACTGCAAAGAAATCAGAAGTCTTTTATTTCTCGGTTGTACATCTACAAGCTGGAGAGGATGTGAAGGACATCAGTGCAATGCACAAAAGAGGTCATTTAAACAAACTGCTTACTACAGTTACAAGTTATGACCAAGGCAATGCCATAACATTAGATAACATCTTTAAGTCTCCATTACAGAAAAAAGGAGACGAGCTTTTGCGTGAAAATAAAAAATATGCAGTTGTGTACAATAGCACAGAAGGGGGTTCTTATGAGGTTTTCCGAAAAGTTCAAGAACAGGAAGTAAAGAAAAACATAGAACGACACGGACTTCTCGAAAACGCAACCAATGATGTAAAACTATTCTATCAGGCAAACAAACATAATGCACAAAAACTATCTGATAACGCCTCGGCGTCACCTATCATAAAGCAGTATAATTCACTGAAAGAGCAACACCCAGACGCTTTACTTCTTTTCCGAGTTGGTGATTTTTATGAATCATACAAAGAAGATGCAGTGAAAGCCTCGAAATACCTTGGCATTGAGTTAACAATGCAGAAAAATGGAACACAAGTAATAGGCTTCCCTAACAATGCCCTCGATAAATATCTTCCAATGTTGATTAAAGCTGGTGAACGTGTTGCAATTGTCGATCATTTAGAAATGGTACAGAGAAAACAAGAAAATCCAAGTAAAAGACATGAGGAAGATATAAAGCTTGATAGACAACAAAGTTCTCAAAAAGTATCAGATACAATAAGTGCGACATCGGCTCAGCAACAAAAATTTATAGATGATATTAAAGCTGCCATGGGCACCACAAGAATGGTGGTTCTTCCTGATTTTGGAACTCAAAAGGGTGTTGTTGCAGGTACTGGAGAAGATAAGGGTATATCTCTAAGTCGTGTATATGCTTGGAATGACAACATTTCTTTTGCAGGTTCAGTTCCAGGTGATGATGCTCAAAAGCGTAGATATTATCATCCTGAAAATATTCGTACTGAGTTCTATGATTATCTTGTTAGCGAAGTGAAGAAAGCTGTTGCTCCACAGCTTATTACTGAGAATGGTCAAAAAGTTACATCTGCAAATCTTTATGAATCACCAAAACAGGAAGGAAAATATTTCTTCTATGCTCGCCTCGATGGTGTAGGCTTACATCCAAAGGCTGTTAAGCCACAGGACGTAGAAGCCTTCATGAAACAAGAACTATCCGTTAAGGATATGTTTGAAAAATATTACCCAACTAAGATGGCAAAACAGTTGGATAAAGAAGACTTTGATAGTCTCAAACTTTCAGATGGAAATGAATTAACCAAGTTCAGAGTATATAAACAACGTAATGAGGAAAAATCACATTTCGGAGAATACCTCTTGTATGCCGAAATGGGTAATAAGCGTTTCCATGCTACACCTTTAAGTCATGACCAATTAGATGCCTACTTTGATAGAACACAAAGTAAAGGACAAATAGCTGAAAAGGTAATTGGTGAACAGCTTCATCTAAAGTCTGCGTATGAGAAATACAAATTACCAGAAAACATACCAGTACAAGAAGTTCGTGTTCGGAAAGTTCCTGAAGGCGACTGGCTAATTTCTGCCAGTTTAGGAGATAAAGGACAGACTTCTGAACGTAAAGTTTCAAGTAATGACCTCTACTCCCTCTTTAAGTCTAAGACAGCTACAAGAGAACAACTGGCAGCAAAGTATTTGACCGAGGATATTAAGGACTTGTCTCGAAGTAAGCCCTTAGAACGATCACAAGGCTTAAAAATATAAACGTAAGCGATCGCAAAGAAACTTAAAATCAAAATGCCACAACCTCACTACAAAGTGAGGTGTAGCAAACTTCAAAATTACAATAAACAATATGGAAATAAAATCTTTTGAAGAATTAGAACAGCTTAAGCAGGAAGGACGAATAGGATGGGTAGAGTTTCTCCTGCAAAGTGAGTATGGAGAGAGCTACAAGCTTTGGCTTAATGACAGAGGTGCAGAAGCTGATGAGGATAATGCAGAGTTATTTCTTGAACAAACAGATGCCTCTTTCTTTGATAATCAAGAATTTCTTATGTAAAGACTATGGCATACCAATACAATAAAAGCAATTCGCAAAGCTCCAGTGATAAGGCTGTAGAAGCATTTGCAGCAATGATTATCTCTCGTCTTGAAGAAGTTAAGGCAAGTGAATGGAAGAAAGGGTGGATTGGAGGAAATGGATACCAAGGAATGCCACAGAATATGAATGGTAGAACTTATTCGGGTACAAATTCTTTATTCCTATTTATGCACACCGCAATGAATAACTATGCAGCTCCTATATATCTTACTTTTCTACAGAAAGAAAAAGAAGGTTTGCGCCTTAATAAAGGTGTGAAAGCTATGCCTGTAGTGTATTGGGACTGGAATATCAAAGATGCAGAAGGGAAGAAAGTCTCTTTGACTGATTATAGAAGTATGTCGAAAGAAGAACGAAAGCACTGCGAAGCTCGTCCCTTCCTTCGCTCCTTCCGTGTCTACAATATTGACCAAACTAACATGAAAGAGGTCAATAAAGAAAAATACGATAAACTTGTCGCACAGTTCCAGTTCCCTAAAGTTGCAGACACACAAGGAATGTATAAGAATGCTGCACTTGATAGAATGTTTGAGCATCAGGAATGGTTATGTAAAATTCACTGCGATAAACCATCAGCTGGAGCTTTCTTTAACCCCACTCATGATTTTATTGTAATTCCACAAAAAGATCAATTCAAGATAGGAAAAACAGAAAGTGATATTTACAAGGATGGTATGGAGTATTACTCTACTGCCTTGCATGAAATGACACACTCTACAGGAACAGCTGAGCGTCTGAATAGAAATATGGAAGGACGCTATGGAGATCCTAAATATGCAAAAGAAGAGCTTGTTGCAGAGCTGTCAGCGGCAATGGTTGGTAATACTATGGGCTTTGATAAACGAATTACTGATAATAGTGCAGCTTATATTGACGGTTGGCTTCATACACTTCGTGAAGAGCCTCGATTTATCATGTCTGTGATGGCAGACGTGAATAAGGCTTCAAATCTTATTCTTGAAAAAATTGATGAGCAAAAACTTGCCTTAGGCGAAAAACTGATATTGAATAATAAGCAAGAAGAAAAGCAGTTAGAGCAGGTTCCCACTGAATCCATAATTCCCAAGTGGGATATTATGGAAACAGATAGAGCATACACAGATAAAGACGTAAAAGCATATACTGAGCGTCTACATAAGGCTGCCTCTAAATTAACTTCCCACATTACTGATGCTCGCATATTAGAGGACGAAAATGGGTATCGTTTTCTTTTCAAGAATAATGATAAAATGAGCGAATTGAACCAAAAGGATATTCCTGCTACCTTGCAAACATGGTTAAGTAATGTTTCAACGGAAAAAGAAATTTTACGCAACAATGGTTATCCAAGTATACTGCATAAAGGTGAAAATGTTGATCTTATAGCTTCACTCGTCTATGCTGATATCAACTCACAGCATATAGATCGTAGCAATTCCGAAAAGTCTTCAATTACAGCAGGGATATATAAGCAACCAGCAGGTAATTATGTCGTTCGTGCATCTGTAAATGGTCAAGAATTAGAGCCTAAGCCTATAGATAACAAAACAGCTGTTACCTACCTCAAAATCGATGATAATTCTCAAAAAGATAAGATGCTTTCTGATATTGTAAAAAAGCATTATGGAGAAGAATTATCCATGCCAAGAGTATCACAGCATGTTTCACAAGGATTAAAGATATGATAAGCTTATGAAGGAATATCAAGTAGACTTCAAATCTTTGAAGTCAAAGGTTGGAATTGATGACGTAGCTTACAGCTTAGGTTATCAAGTGGATAGGAAGGCTGGACTCGGAAGATATGTAGAGTTTGTTCTTCCTGATGGTGCTGGCGGAAGGAAAGATACGATTATTGTTAGCCATTTAAATGAAAAAGCACAACAAACTTTCTTTCGTCGTAATGGGCAACGTGGCGATGTGATTAATTTCATTCAAGAGAATGCTGGTTCTTTTGGCATATCGGGGCGTAACAACTGGGACTTAATCAGCAAGGTTATGGCAAGGTTTGCAAATGAACCTATTGAAGAAAAAGTTCCTCTCCCTTATGCACAATTAAGTACTGATAGTAAGAAATTCGACCCTAAACTTTATCAGACAAAGCCTATCATGAAGAATATTGATAAGGCTCAATATATCTTTAAACAACGAGGTATAAAGCGAGATACTGTAGAAACATTTGCTCCTTGGATTCAACAGATTAAGGACAATCGAATTGAAAAGGATTTCTTCAATATAGGTTTTCCTTATAAACAACCAGGAAGTGATAAAGTTGAAGGCTATGAAATACGTGGCTATGGGAGTTTCAAACGAAAAGCAACTGGAACAAACTCTACTACGGCTGCGTGGATTGTTGATTTCTCCAAAAACAACAATCCGCAAGATATAAAGCATGTGTTTTTTGCAGAAAGTGCTTATGACATTATGGCGTTCTATCAAGCAAACAAAGCAAAACTACAGGGCGAATTAGACAAGTCTGTATTTGTATCTATTGGTGGTACATTCTCTAATCAACAGGTTGCAGGAATAATGAACTATTATTCACATGCTCGTGCTATAGATTGCTTTGACAATGACATTCCTGGTCGTATTTATGGAATGCGAATGGTTAGTGTTATTGAGAAAGTACCTCTTTCAATTAATCAGCATGATAAAATGATAGATGTAAACTATAACGGATTAACTCATATCCTTGATGCAGAAACAGCTAACTTACATAGTTTACGCTCTATAATTCCTTTTAAACGAGAATATGGAATAGAAAAGGCTCCAGCAGCCTTCAAAGACTGGAACGATGTAATTCAAAATAAGCCTTCCACTATGATACTTTCAAAAAGCAAATATGAACGAGACGAAAGTCTTCGAGAAAGAAGGACAGGTGGTATTAAGATGTAAATGTGTTATGGATATATCTATCAAGCCAAACTATAGAGAGTTTCTTTCTGAAAACTTAGGAATAAGCTGCCTTTTCTTCATAAGTATTATTGCCATGCCTTTATCAAGGATAATAGATAGTCAATATATACAAATAGGTATTTCTTTTTGTTCTTTGATATTGGCAGTTGTTCTCATAGTTAGATACATTATGCTTACAGCTGTTATATGGATTGTGGGTAGTTCTACTTTGAGCCGTATTCAAGGTGTTTTCTCACGACATACGGACTATATTGAGCTTTACCGTGTTGTGGATTATAGAGAGTCACAAACTTTCTGGCAAAAGATATGCAAAGTTAAGACTATCAGCATAATTTCAATGGACAAAACTGATAGTTTAATGAGCATATATGGAGTAAAGGCTACTCTCCCTTTGGTACAGATAATTCGTAATCGAGTAGAAAAATGTAAACAAAACAAAAGAATATATGAAATTACAAATCATTAAAACAATAGCTATTATTGCTATTTTTCTATGTCTCAATAGAACAACTATATCTGCTTCTGTAATACAAGTAGACCCAGCTTTAACAAGTGCTATAACCCTTCAAATGACAACTCTTCAAAGTATTTATTCTAAACGTGATAAAACTCAAAAGAAGATTATAGTAGCAGAAGCAGCTGTGACAATAGCATTAGACAAAATGCATAAGGTAGAAGATAAAGTACTTGGATATATGGCAAATGTACAAGGAGCATTTCAAAACCTTTACCAAATCAAACGAGCTGGTGAATTAGTAGCGAAAGATATTCCTGCTAATATTGGGAATGTTCGTAAGGCTATTCGCATTGGTGGCTTTCAAGGAACTTTCCTTTCTACTGTGGTTGGTAGTGAACTTACTAACATGACAACAGAAATGATGAGTTTATATCCTTTTTTAGAGCAGCTCGTTACCAGTGGTACGTACAATACTAAAGAGTTTGATGAGAATGGAAATATAATAGATAAGAAACATAAGGTAAACCTGCTTAACTCAGCAGAACGCTATTACATCTGTAATACTGTATTAAGCAAGTTAGAAAACATCAACACATCGCTATATCTTCTTGCATGGGAGATTCAAACAATGCGTTGGCGAGATTTGTTTCTCAAACTCGATCCAGAAGGATGGGCTGCTGTAATGTCAGGAAAAAATATCGTAGAAGGTCTTATTTCTGATTGGAAATATAATTTACGAATATATAATTTTGGAGTCTATGATGATTTAATTTAATCATATCCTTTTTAATGATACTTTAATGGAAAAAATAGAAAGAAATTTCGGATTATGTCCTGTATGTGGTGAAGGACATATTATTAAGACTAACAAGGATTATGTGTGTACGAATAAACTAAAGCCTTCAGGTAATGGGAAATCTTGTCGTTTTTCGCTGCCATTACATTTGCATGGTGTCGAAATTACAGATTCGATAATACACCAACTGATACAGAATGGTAGTACAGAGGAACTGACTTTATCTGATCAAAGAAGTTTTTCATATAGGGGACACCTTACTATTGTTAAGGATAAAGGATATAGTGTAGAAACAAAAAAGATAACACTCAATGCTGTGTGTCCTGACTGTGGTGGTAAGATTGTATTAACTCGCTTTGGATATGCGTGTGAGAATAGTATTAATGTAAATTCGACTTGTACCTTTCATATTTCAAATTTCATCTGTAATAGATTTATATCTCCAGACGAAGCAGAAGCCTTCTGCAATGGAAGAGGAGACATACTTGATGGGTTTTATAATAAGCAAGGAAAGTGGTTTTGTGCCTATTTGTCGAGAGGCTCACATGGAGAGGTTGAACTGACATCATTTGTTGGCAAGTGTCCAGAATGTGGAGGTGATATTCTTGTTGGTACAACTGCTTTTAACTGTTCAAACTATAAACATGGTTGTAACTTCAAAATATGGAAGCATTATTATGGACACAAAGTTAATTTGCAAGATGCAAAAGAACTTCTCTCCAATGGTCACTTACAAAAGCCTTTCACGGCTTTTGATAAGTATGGTCACATTCTTGCACTTAATTTACAGTTGGGAAGTCACAACGAGATACAAATAGTTTCAAACAAATAAAGATAAGACATGGAAGAAAGAACTATTACATTAAATGAACTTATTCGTCTTGCAAAGACACGTTCAGGTTTATCACAAGAAACTTTACGAAAGAGTTTACAAGCTCTTTTAGGAGCAACAAGTGAAGTATTAGATGAAGGTAAAAGAGTATCTTTAGATAATTTCGGTAGTTTTTGTGTAAGAACAATAGAGGAACGTACTGTTACTCCTCCTCCTCCACACAATACACCTGTTATCGTTCCAAAGCATCAGATAGTTCGTTTTAAGCCCTCTAAGAACATTTTTTTATATCACATAAAATACTAATTTCAATGAAGAAATTACCAATAATTATTATCTTTCTGGCTGCATTGATGATTGTTTCGTGTCGGTCTTCTAAGTCCGAAATGACACACAGAGCCAAAGAGAATCTTGAAGCATCGCTTGATTATCCAAAGCAATTAAAGATAATTGCCCACTCACAACCTGACTCTGCTTTTGGAGTTACCTATTTCACTCGCAATGAAATCACTGGTATGTTGAAGGTTATGGCTGTTGTTACTAAACAACTTATGGCTAAGACAAAAGATATTAGTGATATTTCTAATAGCGATGCATATACAGTTGGTTTGATGCGTCGTCAAATGAATGCAGCAACAGAAGTGCAAAACATGATTTTCAAGAATGTACCAAAAGGACAATGGTCAGGGTGGAAAGTCAAAATTGATTATGAATGTGTAGATAAAGACGGACTAAAATATCGTGCTGAACGATGGGTTTTCTTTGATAAAGATGGTAAGAATGTAATTAAAACTTTTGAAATACCTTTGCCATAATGGAGTTAAAGAAAGATATTACAAATCTTATTAAAAGCTTATACAAGTGTCATTCTAATCTGATTATAGAGCAGAAGGCACTTGTGCTTTTTAATATTGGCGCATGCTGTGTCGCAATCAATAATGAGGCAGACAGATTGTATATAAAGATGGGGTGGGAGTTAATTGACTTCGAGGAGGATAATACAATATATTCCTTTATGTTTCTTAATCAGTATGGCGTAAAAGTATTAGAATCTATGAATTATGACATTGTGAAATATGATAGCATTATCTATCATAATAAAATTCTTTCAACAGTTGCTGAATTACAGCAATCATTGGACTATTTACGGATTAGTTCCAATGAAGAAACTATAGACTACCCTATTGTTGATAAAGATCTTTCTGTGGAAGGTTTGAGCTTTATAAGAACTCTTCGCCTTTCTTCCCTCCACATAGATAGAAATAAAATTTCTGTATTAATAGATAACAGCGAGGTAGTTACCTTGGTTAATGAATATGAATGGAATTTTAGGAAAGTTGAGAGAGCTATATTAGATTCATTGAAAGATCTATTTCAAGAGCAATATAAATATATTCTATATTTGGTGCAAAATTATAGTCTTGCTGTGAGAACTCAACAGTCAAAAAATTCAATATTGCATAATTTATTTTTAAAAAAGAAGTCTGAAAATCGTAACGGAAATATAGTCTACGTGAAATGCACGGATTATTACTTGACGTTCGATGATGATGCTATTGCTGTACATAACTTATTAAACGATGCCTATCTGTATGATATAAAGACGTTAGGAGTGAGAGGAAATATATGTGTGGTAATTAATCCAACACAAATTATCAAACTCTTTAAGCAACAAAATAATATCTCTATTATCTCTTATTCGGAAGGCGAGCCATTGTATTGCCTGGGACTTAAAGAAAGTTTTCTAAATATTAGATATAAGAAAGAAATATCGTATATAGATACTATAATACGCAAACATATGAATGGTAATTTTACTATTTCAGCTGTTTTTAATGGGTATTCTCTTCCTGAACAACAAATATCAAGTGTTGTTGGTGGTTATTATTTCAGATTGCCTTCTTGTGAAGAAAAAGAGGCGGTCTTATCTGCTATTGTTCATCAGACATATGATGATATAATATATCAACTTACATAAAGAGTAGATGAAAAGACTATATTTATTTGGGCTAATTTGTCTATATTGCATGTTCATATTAATATGTGTAATTTCTATTTATACAGGATACAAAAGTAATGGTAGTACAAAGGTAAACTAAATGTGTTGTAAATGAAATAATTGATTGAGGGTAATAAAATATTTATCATGCCGTTATTACTAAATAAACTATAAAATATAAAGGATATGCGTTGTCTATTAATAGTAGTCTCATTATTTATAGCCTTATCTGTATATTCCCAGGAAACAGATACTATCCCCTCTCAATATCCTATTTTAGGATATTATAGGTTAGGTATGACCTATGAAGAACACTATAATCAGGCAAGCAAGATGAAAGAAGAGTGTTCCATGAAAGACTCTATTGGAATTGTTCGACACTTAATATTGATTAATGGTATTAGGTTTGATATGGATTGTACAGATGTTTCATCTTGTCATGATATACGTGCAATGGATTTCGAGCAATACAGCAGTAATACCTCTCCTATTTTCTTTACAGGAGAATCATATTTTCTTGATGGTAAATTAGTGTCTATAACTATTAAATTTCTACCATCGGAAGAGAGTATGATGTGTTATATGCCTAATTTTCTTTCTTCTATGGATTTACCTAAAAATTGTGCTGTATTTGATATATCAAATGCTGCTCTCCATAATAAGCTCATAAATCAAGCAAACAAATTGGTTATATATCTCTCTGAAAAATATGGGAAACCAACAGTAGAATACGAAATTAAGGTTCTCCCTCAAAAACAAAATAATGCGTCTCAAAAGTATAATGCACAATGGTACTCCTTGTGCAATTCAGGTGCTTTTCTTCCAAGAGCAAAATGGCTGTCAAATGGTATGGAAATAGTTATGGGTATATCAAGTAATGGTATCGTATCTATTTCTTTCCTTGATGAAAAGGATTTGTCATATTCATATTTAGAAAATTATTTCAAACCGACAGAGAATGAACAAAAAATTACTATATGGTGATAACTTATCGACGTAATTTCCTTTCATCATCTATATCGTCCCAATTATCAGAACCACCAACTTCCCACTCTCTATTAGAATGATGTCCAGTATCTTTAAAGTTTAACAAGCTCTCAACTTTCGCTATCTGTGTTTGCCCACTGCCTCGATTTGGTATAATGCCAGCAGAAGCATTTACTCCAACAGAACTATGTTGTTTAAGTTTAGTTATATCAATATCTGTTTCATTCAGATTTATGATAGTAGATGCTCCCATATCAATTGCATATAAGGTATCTTCTTTTCTGATAATAACAATCTTTGTCTTATTAAGTTCCTTGTATATGGGAACAGTTTCTTCTGAATCTATGATATTCTTGATATTATTGATTGTCGAATTTATCTTATTCACATCATTGTTTTCATTTATTATGATGTCATTTACATCTTCAATATGTCCTAACTTACATAGAATAGATCGCTCTTCCTCGCTTGAAGGATGAAACGACTGAATCCATTGAACCTTAAAATTATATCTTAGAGTATCAAAATCCTTAGTATTTACTTGCGAAACCATCTTGTAATGTCTATCTCGCACAAAACCATCATGATAAACATTGACATTATATTTTCTCCATAATTTCTCATTAAGTTCACCTATTGTTTGTCTCTTGTTTTCCTCCAGAAGATTATGTATGAATGCTGCTATTTCGTCCTTGTTTTCTTCTGTTATAGCCTCTTTCTTAAAGCGAAGTAATTCCTTTACACCTAACACATCTTTTCCCTTGTATATGGCTTTTTCTTTATGGTCTACGATGATATATCCATAAGGTGTATCCTTCTTTCCCATGAAAACCAAACTAACACCCAATTTCTTCTTAAGAACAGCATTGAGTTCTTCCTTATTTGACGTAATAGCTCTATATTTAAGCAATATAGCTTTCAATTGCATACGTCTCTTTTGCGTTTCCTCTTTAGAACGTTTCTGTGTATGTTTTTCAATCTCTTCAATTAATATTTTTTCGAGTACAGTACCTCCCTTCTTTATATTCAGATTGTCTCCCTCTGTATAACTTTCGTATCCACTGGATTCAAGAATTGCCTGAAACTGTCCCAGAGTTTCGTATGAGTAGCTTAAAGACTGTTGTACTATGTTTTTCACATCTTGTTTAGGTTTAATCCCCATTATTTTATTTATAATAGCCTGTGACCTTAATCTCTCATTATCATGATCTATCTTTTTCCCTTGTGGATTAACCCTACTTGTCACAATGTGAATATGATGATTACTTGTATCATGATGTGCATAGATTAAAAGAGGTTGTCCATCTTCACCATAACCCATTTCTTTGAGATACTGATGTGCTATTTTGACAAGTTCATCATAATCATATTCATCTTTTTTACATGAAATAGCAAGATGAAACTGTGGCTTTTTTATATTGTCGTTTTGCAAAGAATAGTTAATAAGATACTCCTGTAAATTAGAAGCTGTAATATTACCTGTATTTTGAAGAAGGTCGAAGTTTTTAATCTCAACAAGCTCAGCTACTCCCTTTGAGACTTTTGTCTCATTATATTCTACTGCATTAAAATTTGAACTTGACCTTAAAATAGTTGCAATCATACTAATCCTTTAATAATACTTATACTCACTTAAAGATATATGTTAAAGGATACTGTGAAGACAACTGTCAGCTATATCAGCAATTATATTAAAGCTTCTTGAAGCGGTGATACAAAGGTAAAGAAAATAATTTAATTTGGATGTTTTTTGTATCTTTACTTATGTAATTATCAAAGAAACAACAATGAAGAAAGATAAAAGAACAAACGAGATAAAACTACATTTGAACAGTAGGGAAATAGAATTATTCAAAAGTAAAGCAAAAAATTACAGTAATATGTCTGCTATGATTAGAGCTGCTGTATCTCAATTAGATGACACAAAAACGAAAGGTTGGATTAAATCTCTGACCGATTTATCTATACTTATATCCAAATTTTCTACTGAACTTTCTAAGCAAGGGGGTAACTTAAATCAAATAACTAAGCGTGCAAACGAACTGATTTATATTGGAGAATTAGACAAAAACTATTATGAAAATGTATTTCTTCCTCAAGTAAAAGTATTGCAGGAACTAACAAATGATGTAAAAAAACAGCAATCAGCAATTTTCAAAAGGTTGCTCAAACTATAAAATTCTTCTTCCTCTTTGTTTCTATACTGGAGTTGCGACAGTATATTTTCCCACTTCTGTGGGCAAGTAACCTTTGTGCCCCAATTTGAAAAATAGGGGACTAAAGGTACAACTTGCTAACCAATTAAAAACAGGTGACTAAAACATAACATTCCGAGCAATACTTCCCATAATATTGCGTTAATAGATAGCATTGAGAATATTTTAATATTATATGCATATCATATTTAATGATGTGAATGTAGTATGAAAAGATTAAATTAATACCATATTAAG
>ERZ773233.401-NODE-401-length-29755-cov-6.195017_pt1 | contig 29755 bp, 29 predicted proteins | sample MGYA00580991_ERZ773233 | MGnify/ENA primary metagenome ERZ773233 (study PRJEB29015, sample SAMEA2738178) | human oral metagenome | biome: human oral; feature: human-associated habitat; material: saliva | place: China | collected 2161 ...
CCTTCAATATCATTTTTATTGAAGAGCTCCGAAAGATAATCTTCAAAATCCTTTAAAGTGGAAAAATTCAATATTCTTTCCAGTTCTCCTATAAATTCCGTAAGTACTTTAACTTCATCTTCATATAGGAAACTTTTCCCATCTTCACTTTCTTTGACAAAATTACTTAACTGCTCCTTCGAAATATATTTATAATCCTCCCTTGCAAAAGATTGGAAATAGGAATAAGTTTTTCCAAGATCAAAAGTATTTAAAAAATTATCTGATTTATACGCATTATAAAATTCCTTAACTTTAAACATGTAATGGACATCTCCATTTTTTAAATGAACTGGCCTTACATTTTCCAGAATATTGTATAAAAGTTCCAGAACCTTATAAATTTTTGTTTTCTGCATTGTTATTTCAAGATTATATTTTATTTTAGACTGATTCAGAAGATGATAATCTGACTCATTATTTTCAATGCTTCCCTGTAAATCATATATTTTACAGTCTTTTACATCTTCACCTGAAATATCACCAGAAGAAAGCTTTTTTATCATCCCCAGAAGCTGAGCAAATTTATTTTCATATTCATGAATTTCAATATTTACACCAAAATCCCTTTCAAATTCTTCCTTTTCAGGCAGTGAAAAGCTATCTTTTATTTGGAGTTTTTCCTCATCAAAATCATTTTTCCCAATCTGAAGCTTGTTTTCCACTTCAATTCCCCTTGATTCAAGAATTTCAATCATTTCTTCTTCAAATGGAGTAAATTTAATTTTATTTATAAAACATATTTTCTTATATTTTTTTATGAAAACATCTGATATATTTTCTTTTCTTCTAAGCATATAAGGCAGAATAAGCCCTTTTTCCTGTACCTTTTTTTCTACATTTTTATTTATCTTAATAAGTTCATCAAATATTTTTTCCTGCCATTTTTCAAGCCCTAACGTTTCTTTATTTAAATAATTCACTTTATATTCCTGCAGTTCAGAAAAAAGTGTATAAAAATTATATGCAATGTCGATTGCATCATAATAATTCTTTATTTTAAGTTCCTTTTTTATATTTATATCAAGTGAATTATAGAATAGTACTGCCTGTTTTTCTTCCTTTATGACAATTTTATCCGTTTCAAAAAGTTTCTCATAAAAATCATAGCTGTTCATCAGTTTAAAGTTATTGAAAATGTTCTGAAATGTTTGTAAGTACTCCCTTTTTATTTCAAAAAACGAAGAAGTATTTTCAAATACATATAAAACTTCTTCATTCTTATTAAATTCTTCAGAAAGGATTTCCTTCAAGTCAGATTTTAAGCCAAGATAAGTTAGTTTCATTATAACTCCCACACTCCTTTTCTAATATTATATATTATACTTCTTTATCTAATTATTTACAACTGAAATTGCTGTAGATATTTTTACTTTTACAGAATTTCCTTATTTTCCTGGATTTTTAGCCATATAAAAAGTCAACTCAGTTTTCAAGTTCTCAAAAAGAACTTTATAAAACCAAGTTGACTATTTTTTTATTATCTTATTATCTGAAACAATACTGCCACAACTAGAAATGCTGTTGCTATCCATTCAGTAAACTTTTCAATTCCTTCTTTTTCCTCGTCTACTATATTGGCATTTTTAGCCAGTCCCTGACTTCTGTCAGGCTGTAGCAGAATAACAGCTATCATGATTATAGCTAAAACTACTAAAATTATTACCAGTAAATTTTCTAACATTATTCCTCCTATGAATTTACGGCAAATTATACATTAACTACTTAACTGCAGAATCTCCCGCTTTTACTATTACAGTGAATTTTTCAGGAATTAAGCTTGCTCCTCCAACTAATCCACCATCTATATCTTTTTGAGCGATAAGCTCAGCCGCATTGGCATCATTCATTGATCCACCATACTGAACTGTTACATTTTCAGCCACTTCAGCACTGTAAAGTTTTCCAAGTAATCCTCTTATAAATGCATGAACTTCCTGAGCCTGTTCCGGAGTTGCAGTTTTACCTGTTCCTATTGCCCATACAGGTTCATAAGCTATTACTACATTCGCCATTTCTTCAGCAGATACATCTTTCAATCCACCTACTACTTGTTCTTCAACTACTTTTTCAGTAGTTCCATTTTCTCTTTCTTCCAATTTTTCTCCAACACATAAAATTGGTTTTAATCCGTGTTTAAGTGCCGCTTTTACTTTTTCATTAACTATGGCATCAGTTTCCCCATAGTATTCTCTTCTTTCCGAGTGTCCTAAAATAACATATTCAACACCTAAATCCTTTAACATTAATGGAGAAACTTCTCCTGTATAAGCCCCACTGTCATTTGCATTCATGTTTTCAGCAGCTATTTTAATATTTGATCCTGCTGTTTCTCTTGTTGCTGTCTCTAAAGCTGTAAACGGTACCCCTATAACAATCCCTGCATTTTTAACATCTGCAACTAAAGGTTTAAATTCTGCAAAAAATTCTGCTGCCTCTTTTGCAGTTTTGTTCATTTTCCAGTTTCCCGCTACGATTACTTTTCTCATTATTCTTCCTCCATATTTTTATTTTTCCTAAATATTTTAGCATACTTTGTCATATTTAACAATAATATTTATTTAGTATATTACACTCTGAAAAAAATATAAGCTTTAAAAGCAGTTCTCAAACTGCCGGACTATTTTAGTTTTCAGTTTTTTCATTTAATTCTGCAAATGCAGTTATTGTGCTTGCAAGGTTTTGGAAATTTGCAGGAACGATGATTTTTGTGGCATTTCCGTCAGCCGCTTTTTCAAATGCTTCCATTCCTTTTAATGAAAGTACTTCAGGCGTAGGTTTTGCTTCATTCAGAAGTCTCAATGCCTCTGCTTTTGCCTTCTGAATTGAAAGAATAGCTTCCGCTTCCCCTTCAGCTTCCTTTATAGCCTGTTCCTTTTTAGCTTCCGCCCTCAATATTGCCGCCTGTTTTTCCCCTTCAGCCACTAATATTGCAGATTCTCTTTTTGCCTGTGCTTCAAGGATATTTGCCCTTTTTTCCCTTTCTGCCTTCATTTCCTTTTCCATGGCAGATCTTATGTCAGCCGGTGGAATTATACTCTTTAACTCAACCCTGTTTACTTTAATTCCCCATGGGTCTGTAGCTTCATCAAGCTCAACTCTCATATTTGTATTTATTACATCTCTCGAAGTCAATGTCTGGTCAACAGTCATATCCCCGATTATATTTCTCAATGTTGTTGCAGTAAGATTTTCAATAGCTGATATAGGTCTTTCAATTCCATAAGTATATAACTTTGGATCAGTTATCTGAAAATATATTATTGTGTCAATTTGCATAGTGGCGTTATCTTTTGTAATTACAGGCTGAGGTGGAAAATCCACAACCTGTTCCTTCAATGAAACAACCCTTGCAACCCTGTCAAAAAACGGATTTATAAAATTCAGACCTGATGACAGCGACTGGTCATATTTTCCTAATTTTTCAATAATGTAAACTCTTGATTCAGGAACAATTTTAATAGCCTTAAATATTATTATTAACGCAGCTACTATTACTATTATTCCAAATGGTAATAAAAGAAACATTGTAATCTCCTCCTAAGTTTTATTTAAAATTTTTTTCTGATACTATTTTCTTTCAAGTATAATCTTATTTCCTTCAAAATTTTTAATTTTGACAATATCTCCTACCTTAAAAAATTCATCACTAGTTCCTGTCCATATGGAACCTTTAAATTTTACTTCATATTCCTTTTTCTGTTTGTCAGTATTTACAACTTTTTCGATTTTTATTTCAGAACCTTTCATTTGAGGACTGAATTTTTTGTCTGCCTTTTGAATGTATCTTCTCAAAACAGGTCTTGTAAATATTACAAAAATCAATGAAAACACCGCAAAAATAACAAATTCCACAGTAGGATTATTTATAAATCCTGCAAATACCGTCACAATTAGAGCGGCAAGAGCCAGCCATATTGTAACAAGACCAGGTATCACAATTTCAAGTATTGCAAATACTGCCGTAGCAATTGCCCAAAACATAGCTCCCATTAAAGTTCTCCCTCCCGGAAATTAATCCATTCGTAAGTTTTTTGTTTTTATACATTTAATATGTCATGTATAAAATTTCTTTTTTATATTATACTACATTTTTTACTTTTTTTAAAGATTAATAAATTTTTTATCCAGTAGCAGAAATATAAAATTTTATCAGAATTTCATTATTTTACACAAATTATTTATACAGGTTTATTGATTCCCTGAATTTTGCAATTTTAGTTTCAAGTTCTTCCTTAATTGCATTTTCCTTGTCAACAACAGCCTGAGGTGCTTTCGATAAAAATGCTTCATTTGAAAGCTTTCCTAAAACCTTATCCAGTTCCTTCTGAGTTTTTTCTATATCCTTTTCAAGTTTTGCAATTTCCTTTTCCTTATCTATAAGATCAGCAAGCGGAACATATATTTCAGTAGTTTCAACTAGTCTGAATCCTACAAGTTCAGGAATTTCAACATTAGGTGTGAAGTCATATTTTTCAACATTCGCAAGCTTATCTAAAATCTTAGGATTGTGCTCCAGTATTTTCTTTTCAGTTTCATTTACTGTCTTGAATATTACTTCTATTTTCTTTGAAGGGGAAACATTGTTTTCTCCTCTTATGTTTCTTACAGCTGTTACTACTTCCTTCAAATAGTCAAATTCCTTTTCTGATTCAACACTTACTAAAGCCTTATCTTCCTTAGGGAAATCTGAAAGCATTATAGTAGGCTCATCTATTTCAAGTTTCTGCCATATTTCTTCTGTAATAAATGGCATAAATGGATGAAGCATTTTCAGACCGTTATCAAGCACATGTTTCAATACCCACTGGGCAGTTGCTTTGTCTGTACCTTCTCCACCGTAAACTCTTGTTTTAGCAATTTCCACATACCAGTCACAGAAATCTCCCCTGAAAAACTCATAGGCTATTTTTGCAGCACTGTCAAGCTCATATTTTTCCATATTTTCATTTATAGCTTTTGATGCTGACTGAAGTTTTGACAGTATCCATCTGTCTTCCAGCTTAAATTCCAAATCCATTACAGACACTTTGTCATCAAAATCTTCAAGATTAGACAACACAAATCTTGATGCATTCCATACTTTATTTGCAAAAGCTGATCCCATTTCAAGAAGTTTTTCTGAAAAATGTATATCCTGGCCTTGTGATGTATTGTAAAGGAAACTGAATCTTATTGCATCAGCTCCGTATTTATCTATAAGATCCAGAGGATCAGGTGAGTTTCCTAGGGATTTACTCATTTTTCTTCCCTGTTCATCTCTTATAAGACCATGTAAATATACATAATCAAAAGGTATCTCATCATTTATATATAAACTCATCATTACCATTCTTGCTACCCAGAAGAACAGTATGTCTGCTCCTGTTACAAGTACATTTGTCGGGAAGAATTTTTCAAGATCCTTTGTTTTATCAGGCCATCCCATTGTGGAGAAAGGCCATAAAGCTGATGAAAACCATGTATCAAGTACATCTGTTTCTTCCCTTAAAGGAACATCTTTCCCAAACTTTTCCCTTGCCTGAGCCTTTGCTTCCTCTAAATCCCTAGCTACAAATATTGAACCGTCTTCCGCATAATAGGCAGGGATTCTGTGTCCCCACCAGATCTGTCTGGAAATTGTCCAGTCCCTTATATTTTCAAGCCAGTTATAGTACACTTTTTCCCATCTTTTTGGAGTTATCTGTATTTTACCATTTTTTACTACTTCCAAAGCTCTTTCAGCAAGAGGCTTCATTTTTACAAACCATTGTGTAGACACTCTCGGCTCAATTACTGAGTCACATCTGTAACAGTGACCAACAGCATTTTTATGTTCCTTCACTCCTACAAGGTATCCCTGTTCCTCAAGGTCTTTCAGGATAGCCTTTCTTGCTTCAAATCTTTCAAGTCCGCAATATTTTCCACCATTTTCATTTACTTTTGCATCTTCTGTAAATATATTCAGGAAAGGAAGGCCAGTTCTTTTTGCCACTTCAAAGTCGTTAGGATCGTGGGAAGGTGTCATTTTAACTACTCCTGTTCCAAATTCCATATCTACATATTCATCAGCAACTACAGGTATTTCCCTGTCCATTAATGGCAGTATTACCTTTTTCCCTATTAAATCCTTGTATCTTTCGTCGTTAGGATTTACAGCTACTCCTGTATCTCCCAGCATTGTTTCAGGTCTTGTTGTAGCAATTACAACATATCCGTCACTGTCTTTTATAGGATATTTTATTTCCCAAATTTTTCCATTTTTTTCAAAGTGATTTACTTCGTCATCTGCAAGGGCAGTTTTATCATGTGGACACCAGTTTACAATGTATTCTCCTCTATAAATAAGACCATCATTGTAAAGTTTTATAAATACTTCCTTTACAGCTCTTGAAAGCCCTTCATCCATTGTAAATCTTTCTCTCGACCAGTCAGGAGAAACTCCCAGTTTTCTCAACTGCTTAGTTATAAGTCCACCGTGTTTTTCCTTCCATTCCCATGTTTTTTTCAGGAATTCTTCCCTTCCGATTTCTTCCTTTGAAGTTCCCTGTTCCTTCAGCATTCTCTCAACTTTATTCTGAGTTGCAATTCCTGCGTGATCCATTCCGGGAACCCATAAAGTATCAAATCCGCTCATTCTTTTATATCTTATTATTGCATCCTGAATAGTGTTATCCAGCATATGTCCCATGTGAAGTATCCCTGTTACGTTAGGAGGTGGGATTACTATTGAGTAACCTGGTTTCTCGTCATTATGCTGTGCACTAAAGTATCCATTTTCTTCCCATATTTTATACCACTTGTCTTCAATTTCAGTTGGCGAATAAACTTTATCCAGTTCTTTTTTCATATTTTTAGAATTTCCCGTAATTTAGCTACATAATGGAAATTCCTTACCTCCAATCCTTTTATATTATATTTTCTACCACAACATCTTTTTTATATATCTTCATTTTTCATCATAATTACTGCATTCTGATTATTTCCATAATAATTTTTTCTTACTGATATTTCTTCAAACCCATTTTTTTCATAGAGTTTTATCGCTTTTTCATTATTTTCATTAACTTCCAGAAATATTTTCCTTCCACTTTTACAAAAAATATCAGCTGTATACTTCAGCAATGCATTGCCATATCCTTTCCCCTGTTTTTTCTTCAAAACAGCTATTTCAAAAAGATCGGTACTGTCAAAGGTACCATAAAATACTGCATACCCTAATATTTCTGAAGTTTTTTCCTCAGATAAACAATAAACATCATACAGGTCATTATTCAGAATTTCTAAAAAATAACTTTCATTTTTCTTTTCTTCAAAATTTTCATTGTGAATTTTTGTAAGCTTTTCGACTATTTCAGGAGATTCAATCCCTGCTCCAATTTTTATTATATTAATCCCAGTCTGTTTAATGGCCACCATCTTAATAGTAACTTTCCTTTTATCCTATCTTCTGAAACATATCCAAAAAATCTTGAATCAAGACTGTTTGTAGTGTTATCTCCCATAGCGATATAATAGTTCTTATTAAGAGTTAAAGTTTCTCCCTTTAACAGTTTCAGGAACAGGGCATCATCATATTTAAAGTCCATTATAGGAAGTACAAGTTCATCTCTTCCTTCCACTTTAAGAAAGAATGTATAGTATACATCATATTTTGGATTACCTTCCTCATAACGGTCTTCGTTTCCTACTATATCCTTAAATCCTTTATCTGTACCTATTCTAGCTAAAAATTCCTCCGGAGTTAAAAATTTGTAACTTCCATCTCTATACCCTGCCCAGTAAGTTCCGGTAACAAAGTTATCTGTTTTTTTCACTCTTGCTTTTCCTTTAGGAATTATAACTATTTTATCAATTTTTACTTTATCACCTTTTTTAGGAATATATATCTTACTGTCTAATAAAAAACCGTCTTTAGTGTAAGGTCTGTTCAATTTTTCTGCTTTTTTATCATCTAAATAAATATTTCCTGCGTCAACATTTGAAACTCTGACATTTCCTGCATTATCCACTGTTGAAGGGTCTGTTAAATCCATTGCCTGTATATCTTTAATCTGTAAAGTCTGCCCTGCTACCCCTACCAATCTTTTTGTGAACATAAGCTTATTTGTCATAGGTTCTTTAAATGCCACAATGTCATTTACCTTTGGAGATGTAAATTTATATTTTACCATATTTGCAAAAACTCTGTCTTTTATCTTTATTGTTTCTTCCATTGATCCTGTAGGAATTACATAATTCCCAATATAGAAAGTCTGTATAAGAAGTACAAGCACTACTGCCATTACCGACATATCAACCCTGTGAAGAGCTTTTCCAAAACTGCTTCTACGTTTCTTTTCAACTTCTATTTTTTCCTCAAGATTTTCTATTGTAATCTTTTTATCAGCATTTTTTTTATCTTCCTTTATTTCCTCCAGAAGAGTTCTCTCTGTAATTTCCTCTTTGGTAGGACGTCTAAATAGGAAGATTAGAGCTAAAGCTAATATTGCATTTATTACTAAAAATATATAAAATTTAACATCCATTATATTAAACATTAGACGACCAAGTATAAGCATTACTATATTTCCCATAAATATCCATTCATGCTGTGCACGAAGCAGAAAAAATACTGTATTCAATATAAACATGGCATAAACACCTATTATTTTTATTCCGACATTGGCATCAGGCGTCCTGTCTGAAATAAAAAAGAAAATAACAGTTACTATCAGTCCTGCTACAGTAATAATATTTCCCGTCTTTAAATTTTTTTCATTTTCCTCCAGTGAAATTTTATTTAGCAGAAGATCTTCCTTCACCTTTATAAAATCTATGACTTCCTTTTCCTTAAAAAAGAAATATGCAAGAAATATGGCAGTTACTAAATAAAATATTCCCCATAACAATATATTCATCTTTTTCCTTTCCTATAAACAGAAAAAGCTAGCAATTGCTAGCTTATAGCTACTTTCTAATTTCTTTAATTCTAGCAGCTTTTCCTGATAAGTTTCTTAAATAATATAATCTTGCTCTTCTTACTTTTCCTATTCTCTTAACTTCTATTTTTTCGATTAAAGGAGAATTGATAGGTATTATTCTTTCAACACCTATACCTGAAGATACTTTTCTTATAGTGAAGTTTTTAGCTACGCTTCCTCCAGAAACTCTAATAACTACACCTTCAAAAACCTGTATTCTTTCTTTGTTTCCTTCTTTTACTTTGTAGTGAACAGCTATTGTGTCCCCTGCTTTAAATTGAGGAATATCAGATTTAAGATAATCTTTTTCTACTAATTCGATTAATTTCTCTTTCAAGAAATCCACTCCCTTCTTTACGCGATATTCATTTCATCTATACCGATATTCTTCGGCAGCAACAATAAAAGCGGAATATCCTTTTTAATGTACGTGATATTCTAACATATTTTTTTAAATTAAACAAGCATAATTTGAAATTTTTTTTATTTTTTTACTACTTCTATTTTACAGTTTTGAAATTTCCCCCGCAATGTTTTCATTCAGCTTTTCTTTTATTATTTCCACATCATTATATTTTCCTAAAATATGCATAAATTTTGTAATGGCAGCTTCAGGAGTCATATCATATCCACTTATCACACCAAGTTTCACAAGTTCTGAGCTTGCTTCATAAATTCCCATTTCCACACTTCCTTCATTGCATTGGGTAACATTCAGCACTACTACACCTGAATCAATTACAAATTTTAATGCCTTTAAAAATGCTTTATTTTGCGGAGCATTTCCATTTCCGTATGTTTTCAGGATAAGTCCCTTAATATTTTCATTTCCTGAAAAAATTTTCAGAAGAATTTCCGGATTGAAACCAGGAAAAATATCAAGAATTATCACATTAGTGTCTATTTCATAATCCACATAAAATTTTTCTTCAGGTTCCGGCATTTTTAAAAGCCTGTCTTCATATACTTTTATTTTTGACCCTGCTTCCCCTAGAAACAGATAATTTGGAGAAGAAAATCCAAAATAGTTTGATGTATTCAGCTTTCTGGATCTATTCCCCCTAAAGAGATAATCTCTGAAAAAAACACATACTTCAGGTATTACAGGTAATCCATACTCACTTTTTCCAGCCGGAATTCTATTCTGTCTTTCTATTATTTCAATGGAAGTTAAGAGATTCTGAAGCCCGTCACTTCTGACTTCCTGAATAGGCCTCTGCGCTCCTGTAAGAATAACTGTCTTTCCTAAATTTTTCAGCATAAAGGACAGCATCCCTGCAGTATAGGACATTGTGTCTGTTCCATGCAGAATAACAAATCCCTTATATTTATAATAATTTTCATCTATTATTTCAGCAATTTCCTTCCATACTTCACAATTCATATCTGAAGAATCTATAACATCCTTTATTTGTGCGTATCCTACATTCAGATTTTCCAGAAACTGATAGTTTTTCACAACTTCACTCCATGATTTTGAAGGTCTTAAGGCACTTTCAGGATCATTTTTATCTGAATGAACCATGCTTATTGTTCCTCCGGTATTTATTATGAGAACTTTTTCATCCTCCATTTCCCTTTCCTCCATTCTTAAAATTCCGGTTTACTTTTTAATTTTACATAGTAATTATAACCTACATTACATCTTTTTTAAATAGAAAAAATCATTTTTTCCTAAAAATGTAAAATTTATATAATATTATGGTATAATCTGATAACTAAAAAACATTTTATATAAATTCAATGTAGGGAGTGATTACTTTATGAAACCTCAGGAACTTTATGAAATAATGTCTAGAATACCTTTATTTAAAGGTTTTAATATAGAAGAAATTGAAGAAATTCTGAAAACCATGAATTTTCAGATTAAGAACTACAAAAAAGGTGAAACCGTTTTCTTTAGAGATGATTCCCTTGAACAGATTATCATTATCCTGTCAGGAACTTCCAGAGGAGAAATGCAGAAATTCAACGGGGATACTATAACTATTGACTACATTACTCCGTATCAGCTTATTGCTCCCGCCTTTATTTTTGGAAGCAATAGAACTTTCCCTGTAGATCTTATTTCTACAGAAAATTCAAAATTTTTATTTTTAAATAAAGATAATTTTCTAAGTGCCATGCAGAAGGATGAAAGGCTTCTTGTTAATTTTCTGGATGAAATTTCAAACAAGGGGCAGCTTCTTTCCAAAAGAATATGGTTTAATTTTATGAATAAAACGATAAATGAAAAAGTCCTCAGCTATATTAAGGAAAATCAGAAAAATGGATATATCTCATTTAAACCTAATATTTCTGAACTGGCTAAAAAATTTGAAGTTACACGTCCTTCCCTATCGAGGGAAATTTCTTCCCTATGTGACAAGGGAATTCTTACAAAAATCAAAAGTGGCAAGTATAAATTGAATTGTGAAAATCTATAAAATTAAAACGTTTGAATAAAAGAAGAAGAGTGGTTGGGGATCCACTCTTCAAGTAACGCTATGAAAAGACAAAAAAGATAAAATCTTTTTTAAAAATAAGTACTAATAAAATATACCCTGATTTTGATAAAAAGCAATACCTTCTCAATAATTTTTTTACACCTTTTTCAACTCACTGTTATTTCAAATCTTTTTTCCTTATATTTTTCCATTGTTAAAACTGGATTTCTATCATCTTTATCCTTTTTCAACTTTTAAAAGAAAATATTAACATTAATTTTTTTTGTTATTTTTCAATAAAAATTTTAAATTTGATTGTTTATTCACTAAGTTAATAATTATTCGTAAACCAAAAAAACCTGTTGGATTCACCAACAGGTTAGGAAGTGGTTAAATTAATCTAAATATCTTTCTGGCACTTTTAGAACTGCGCAGATTTTCTTCAAATCTTCTTTTGAAAGAACATTGCTTTCATAAATGCTCTTACCACTAACTCTTTGAACATCTAATGCAATATGGGCTGCTTTATCAGCAGTTTCAATTAAGCCGAAGCAATCTTGATAATCTACACCAGTAGAAAGAACTCCATGTTTGCTCCAAACAACTAAACGATGAGTTTCCAATTCTTTAGCTGTAGCAGAACCAATTTGTTGAGTTCCTGGTACTTCCCAAGGTAGAACAGCAATTCCATCAGGGAATACTACGATTGATTCAGTTAACACTGACCATAAATCTAATGATAAAGATTCAGTTGTTACATCATTTAACAAGCAGAATGTTATAACATTTGTTGCATGATTATGAATTACTACTCTATGATTTGGATTTTGTTTTAATCTAGCTGCATGAGATAATACATGCATGAAGATTTCACTTGTAGGACGTTTTCCTGTAACAAAACCTGCAACTACTTGATAACCTTTATCTGTTAATTGAATGATACCAGTATCCGCATGTGGTTGAGAATGTAATGTTCTAAAATGACTTCCAGAAGCAGTAATTAAGATATATTCTCCTCTCACATGTTCTGGAACATCTAAAACTTCCACTTCTTTTCTATTATCTGCATAGTACGTATATTCTGTACCAGCTAAGCTGCTTTCAAGATTTTCAGCTTCTTCAACTGTTAAACGATAACTAACATTTCCTCCGTTATATTCGTCCCAGCCTTTATTCCACATATCATATGTCACTTGACATAATCCTTCAATAAACTTAGGATACCCCATAATTATTCCCCTTCTTTAACTATAATATTTTTCAGCCGTACCTGAAAAAAATTTTTTTGTTTATCCAACATAATAGTAACCGTTTTCTTGAGTGTCGTCAACCGAATTTGTTTATTTTTTAATAATTTATGAGTGATTTCCTATTAACAGTGGAGCAATAAGGTGTTGATTATTATTTTCTTCCCTTTTTGAGTATTATTTTTGGATTTTAATGCTATAAAAAAAGAAGCTAGCAATAATTTTCACTAGCTTCTTTCACTTTTAATTTATCTTAAATTCTACTCTTCATCCACACCAGGTCGATATGCAATAACTCCTAACACCATAAAGATTAACAGTGTAATCATTAAGAACACACCCTGCTCTTGAATCGTCCCTGCCATAGAAATCGTTTGACGTAGTCCTGATACTGAATAACTCATCGGAAGCCATGGATTGATAGTTCTGAAGAAATCATTCGTCAATGCAAGAGGATAAGTCCCTGCACTTGAGGCTAATTGTAATAATAATAGTATAAGTGAGAAGAATGCTCCCACACGAGAATTCCATGTCGTTAGTGCCGTCACTATTGCCATAAATGTGATGCTCGCTAATACAATAAGGAATAATGTTTTCATTTCATGGACTGCTGTTAATCCAATGATGTGTACTCCGCCATAAACAAGTATTCCGGCTAATACCGCAATCATTCCATTAATTTCTATTCGAGCTTTGAACCAAGCCCAACGGGTTTCTGGATGTCTTCCAGATGGAAGTTTTGCAAAGATCATATTCGTTGATAATGCTGCCACAAATAAAGCAACAGAAATCATATATGGAGCCATCGCAATTCCGTTGACGGCTACGGCATCATCATCTGTTTTCGATAATGCCAATGGGTTTGATAAAGTTTTCGCATTTATTTCTTCCGTAGAAGCTAATGCTAATTGTTCATTGGCATCCATTAATCCACTACTTAATGTAGTGACTCCACCATATAAAGTTTCCAATCCAGTTGAAAGAGTATGTCCTCCATCAGCAAGTTTTTCTGCACCATCTGCAATTTTTTGTGATCCATCTGTTAATTTAGAAGAACCTAAAAGAAGTTGTTCAGATTTTTGATTTAACTGATTTGTTCCTGATTGTAAGGTAGTGATTCCAGATACTAATTCTGAAGATTTTTGATTCAACTGATTACTTCCAGAAGTGATTTTTTCAATACCTGTGACTAGTTCAGGAGCTTTTTGTGCCAATTGTCCAACTCCAGAAGTTAACGTTGAAGATTTTTGCGCTAATTGAGAAGAACCTGACGCTAACTGACTGACACTACCGTTTAAAGTACTGTTTTTAGAGCTTAAAGTCTTAGCTCCTTGGGCAACTTTATCCACTCCACTTGTATAAGTACCTACACCACTTTGAATTGCTTGGCTAGCTGGAACAAGTTGTTGACTTACTGCTGTCTGTAGTGTTCCAATTCCTCCTGATAATTGAGTTAATGAAGCAGAGGCTAATGGTAATACTTGTCCTGCTGCAGATTGTAATTTAGCAACACTTTCCGCTTGAGATTTTGCATTTTCCAAATTCCCTTTCAATACTTGAATCGTTGATAAAATTTGTTTTGCAGATTGCACACTCGTATTCGTTTGATTCGATACAGCAGCCGTTAATTCTGCTTGTTGTTCAGCGCTTAAAGTGCTATACGCATTTGTTGATTGAATCGCTGTTAATGCTGATTGTTGAGAAGCTTGACTATTTACTATCACACTTTGTGCTGAAGTTGCAATTGTAGATAAAGCATTGGCTACTTCTCCCATTAACGCAGTACTCTCAGTTGCATTCGCTGATTGAATCGCTTGATTTAATTGATCTAAACCAGTTGCCAATTGAGAAATTTGACTACTTTTTTGTGCAGATGCCTCTAATTGACTAGATAATTGCTGAATTCCTTGATTCAATTGTTGAACCCCATTTCGCAATTTGTCTGATTGACCTGCCAATTGACTTGCCCCTGAAGATAAGCTATCCACTCCAGATGTATAAGCTTGAACACCACTAGATAATTGATTTAACCCGGAGTCTAATTTCACCACACCACCAGCATATGCTTGAACGCCATCATTTAATTGTTGAATTCCGGATGCTAATTCTGGAGTTTTAGAAGATAGTTGATTTAAACCATTATCTAATTGAGAAACAGCTCCTGTATATGTTAGTAATCCATTATGGAAGGTTGCTACACCTGCATCAATTTTCTTCACAGCATCTGTATATGTCGTTAATCCTCTCGTAAATTGCTCTGCTCCATTTGAAAAAGTAACACTTGATTGAGCTAAAGTTTGTAAATTAGTAGCTAATTGTTGGCTTCCATCTTTTAATTGACTGGATCCTGAAGCAAGAGTTTGACTTCCCTGAGAAGCTTGTTCCATTCCATCTTTTAAATCACCCATTTTTTTAAACAAAGCTTTTGTATAAGTTTCTGTAACGTTTTTCGCAACAGTTTGTTTTAATTGAACCATCGCTGAATCACTCATTTTACTAGCAATAAAACTATGCCCACTAGAAGTTTGATAATGAATATTCATTTGTTCCGGATGATTTGTTAAAATTGACGAGGCTTTTTGAGATAAATCACTAGGTAAGGTCACAACCATATAATAAGTACCATTTTCTAAGCCTTCCACCCCTTCTTCTTCTGTTACAAAATGAAAATCTAATGCATCATTATCTTTCAAATTCGAGACCATATCTTCGCCAATATTCATTGACTCTCCATTATAGGAAGCAGGCTCATCTTTATTCACAACAGCCACTGGTAATTCAGATAATTTTCCATATGGATCCCACATAGAAGATAAAAATATAATATTATATAAAGCAGGAATTAGTGCGATTCCTACCATCACAATGATAAAAGTTGGTTTTTTTAAAACAGCTTTCCATTCTCTAAACATATAACCCCTCTTTTCTGTACACATTGTCTAATTTTTGATAAAATAGATTATACATCAATAAAAGAAAATAACAAGTTTTAAAATTCATTTTTAGACACAGTGTATAAAAATGTATATAAAGGAGATATTATGACAGAGAGTAATAAACGACAAAAAACAAAACAAGCTATTGAAAATGCCATGGTACAATTACTAGCAGAACAACCTTTCGACCAAATTAGTACTGTAAAATTAGCCGAAACAGCTGGAATCAGTCGTTCTAGTTTTTATACACACTATAAAGATAAATACGATATGATTGATCATTATCAAAGTAGACTTTTTCATACGCTAGAATATATATTTGTAAAATATGCCAATCATAAACAACAAGCCATTTTAGAAGTATTTGAATTTTTACAGTCTGAACCTCTTTTAGCAGCCTTATTATCTGAAAATGGCACAAAAGAAATTCAAAATTTTCTTCGAAATAAATTACTTATTTTACTAAAAACAGATATCTTAAAACGCTCTGTAAATCGTCCGTTAAATGAAACAGATTTAGAATATTGTGGTGTTTATTTAGCGAATGCATTGTTTGGTGTTTGTCAAACATGGATTGCTCATGGTAAAAAAGAAACTCCTCAAGAAATTACAGACTTTTTATTCCCACTAACAAATGCAGTCAGTGAAGTCTTTTCTAAAAAATAGATACGAAAAAGGCATGAAACAAATCATACAATTTGTTTCATGCCCTTTTTTTACTGTTTTAAAAGATTAACTTTCACTAAATATTCTCTAGCAACTTCTTCAGCAGGTCTTCCATTTGCCCCTACTTCAAAGTTCATTTGACTCATTTCTTCTTCAGAAATTTTACCCGCTAATTGATTTAAAATCCCTTCTAATTCAGGATGTTTTTTCAATAATTCTTGTTTCATTAAAGGCGCCCCTTGGTACGGTGGGAATAATTGTTTATCATCCTCTAATACTTTTAATTGGTAACGTGAAATTTCTGCATCAGTTGAATAAGCATCTGTGACTTGAATATCACCAGATTGAATCGCTTGGTAACGTAATGCAGGTTCCATTGTGGCTACATCCAATTGTAAGCCATACATACTTTGCAATCCTTTATTTCCGTCTTCACGATCATTAAATTCTAATGTAAATCCGGCTTTTAATGGATGATTCACTTTTTTCAAATCAGAAATTTTTGTTAAATTTTCAGATTCTGCTAATGATTTTGGTACGGCAACTGCATAAGTGTTTTGATACGCCATTGGTTTTAAAAATACAAAACCATCTTGTTCTAAAATTTCTTTACGAGCTACTTCGTACACTTCTTCGGGTTCATGACTTACTTTTGGCTTATTCTTCAATAAACTTTCTGTAATTGTTCCTGAAAATTCTGGGTAAATATCAATATCTCCCTTTTTCAATGCTTCATATAAGAAATTCGTTTTTCCGAAGTTTGGTTTTACTTCAACTTTTAATCTTGTTTGATCTTCGATTAATAATTTATACATGTTCATCAAAATCTCAGGTTCAGGTCCTAATTTCCCTGCAATAACTAGTTTATCTGATGTTTGCATTTTAGCAATAGTTGGAGCATAAGAAGTTCCTAATCCGATAATTAAGACTACAAATGCTGCCAGAATCGTTCTTAATTTTGCAGTTTCCATCCATTTCAATAAGAAGTTGAATAAAATGGCTAAAATCGCAGCAGAAATAGCTCCAATCAAGATTAAACTTGAATTATTTCGGTCAATTCCTAATAAAATAAAGCTTCCTAATCCCCCAGCACCAATTAATGCAGCTAAAGTCGCTGTTCCGATAATGAACACTGCTGCGGTACGAATCCCAGACATGATTACAGGCATTGCTATCGCAATTTCAAATTTTTTAAGACGTTCAATTTTTGTCATCCCAAACGCAATTCCTGCTTCTACTAGACTTTCGTCAATTCCTTGAAGTCCTGTAATTGTATTTTGCAAAATCGGGAATAGCGCATATAACACTAATGTTGTTAAGGCTGGCAATGTTCCAATTCCCATTAATGGAATAAATAATCCAATTAACGCTAAAGATGGTAATGTTTGAATAATTCCCGCAATTTGTAATAAAAATCCAGAAATCTTTTTCGATGGACTAACTAATATTGCAATTGGAATAGCAATGACTACTGCTAATAATAACGCTAATAACGAAAGTTGAAGGTGTTGTCCAAGGGATAACAGCCATTCACTATTTCTCTCTTGAAATGTTCGAATGAATTCATTCATGATGTTCTCCCCCTTTAAATAATTCTTTGACAAACTCATTAGCCGGATGCGTTTGAATTTCGGCAGGAGCATCTACTTGAACAATTTCTCCATCTTTTAATACAGCAATTCTATCTGCTAATTTTACGGCTTCATCTGTATCATGTGTGACAAATAATGTTGTCATTTTAAATTCTTGATGTAATTGTTTGGTTAAATCTTGTAATTGTTTACGACTAATGGCATCTAATGCTGAAAAGGGTTCGTCCATTAATAAAATTTTTGGAGTCGCAATAATAGCCCGAACAATTCCTACTCGCTGTTGTTCTCCTCCAGATAATTCTTTTGGATAACGATTCGCATAATCTTCAAAAGAAAGTCCTACTTTTTCTAATAATTCTTGTGATTTCTCTTGAATTTGTTCTTTTTTCCAACCTTTCATCTCAGGAATTAAGGCAATATTTTCTGCCACTGTTAAATTTGGAAAAAGAGCAATTTGTTGTAAGACATATCCTGTTTCTAATCGTAATTCTCTTTGATGATGATCTTTAATGCGCTTTTGGTTCAAGTAAATATTTCCATCTGTTGGTTCGATTAATTGGTTAATCATTTTCATCATCGTTGTCTTTCCCGAACCTGATGGCCCAACTAACACCATAAATTCCCCGTCTTCAATTTGTAAATTGACATCTTTTAAGACAGTTTTTTCTTTGTAGCGTAATGCAACATTTTTATATTCAATCATATAAATCCCTCCTAACACCTAAACTATTTCAGTACTGCATTCTTCTTTAAATTTTGAAGAATTCGATTTAAATATTCTTCTACTTGGATAATTTCTTCTTTACTAAATCCGGAATAAAAAATTTCTCCTAATTCTTGATGTATTTTCTCTCCAATTTCTTTTTGAGCCCATCCTAATTCCGTTAAGTTTACATATCTTTTTCGTTTGTCTTTGGGACAATGTTTCAAACAAACTAATCCTTGTTCTTCCAATTTTTTTATCATACTTGTTAATGTATTATTGGCAAGCCCTGTTCGAATACTCAAATCAGTATAAGTAATATATCCCTCTGTATCATTCCACAGTACGGATAAAATTTTTGCTTGTTCACTTCTATATAAAGCTTTCGGTTCGTTATTTAATAATTTTTGGCAAACTCTTCCATTTACTAATCCAATATGATGAATTAAATTCCCCCCATGCATCTTCGAAGTCATATCAACGCTCCTTTCAAAATTGTTCTATATAGAACTATATACCCTTTTACCCACTTTGTCAATTACTTCTATATAGAAACTTTAAAAAATAAAAAAGAAGAGTGTTCTGATTCGAACACTCCTCTGCCATTCATTAGTCTACTTTTTTCATTTCTTCAAACATTTCATCATTGACATAACATCCAAGAGCTGGATTTTCTGATGGGTTAATCACTACATCGAAAGCTTTTGTTACTTGAGATAAAGTCTGAATCATTCCACTCCAGCTTTCATCATAAATTTGTCTCAATCTCTTCCAATCTGTATAGAAGACCATTGCTTCTTTTTCATCTTTCCCTGGTAAAATGGCAATATTCATTTTTTCTCCAGCTTGCAAGTCAATTTGAGCATTTGGATCTGCATTTTCTAATTTAATTGGTGTTAAGAATTTTGCTTTTGGTAATTCTAAGCATAAGAAACGATAGTATAATCCGTGCATAATTTTTTGTTCTTCGGTCTGCGGAAATCCTAATTGGCCTAATAATAAGATCCATCTCATAGCATCAGGATTTGTAACCGGAATATCTTCTTCTGCTACTCCTGTATAATCAGGTGCTGCAATAATTCCTTCTGCTGCAAGAGAAGTTTGTTCTGTTACAAGATGGACACCTGTCGCTCCGTTTTGGTAAAAAGTTTCTAAGAAGAAATTCTCAATTCCTTTTCCATCTTCCCCTTTTTGAATACGGCGTAATTCAAAAATTTCTGTATCTGCAAATCGAGACGCTAATCTTTCTTCATACGCTACTGGAGCAATAAAGATCATTGGAGAACTACAAATGAAGCCACCTTCTTCTCTTTGTTGTGTTTGAGAGAATAAATAAGGTTCTTCTGTTTTTTTAGAATAAACCGTTACTAATTCATCTGCTTGTAATAATTTATCTCGAACAGCAATCATTAATTGTTCAATCTTTCCAACATTTGCAGCATGCTCTTCTGGTGTTTCTTGTGAAGCATTCATATGGCAGTATAGTAAAAATACACGTGCAATTTCAGATAAATCCGCTAAGCTTAGTGTATCAATATCTCTTTGTGTTAAAACACCTTCTTGACGTCCCACAAAGACATTTCCTAACGTGTTAACAAAAGTTTTATAAATTTCTTCCTTGTTGGCACCTTCTTCATGTAACACAGTTCCTTTTTTAATACCTAAAGGCATTGCATCTTCTAACCAAAGAGCCACTGGTTCATCTGTTACTTCAAACACTTTTTCTCGCTGAGCGTTTTCCATGGCATAAATCGCAGAAGTTCTTACAGTTCCATTATCATCCCCTAGATTTGTCAACCAAACAAAATCCCCTACTTTTAATGTTCCTTCAAGATTCCCTGTTACTACTAAATCTAGAGAATCATCGCTAATTTTATAAACATCTTCTACCCCTAATTTGAATGTTGGTTTGTCTTGAGCTGTTTCTTCTGTTTCTTGTTTTTTAAATAAATCTTTTAATCCCATTTTCGTTCCTCCGTTAATTCTTTTCTCCAACTAATATCCATAAATGAACCGTAATTGTTTCTAAAGGATGACTTTTACTATATTCTTGATCTTCAATACTCGCTCCCCAATATAAAGGAGTCATTTGTAATAAGTGTCCATACATTTCTTTTGTAAGTGTCACTTGATAAGACACTTCTTTCACCTTCATGGATGGATATTCTTGTTTAAATCGTTCTACAATATCCTCATTAGAATAGTGTTGTTTTTCTTCATTACTTTTATATAATTGTTGTCTTAATTCAATTAAATAATTACTTCCAGGAATAACTTTGATTAATTTTCCTCCTGGTGCTAATACACGGTTGAACTCCTTATAATTCGAAGGAGTTAACATATTGATTAAAGCTCCACAGGATTCATCCCCGAAAGGTAACTGCGCTAAATCTGCCACAATCCACAAAGCTTTTTGAGCATGATGATGACTAGCAGCCAAAATTCCTTCTTTAGCAATATCCATTCCTACTAAAGGAATCGTTTCTAAAAATGACGATAAATAGGCAAGGGGACTTCCTTCTCCACAACCAATATCAACAATCAGTTTTTTCTCCTGTTTTGGAATGAGTGACAAAACTTCGTCTAATAACGGATTGAAGAAACCACTTTGCGCTAATTCATAACGATGCGTAAATAACTCTGCATCATAATCCTCATTCGCTTTTTGCTTCATTAAATGGAGCGTTCCTTTTTTATTAATATCAAAACGATGACGATTCATACAAACCATACTATACCCATCTAATGCTTCGATAGCTGCATGGCAATAGGGACATGCAAATAAATGTTGATGTTTTTGTATAAAGTCTCGACTCCAGTCGATTTTCTTTTGCATCATCCACACTCCTGCTCCATTTATTCTCAATTGTCAGTATACCATAAAATTGATTTTCTGTTTGATTTTCTTTCTCTATAAAATTAACAGATTTTTATTTTGACATTTTTTCCTGCAATGATACAATAGAATAGAATCGTAATTATGCCGATTTAATTACATGAATGGAGGAAATCATGATGAGTAGTAAAATTCCAGTAACCATTGTCAGCGGATTTTTAGGAGCAGGTAAAACAACGCTCATTAATAAAGTATTAAAAGAAAAACACGGCGAACATATTGCTGTAGTGATTAACGAATTTGGAGAAATTGGTGTTGACCATCAATTTGTATTAGATGTAGAAGAAGAAATTTATCAAATGGATAATGGCTGCTTATGTTGTACTCTTCGTACAGATATTGCAGACATGTTAAAATCTATTTTAATGGTCAAAGAACAAAACGGTATTAAAGTAGACCGTGTATTATTTGAAACAACTGGCTTAGCAGATCCTGCACCAATTGCTCAAACATTTATCAATGTACCATTTTTAAATGAACATTTTATTTTAGATGCTGTTTTAACAGTTGTCGATTCAAAAAATTTCTTATATCAAACCACTCATCAAACTGAACCAGCAAAACAAGTTGGTTTTGCAGACAAAATCTTTATGTCTAAACATAGTTTAGTAGACGATACAATTTATACAAAAGTGATTAACGAAGTTCGTTCTATCAATCCTTTTGCAGAAATTCAAGATTTAGATGCTCGTCCAGTAGAAATGAAAGATATGTTTGGACTTGAATTATTCTATGCTTCTGAAAAGAAAATTTTAGAAATGCAAGAAAATTCTGAAGAAGAATATTGCGAAGCTTGTGGTCATACTCATGCGCATGGCGAACATGATCACGATCACCATCATCACGATGAAGAACACTGTGAAGAATGTGGACATGCTCATGACCATGGGGAACACGATCATGACCACCATCACGATGAAGAACATCATCACGACCATGATCATCACCATCATGGACATCATCATCACAAACATCACCACCACAGTGGTATTAATTCATTTGTCATTGAAACAGAGAAACCTCTTGTTTTAGCTCATATTAACGAATGGTTAAATGAATTAGTTTATATTTATGGACCTGAATTATATCGTTATAAAGGGATTTTAAGCGTAGAAGGCTTAGATTATCAAATCATCTTCCAAGGGGTTCAAATGAGTTTTGATATTTCTCGTGGGCGTGATTGGAACGATACAGAGCGTAAGTCGACTTTAGTGTTTATTGGTAAAAACTTACCAGAAGATACATTAAGAGAAAGCTTTGTTGCTTGTACAAATAAATAATAAGCGTAAAATAACTACAATAAAACAGAAAAAACATTTCTAGCCGTAGCAATGTCGCCAGCAGCCACCAAAGCTGTCTCATGGCTAAAAATCGATCCTTGGTCTCGATTTTCCCCTGTAATATAAGCTGAAAGCTTATATTACTTTTGCTACGGAGAAATGTTTTTTCTGTTTTATTTTTTCCGTTAAGGAGAACGCTAATTTTTAGGAGGAACTATGTTACACAAAGTTCGTAAACGTATGGAAGCGTTAGTTACTCAAGTTGAATAAGAACGTCCAAAAGCCTTACTTGTTAGTGGAGATTTAACTTTTAATGGGGAATATCAAAGCTTTGTAGATTTAGCACATTTTTTCAAACAAATCGAATCCTTTGGCACAAAAGTCCTTGTTGAACCAGGAAATCATGATATTGCTGATGGATGGGTTCGGAAATTTATAGAAGAGCAAAATTTTAAAACAAGGCAATTTAGTGCTGCAGAATTTCTATCGTTATTCTCTCCATTAAATACTGTCTATTTTTAGGAACCCTATTTCTTCTAAATGGGTTAAAAAGAAAGTTGATTCCTCAGACGTCTATAACACATAAAAAAGAATGAAAGTGACATTATTACGTAAAAATAAAACAGACAAAAACTCATCACCGTAGCAAAAGTAATATAAGCCTAGGGCTTATATTACAGGGAAACTTCGAGACCGCGGCTCGAAGTTTAGCCATGAGACTCGCAAAGCGAGGCTGCTGGCGACCTTGCTACAGTGATAAATGTTTTTATCTATTTTATGTATTTCTCCAAAGATTCTTCTTACTTTCTTATCGGAGTCTTCATATAATTTTCAAAATTTCACTCTATACTTTAGTCATTCCCAAATAAGAAATATTATCCTCCCAAGTTAAATATTTCAAAATCCTTTTTTCCACCGACCATTGTGTCGGTGGTTTTTTTAATATTCTTGGAGAATCATCATCATCTCATCTTTTAAAGAATTTTCCCAAAGGTTTAATGATTCCATTTTAAAATAGATTGTCGCTAAAAAACTTTTATACATTGCTAAACGATGATAACTTTCACGGCTTCCATCTAATTCTTCAAATCTTTGCTTTTGAATCCACTCACTCAACAGTTTTTGAGAAAGATTTCCAGATTCTATTCCAAAAAAGATGGCTAATCCTAATCTTTTCTCTTCTTCATCCATAAATAGTTGTTTACTTTTTTGAAAAATATCACTAATGACTTCTAATACTTCTACTACATATTCTTGAGTACAAGTCGGATGAGAAATAATGGTTCCTAATAAATCTGCTCCATGAGCAAATGCGTGTACCCATCCTAACTTCTCATCATATCCTGTTCTGTCTTTTTCTCTGTTTAAATAACGAATTCCATTTTGCATCCAACTCGTTCTCTCTGAAGTTGTTAAGCAAGAGTCATAGTCACTTGTTTTATCCCCGTCTACTTGTAAAATCATTCCCATTACAAGTGCTGAAAATGATCGATACGCTGTGGCACTACCGCCTTCTTCGATTCTATACTCCAAAGGATGTGTAATATTTATTTTTTCAATCAACCAACGTAATTGTTCTTTTGTAATTAATTGTTCAAAAATAATTTGTCCGAATAGACAAAAAACTAAATCATCTCGAATGTCTGGATTAGGATTTCCTATATTTTCCCATAACCATTCTAATTCTTCTTGTGTTAATGCTAGATTATTCCCTTGTTTTATTTTTAACTGAGAAATCATTTCTTGTTCTAACATGATATTCACCTCTCTACTAGTCCTATTTTAACACAAAATAAAAAGGCTAAGCATTTTTGCCTAGCCTTTTTTCTACGATTACTATCGCATACTTTTTGGTTTTGATAACACTTCACTTGCGATAATCGCCTTTTTCCATTGTAAGTGATGTTTCAATACTTGATTTTTCTTTGTATAGTTTGTTGCACTTTTTACGGATTCCACCACTAATTCACCTTTTGAACCCATATGTTGAACTTCTTCTTCCTGTAATTGGATTGCTTCCATTTCTTCTACAAAAGCTCGAAGATGTTCCAATAATTCTTCTGGTAAATTGGGATTATTTAAATATAATCGTTTTAATTTTTCAGTATGAATTAATATGGCACTTCTTCTCATCGTATCAATTTCTTCTGAAGAAATAATCGATACTCTTTGAATTAATTCCTTGTCAAATACGGATAAAGAATAATCCTCTGGTGAAAATTGTCGAAAGACTTGTACCATCTTTAAAAATTGTTGTCTCATTTTCTCTGTATGAGATAATGTCGCTTTTGTTTCCGGCATTTCTTCTACGACAACATCTACTACTTTTTGATTTTTGGGATGATGACGTTTAGACGAAACGGGTTTTTCTTGAAAAGAATGATTCAACCAATCGTGCAGTTGGCTAAATCCATTTTCTTTACTTTTCATTTTTAAATTCAAATAACTAGCAGCAGACATGATCACAATAATCAATATATACAAGAGAAAGAGTACAATATTCATGATTCACTCTCAACAGAAGATTTGCTAATCGCTTCTCTCATATCTGTATCTGATTGAATATTTTTCAATTGATAGTAGTCCATGACTCCAAGTTTTCCATTACGAAGAGCTTCTGCCATTGCTAATGGAATTTGCGATTCAGCTTCTACAACTTTTGCACGCATGCGTTGTACTTCTGCTAACATTTCTTGTTCTTGAGCTACGGCAAGAGAACGACGTTCTTCGGCTTTTGCTTGTGCAATTTTCTTATCTGCTTCTGCTTGTTCTGCTTGTAATTTTGCTCCGATATTTCTACCGACATCAACATCCGCGATATCAATGGATAGAATTTCATACGCTGTACCTGCATCCAATCCTTTTCTCAAAATAGTTTGAGAAATAGAATCCGGATTTTCTAAGACTAATTTATGATGAGCTGCTGAACCAACGGTAGTAACAATCCCTTCACCAACACGGGCGATAATCGTTTCTTCACCAGCACCCCCAACTAATCGTTCAATATTGGCACGTACCGTAACTTTTGCTTTTGCTTGAACTTCAATCCCATCCATCGCAACCCCAGCAATAACTGGCGTTTCAATTACTTTTGGATTAACAGATACTTGAACGGCTTCAAATACATTTCGACCTGCTAAATCAATGGCAGCCGCTTGTTCAAATTCTAAGTCAATATTCGCACGTTGCGCTGCAATTAACGCATCAATGACTACATTGACATTCCCACCAGCTAAATAATGGGCTTCTAATTCATTAATATCGATTTTTAATCCTGCTTTTGTTGCTTTAATCATTGGACGCACAATATATTGAGGAGCTACTCGACGTAATCTCATCCCCACTAATGTGCCCACTCCAATTTTTACATCAGAAAAATAAGCTGTGATCCATAACCCAATCGGTACAAATCTAAAAAATAACATAACTACTGTTAAAATTAGAAATAGTATCACAATGAGTCCAATGACTCCTGTTGGGTTATTTAATAAACCTCTTTCTAACATTTTACTTCCTCCTACTTATTATTGTTCTCCAAAACTTGTACGACGATTTTACTTCCTTCTACTTTGACAACTTGTATCATTGTATCTTCTGGAATGACAAATCCCGTACTAACAACATCAACGATTTCGCCATTTAGTTCAGCCTTACCGCTTGGGCGTAATACCGTCAATGTTTTCCCTGTTTTATTGACTAAATCGTCATATACTTTTGAGGTTGAATAGCCTTTTGATTTTTTTAGAGAAGAAAGTAATACTAATCCTTTCTTATGAGAAAAATGATTTCCCCTTTTTACCAATAAAACTAACAAGACTATTGCCAATAATAGTGACATTAAGATTAAAACGATTAAATCCATGACAGCCTGGTTTGCCCAGTACATCCCTCCTAATACAAATACTGTCCCTAACACTCCTAAAGCCCCAATTCCCGGAATTAACACTTCAAATCCTAAAAATAGGAAACCAAATACAAATAGGATAATGACGAAGAAATTCCAGTATGGATGAAGGAAACTGTAGGTTGCAAAACTTATTACTGTTATCACACTACCGAGTAGGTTCCATTTGGAGAACAAAGAAATGAAAACACCAATGACAGCTACTAACAGTAATAGTAAGTCTACATACAAAAGACCACCCCCATTCGTTGCCATCATTATAGCACTTTCCTTTTTAAATACAACTGAATAATTATTATGAAATGCTTAAATTTAAAGAATGAAAACTATTTCTAAAATTACGAAGGATAGTCTTCCATTTGAGCAAATTCTTTTGCTTGTTGCAGTTGTTTTTCGAACAATTCCATATCAATAAATCTCCCTTGACGGGCAAATTCTCTCTCTCCTACAAAAACAATCGCAACCGGAACTGTTAGCACTTGATACTGACTAGCCACTTCAGGATGCTGCGTTACATTAATGACTTCTAATGCTATTCCTTCTTGTTCTGTAACTTCTTCCACTCGTGGCTGTAATGCATGACAAACCCCACAAGTTTCGCTTTCTAAATAGATTACTTTAATATTTTTCATAAACTCACCTCTCTTATAGTGTACCATTTTTAGAAAAAATTTCTTGTAAAATGCATTTCTGAATAGAAAATACTTAACAAACCTAGCTTCCATCTGTATAATGAAAAATGTCTTATAGATATTTTTAGAAAGTGAGTGAGAAAATGGGACGTAAATGGGCTAACATCGTAGAAAAGAAAACTAAACTCGATGCTAACAACAGTAAAATTTATGCAAAATTCGGAATTGAGATCTATGTAGCAGCAAAACAAGGTGAACCAGATCCACATTCTAACCAAAAATTAAAATTCGTAATTGACCGTGCGAAAACTTATAATGTACCTCGTCATATTATCGAACGTGCAATTGAAAAAGCTAAAGGTGGCGGCGATGGCGATTACCAAGAATTACGTTATGAAGGATTCGGTCCTAACGGTTCTATGATTATCGTAGACGCACTAACAAATAACGTAAACCGTACTGCTGCAGACGTTCGTGCTGCTTATAGCAAAAACGGCGGAAACATGGGTGCACCAGGTTCTGTAACTTATTTATTTGACCATACAGCAATCTTCGGTATCGCAAACAAAGATGCTGACGAATTATTAGAACAATTAATGGAAGCAGAAGTAGACGTTCGTGACGTTGTACAAGAAGACGACCAAGCAATCGTTTATGCTGAACCAAACGACTTCAACACAGTTCGTGCTGCATTAGAAGGATTAGGCATTTCTGAATTCACAGTATCTGAAATCGAAATGATTCCTCAATCAGAAGTAACATTAACAGGCGATGACTTACGTTTATTCGAACGTATGATTAACGCATTAGAAGATAATGAAGACGTTCAAAAAGTTTACCACAATGTAAACTTAGAAGACTAATCATTGTTGATTTTTTATTGAATATGACAAAAAGTCTGTCCTAGGAGAATTTCTCCTGAGACAGACTTTTTTGATTTGAGATTATTTAGCATGAACATTTTTGTAAAACCCTTACAAAATTTAATTATATCATAGAAAAAAATTTTTTTAAATACTGTTATCTATTTTATGAAAGCGCTATAATATAGTTGAAGATAAAAATAATAGGAAAGAGAGGGTGTAGTTTGTGTTAGAAAAAGTAAATGATAATCAAAAAGAAAGGGTGTGTCTTATATGTTTGGTCAATATAGAAAGTTTTTCATGGTAAGTGTCGCTGTTACAATGTTATCTTTTGGATTAATGACATCGAATGTTTCTGCTGAGTCTGTTAAAGAGTATCAAAATCTAGAAACTTCTTTAACTAACAGGAATAACAAACAATTTTCTTTTCAAGAATTAATCGAAATTGCTAATCCTTATATAGTTGAAAATTTTTATTCTTATTCAATTATTCGTGAAGACGAATTAAAAGGTAAAATTGGAGAAATAAATTTTAAAACTATACAATTATGTTTAGAAATCGCAAATAAAGAAAAATTGGAAAAATTAAATAGAGATGCCGTTAGCGATGAACATATTAGTATACTAAGAGCAGCTGGGGCTGAAGTAAGTTCTGAATGGTGGGGAAAAAGAATTAGAACATATGACAGCGAAACAGCTATTAAGGTTAGAAAACTGGCTAGTGGATTTAGTGGTGATGCTGGGGCTGAAGGATTGAAATATGCATTAATATCTACAGGATTAGCTTTTGTACCTGGATTGGGTGAAGCCGCAACAGTAGCAGGTACTTTAGTAAGTATAGTTACATGGGCAGATAGTACTACTTGGTCTAAAGTTTCTGATTTAGTTGCTAGTAAGATAGATGATGGTGAATATAATTTAACTATAGATATTAATGCATGGAATATGGATGTTAGGGTATATTAAAATGAAGTTTTATGAAATAATCATTTGCATCACTTTTATATTTTTAGGTTTATTAGTAGGGTTTACTAATATACTTGATTCATTTCCATTTCTTAAACCAGTATTCGTTATACTTTGTATTGCTAGTTTTTACTACCGTTTTATATTCCCAAGAAACAAAGACATGGATATAAAATAATGTAGGCAACATTTGCTTACTACCCAAGGTGATTATAAATGATAACAGTATTTGTGTTTGTTATGGGTTTGATTTCAGTGACAATAAGTATTGTATTAGTCTATAAAAAGAAGATTCAAGAATTTAATCCAATGAGTTTTTTAATATTTGTATTAATATTAATATTTATTTTAGCCGTAGCTTCAATGCAATATTGAAGGAACTCTGGAATAAATTTTCCTTAATTGTCATCATCGTCATTTCACTAAGTAGATACAATAGAATGGGATATACATGTTAGGAGGGATTGATATGAAGTTTTATGAAATAATCATCTGTATTACTTTTATATTTTTAGCCTTATTAGTTTGGTTTACTAATATACTTGATTCATTTCCATTTCTTAAACCAGTAATCGTTATATTTTGTATTGCTAGTTTTTACTACAATGTTATATTCCCAAGAAACAAAGACATGGATATAAAATAATGTAGGCAACATTTGCT
>ERZ773233.403-NODE-403-length-29660-cov-8.648978_pt1 | contig 29660 bp, 21 predicted proteins | sample MGYA00580991_ERZ773233 | MGnify/ENA primary metagenome ERZ773233 (study PRJEB29015, sample SAMEA2738178) | human oral metagenome | biome: human oral; feature: human-associated habitat; material: saliva | place: China | collected 2161 ...
TTAGAACCAGTAAATATCTACTGTTTCAGAGAAAGGGTTAAATTAAATAATCCCCCGATGGGGACGGAAACATAACCTTATGTATTTTATCTTTCATTATTCAACCTCTTTTATGTTAAATTAAATAATCCCCCGATGGGGACGGAAACTTATATGTATCTGAAATCATTAATAGGTAATTTTTCAGATTCGTTAAATTAAATAATCCCCCGATGGGGACGGAAACGTTTCTTTTGCAAGAATTTCATTAGCTTTTTCTTCAAACAAGTGTTAAATTAAATAATCCCCCGATGGGGACGGAAACTTGTTTTCGTGTTACTGCGTATAGTTTGTTATCCTCACGCGTTAAATTAAATAATCCCCATAAGGGGGCGGAAGCTCAGAGGTGGCTTGTAATAGGCCAACCAAATCAGGCCAGCTTATTAAATTTAATAGTCCCCATACGGGGTCAGAAAAACTAATATTTTCTTTTAAAGATAAAAATAACCACTCTTTTATAGGGTGGTTGTTTTATGTATAAAATATTTTGTTTTTGATAGTCTATAAATTTAAAGTATTGATCTTCATCTTATTTTTATGATCTAATAGAGATAAGTTAACCTGAATTTGGATATGGGGAGGATATCATGGCTGAAATTACGTCCTTAATGAAGGATATTAAGGGAATATTAGATAATAAAAATCAATTTGTTATACCTGACTTTCAACGGAGTTTTGTGTGGACAGCTGAAAATGTAGACACACTTTTTACTGATTTTGATGAAGATACGAATAGCTATACGGATAATCTTGACACGTTGCCTGGCTATTTATTAGGTAATATTGTTTTAATTAGCAATGAGAGTAATCCCACAAGATTTGATGTTATCGATGGTCAGCAAAGACTTACAATATTAACGCTCATTTTCTGTGCATTAAATAAGTTGTTTATGGATATTGCAGAAGAGACACGACAAAATTTAGGTGCTAATGCAGATATGTGGATAGGGCATACATTTAGTTTTAAAGAGTACTTTAGAATACTAGATAATAATTTACAGTTTGTAGATTACAAAATCCTTCATACTCAAGATTTAGATTTTAAAGAGACTTATAAAAGTATCATTAAGCAAGGTGCTCTAGTGAGTGATGAGGATAATACCAGTGCTAATAACTTAGAGGCTGTTTATGAATCTATTCTTCAGCATTTAAAAAGCATTTATGATGATGAGCCTCAGAAATTATTGTATTTTTTGCAGTACTTAACAACTAAAGTTAAGTTAATTGAAACTACAGCACCATCGATTGAACGAGCTTTCCAATTATTCGAGATTTTAAACAATCGTGGGCAGTCATTAGAGCCGTTAGATCTTTTAAAAAATCATTTATTGAAGAATCTTACCTCTGCACCTGGCATTACACAGAATCAAATTAAAGACTTCTCTGATAGCTGGAGTCAGTTCTTAAAAAATCTGAAAGATACAGGTAAATCAAAAGCAATTGAAACATCTACCTTCATTAAACATTTTATTATTGGTACAAAAGCTATTAATGTAAAGAAGAAGGATTTATTTGAGCATTTTAAAGAAAATGACCTCGTAGCTAACGATATTTTGCAACTTTCATCAGATATCAATTCCATCAGTAAGGTCTATGCCAGTATCAATAAAGATCCACTGTCTAACGATTTCTTGTCCAATGATGATGGGATGTATACATTATTTACATTGTTTAACACCGTTCAAATTCATCCGTTGTTAATGCCCTTCTATAATGCTTCGCGTGTAGACAAGGTGCGACTCGTTGATGCGGCTGTGAGATATGTAGCAGCAGTAATATTCTCGTATACACAGACGAATGCTATTGAAGCAGAATTGCCTGAAATTATAGAAAAGATTTTATATGAATCTGATCCTGCACGCAGACTAGAGGTTGCAGTAACAGAGTTAGAGTCACGAACTAAACCATATATCGATTTGATTCGCGCTTTATTGCCTGTGAAAGATTTTGGCTCCAAAAATAAGAAACAAGCGCCAAAAGCATTCCAAATTCTTAAATTTATCGAGCTATACTTGAACCAAAAAGAGAGCATTAAAACAAATAAAAAGATTGAGTTAGAGCATATTATGCCACAAGCTGCAGATAACAAAGATTATTCCTTTGATGATGAAGACACTCGTAAAGAATATCTGAATCATCTAGGTAATTTGACACTGTTAGATAGGAGTTTAAATGCCTCTGTTAAGAATGGTAATTTTGCTGATAAATTAAATCATTATAAAGCCTGTGAATTTGTTATTACAAGAGCTTTGGCAGAAGAAATAGAGTACCCTATTCAAAAGCAACAACCTTTGATTAACTTCCAAAATACATATTTTACAGTGGAAGACCGTGACCAAATAACATACTGGGATAAAACTCAAATTGACGAACGAGGTCAAAAACTCGTAGAAGTTTTGGAAAAACTACTATTAAAACAGGTCCCATAAAGTAATAAAGGATGTCCCTGTTGAAATGAATAGAATCATTTGTGTTATAGTTGCTATAATACGAATGGTTCTATTGTTATATCGTAATAGGTTTTATGTGCTATAATAGACCTAGATTTAACCCTTAGAAAATCAAACCTGTGCTGTTGTTATAGTGGTGCGGTTTGTTGGGGTAAAAAGAAATCTTCTGATGAGGACGGAAACTTATATTCTTCACATTCCCTACAAATCTCTAGAAATAAGAGTAAAAATAATCCCCTGATGGGGACGGAAACATTTCTTGATGTAAATTACCTTGATTTAATATTTTGTTTTTTGCGTTAAATTAGATAATCCCCATTCGGGGCCGGTTCTTATCTCAAAAACTCATATGAGTACAAAAATATAGCCAGTATATTCTTTTTAGTGAATATACTGGTTTTTGTATAAATCTGGTGATTTTTTATTGGTTTTTAATTAGATCTAACTATATAATGAAAACGATAGCACATAAATGGTACAGATTTTGTTATAAACATAGAGGAAAGGAGGCATTTTATTGACTAATACTGTAGAGGTTATGTCCATAGAGCTAGTTATAGTTGCAGATCCATCTATCAAGATTGTACAGTCCATAGGTAGTGTTTTACATGGTGTATTGATGGAACTCGTTGGAACAGATTATGCGGGACTGTTGCATGAGGCTGGTTTGCGTCCTTATAGCCAATATGTTTATTTTGATAAAGATAGAAAACAGTATATATGGAGGCTTTCAGCTGTAACGGCTGATGCAGTTAATCGTATAGTAAGACCTATGTTAGAAATGCCTGAGAAAATCTTCTTAAAGCAAAAGCGTGGTCATTTATATATTAAAGATAGAACTATTTTAGAAGAAACCTCCTATGAGGATTTGATACGCAAGTTCTGGAGTAGTGATGTACTCTATACTCAGGCCAATTTGCAGTGCATGAGTACTACAAGTTTTAAAGTAGATAAGCAGTATACAATCTTCCCTGAGGCATTTCGTATCTATCGTTATTTGCTACGTCAATGGAATCAATTTAGTACCTTTGGAATGCTAGATACAGACTCCTTATTAGGGTCTCTTGAGGCCGGCGTATTTATTCGAAATTATAATCTACGTATGGGCATATATGGACTTGAAGGCGTAAAGATAAGAGGGTTCCGAGGTCAAGTTGTTATGCAATTTAAGCGAAATGAAGAGCTGCAACGACTTTTGGCTTTGTTGAGTTACTATAGTCAATATACGGGGCTTGGAATTAAAACAGCACTTGGTATGGGTGGCGTAAAGTGTGAAGCCATAGAATAGCTTTCCTTTAGATAGGAACTTTAAAACTAAATATTCGTATAATACTAAAAGGCTTTACCTTGTTATAGAGGTAGAGTCTTTTTATGTGTCACTTTTTCTTTGTTCGTATTGGTATAGTAAAGTTGTAATAGATGGTATTTTATAGTCTAGTTATGTATGATGCAGCAGTATTTAGTATTTCTTGATGTGCCTTATGAAAAGGTATATCATGCTTTTGATTCTTAGCCGGTTGATTAACTAAATAGATTAATAGGCATACTGGTGGATAAGTGGTGTAAATCTTTTGAAATTAAATGAAAAGAAAATGAATTAAATTATTGACGTAAAATCGAGAAACCCTTATAATTACTGTAACCTTAGAAAAATCATTTACCACCAGTATTTACCTATGCTTATCGGCATTTTTGATCAAATGGGAGCCCAATCTGACTGTTTACGGTGTGAGGTTTGCCAAAACCTAATTTTAAGCCCCATGAATACTGGCCTTCCGAGGTATGCTGTTGCAACAGCACCTACCGTTTACGGTATTGAAACGTTGATATTCTGGCTTGGATACATCCACTTTGAGATCAAGAGTTGCAACAGCACCTACCGTTTACGGTATTGAAACTGGTAGCTTTATGGCTACCGCAGAGGTAGACCCATGCCTTGTTGCAACAGCACCTACCGTTTACGGTATTGAAACCTACAACGGCCATATGGCTCGTTTTAGATGTTAATGGTTGCAACAGCACCTACCGTTTACGGTATTGAAACAGTTCTACTTCTCGACCATTCGCTGACCAAAGGTTAGAGTTGCAACAGCACCTACCGTTTACGGTATTGAAACTATTGAATCTATTAAATGCAGTTGTAGAATCTAAAAGTTGCAACAGCACCTACCGTTTACGGTATTGAAACGATTAGTCATTTTGTAGTGTTCGTAGAATTCTGTACCGTTGCAACAGCACTTACCGTTTACGGTATTGAAACAAGTCTTTATTTTTATGTACAACGTTGGAACCGTCAGTTGCAACAGCACTTACCGTTTATAGTATTGAATCTTGTATGCTTGATCTGGGATACCTATGATATTCTTAGCGTTATAATGATGTTTTCTATTATGGAGATACAATAATGGTTAGGTTGATTTTAGCGATTATTATTACTTGCATAGTGTGTGTACCTAGTATTTTTGCTAGATCTTTTGTAGTGCCTTTACAGGCTAATGGAACTGTACATCATATTGATAAGGATTCGATTCAAATAGCTGGTCAAAGTAGTACGATGAGAATGGTTAAGGCTACAATGGCAGTAAAGTCGCCTAAGTATGAGGATATTGCCTATATTACTTACTTTTATAAATATGATTTAATTAATAGAACCATTCAAAAGAAACCAATTATTTTGTATATGGGCACTAAAATGCCATATACGTATAATTCACCTTATTTAGATGTGAGCGTAGTTGGTTCTGTAGATTACATCTATGCTAATTATGCCTATTTCAAAGAGTTTGGCTCGTATTTTTCACAGGATATGATTAATCGCTACGGTTCTACAGATTTAAGCATTAATAAATAAGGAAAGCCCTCTATTTAGAGGGCTCTTTTTGTATGCAAAATATTTAGTTGTTGTAGTGTTTTGATTATGAAGATAAGATGATAGAATAGGGATATATATTACAGTATACGTATATGTGGGGGTAGTATGTTAACAATCGCATTAAATGAATATGGGGACTTTCACCATTTAGGGCAGAAGGAAAACAGTTTAAAGCACATCCATTTTATTACTGGCATTGTGTATGATGATCAAGGTAGTGAACAGGATTTACGTAATGAGCAGATTCGTTTAGATCGTTTTTTTAGAGCCGTAGCAGAGGCTTCAAATAGTGATTATCCACAGGGTTTCTTTGGTGAGACTAAAGTGGACGATGTGGAGAGGGCTACTGAAACAGGAGATAGCCTTCAAAATAAATTACAGATAAAAAGAAATATGAAGCGTTATCGAGATGCACTCGATGCCGCCTTACCAGAGTTTTTGGCTGATGGCACGTATAAAGGGCGAAATCTTGTGGAGATGCCACGTGTTGGTCACTATGCTATTACGCTTATGTTGAAAAGTGAAGCAGGGAAGACACAGTTCTTACAGCCTTATATGAGTGAGTTATTACATGATGGTGTAGCAAGTAATTTATACTGGCATATGGCAGATAGTTTAGTGTCTCGCCTTGTACTATCTAATCCATTTGCGCTACATAACAATCGTGTTCAGTTGCATTTGGCATCGCAATTGGTAGATGTTAAAGAAACCGAATATGAGCGTTTGGCAGAATATCGTCGTTTGGGATATAAGCCGTACGACTTTCAGAATGAGCAATTAAAAAAAGAGGGGATTGTCACCTATCAAGTGGGGAATGATTTTACCTATCGTGCTGCCTTAGATCGACGTATGGTAGAGTTTAATCGCTCTGATTTAGAGATAGTGCAATTAAAGTCTGTTTCTATTCAGTATGACGATGATAGTCCAGAGATGACAACTAATTTTGCATTCCTATACTTAGCTGGCCATATTTGTGGTAATTTTATTTACTACGGAGCTGAGCGAGATACAAAAGATATATTTAAATTTAATACGCTTGTAGATTTTGCCAATCAAATTAATCCAAAATATCATAACTATATGTTTGTATATGATGATATTGATACTTATTTTGAACAGGCTGTGAAAGCATATCATAATGAGGATTATTATGGTGCACTGTGTCATGTATATGATGCGAAATGTTGTGATAGCAAATTTAAATCCTATTATGAAACGAATTGGTTCCCATTTGTGGAGGAGCTCATTCATAGTGCAGATAATAGACAGGCGATAGAACGAGCAGTTCAGTCGTTTGTGAATTATGCTAATCAGATTCGTCTTGATGAAGGTAAATTACATTATCTATACCAACAGCTTGAGTATATCTTAGTAGATATCAAGGATATGTCCGGTGTAGATAAAGAATTAGTCTATGCCTTTTATGATGGTGGTATGACAGCCTTCAATCATCTTGGTGAAAGCGATCTAGCTGTAGATTGCTTCCATAAATGTCAGGCTTTGACTCATACGGTACCCCTTGAAACGTATATGCAGACGGTTCGCCGTCGTATTGTTGCAAAAATAGATGGCTATGACTATGAAGAGGCTTTAGAGCTTGCTAAGTACGTTGTTGATGTAGAGGAACAAATTCAAGCTATACGAGCTCCATTACAGATGGGAAAACGGGCTATCAGCTTAGGACAATCCTATAGTCAACTTGGTCAGGTCCATGCTTATATGGAGCGACTTGAGGCCGAGTCCTATTTCTTACAAGCTATAGATATTTTTGCAGTGGATACAGATGATTATTATCGAACAGTATCCTATTTACTGCACTATTACATTGATGCGAATAAGCAAGATGCCTATGAAGAATGGGCACCTAACTATTTTGGCGATCGCATTAATATCGTGGATCAATTAGCATTTTTGCTGAATATGACTAGTGACGAAAAAATAGTTCAACACGAAAGCTATGCTTTATATGTATATATTAAGGCGTTGTATCAGTTTTATAGAGCAGAAATAAATAAGGAACTCATAGAAACCCTAATTAAGTTAGGCCGTACCGTAGGAGCTACTTTAGATACAGCTCCTAAAGGTCATCCGTGGGAATTGATATTCACATATCTTGCATTACTAGCCTATGAAAAAGGTTATAAGGTAGATGCAGAATATTTTAGATCCTGTATAGGTCGCTCTGTTGTGAATGCAGGTCAAGCAATTAGTAATATCATGATTTATGGTGAGTTAAGATTTGCTCAATGTAAAGGTAATCAAGATAAATATATTACTTTACATCGTGAACTTACTGATATGGTAGGTGATGTAACAAAGAGTATGACCTATATGTTTAGATAAGTTTATGATTACTAATCATACTTTTACATAAATAGATAAAAGAATCCTAATAAAAGAACCCCCTAATGGTTGTGCTTGTTAGCTTATCATTAGGGGGTATTTTATTGGTATAAACCTGTTTTAGTAAATTAAAAGACCGCTTGAGTATTAGTGAGCCTTAATGTGTTTTGAGAGTGTTTTAATAAGATTTACACAACGTTCCATTTCTGTACGAATTTCATGACTAGTAGTATATTCGCCTTGCTTTTCTTCATTGGCATGAGCTGAATCATTACGTGTCTTTTTTAGAATGCTGTAGGACGTAAGCAAATTCATTACATCATTAGCCTGAGACTCAGTGAAGGATTGGTGGAGTTCTAAGCCATCAATTTCAAACATATTATGAGGGAAATCCTTTTCATAATCATATTGGTATAGACTTTCTTTGTTAATGGTTATACCAAAGATTAATTCTAATATGTGTTGATTTGCTTTGTTTTTAAGCACATTAAATAATGCACTTCGTACAGTAAAGTATTTTGTACCTGAGCCCAGGGAGATACGGGCATGTTTTTCGTCGATAGTTAGGATAGTCTTAATATCTTGGTTCTCAGATGTAATTAGATTAATAAGATGGTGACGAATAGAGGACGGGAATGTATTAAGTTCAATAATATTAGCACTGTTTATAACGAGATTGCTTAAGAAATCAATAAATTGAGTATAATGATAACCGTTAGTAGTCTCCTTGATAGTCATGTGATTAGACAGCACGATTTCATTAATGTGATCAATGATGTTTTTGTCTAAGTTAGTCAAGTTGGTTGTTTCTTTAGTAATTGGTGTATCACTCTTTTTCACTAACTTTCCTATAACCTTGATTTCTGTGTTTAATGCATTAATATGTTCCGTTAAAGTATCCTTGATATCGTCATAGAATGGTTTTAAATGACTATCACGTAAGTCAGCTAAGAATTTACCGATTTGCTGATTAACCTCATTGAAGTTTTGCATTTCTACCTTACGATTATCTCCTTTTACAGCATTAAACTTTTGAGGGTCTAGGGAGATGATTTTCTCTTTTAAAATGGTGCGAGGGATGTACTCAACAAATAAAGCGAGTGCTTGTTGGAGATAATCGTTTTTCAAACACCAATCGATATAGACTAGATCATTATCTTTATCCTCTATGATGGTTTGGTAGCTGCCTTGAATTTTATTGCGCATTAATTTCAAGATTTCGGACTCAAATTTATTGTCTTTTGGTTTGCCTTTTTTAATATCTGTTAATACAGAATCTAGTTGCTCAATAGCAGATTGGAATAGACCGCGGCTAGATAAACTAATGGCCTCAGAAAAATCTCCCATTGTAGCTAACAATCGGTTCGTTAGCATATCTTTAGTAGGAACCTTTTCAAAATATTCTTGTAATGTGTGAACACTACCGTATCGATTGAACTCAGAGAAACCAGCAATCATATCGAATAATAGATAAATATCTTTGCCTTCGTATACATTTACTGTTTTTGTCTTATTATCTAAGTTCGCATAGGATATAGAACCAATTTGAATGCCTTGATATGCCACGAGACGAATAATAGCAAGCATTAGCATGATGGCTGTACGAGGACCACCTGTTAAATCTACATGCAATACAACTGTACTATCTTCGCCATTATTTTTTAGACAGTCATGATAGTACATCATGATTTGACGAGACATATTAAGGATGCTTTCTTTTAAGTTGTTGATTTCTTCAATATTGCCACAACGGATATACTGTGCACTAGCATCCCAATTTAGATTTGTGTTAAAGGCGTTAATAAAGTTTTTCATTTGCGATTCAAAGATGGCTTTAGTGGTGATTGTTGTACCCAGATTATCTTCATCGATAATCTCATCCGTTAATTCTTTTGTTTCAAAAAAGAACATTTTATCTAAGGTGAATTCATCATCTTCGAGCTGTCTATTGTATAGTAGTTCCTTTAATGCCGATTCGCTAGTTTGGTAGATTTCATTAAATGTTGGGAAGATGTTAGTTTGTACAATGGTTCTAGTTGCTCTCTTCCGATTAAAAGGGATATCACTTCGTAATGCACTAAGGAATGTGAGATAGATATGATGTTCCATGTTTAGTCTCCTAATAGTGAAATAGCTTGTGTGTAAATAGCATTGAGTTGATTTTTAATAGTACTTGGCTTGTGGACGCGAACTGCAGCGCCTAAGGATAAGAGAATACGTACTATATCTTTTTCCTGGAATGGTAGGTATTGTACGCTGAGTGTAAATGTATTCGGTTCTATTTCCGAGCCCACAATTTCATAGTTACAAAATGCGTTAAAACATCGATCGATAGCATTATTTAAATCATAAACAGAAAATGCCACCGTTTGACGTTTTGTTTCTTGATATTCTTTGTATAAGGTATTCGCATCCAGCTCAACAGGTGTTTCGCCTACAGTTAGTATTGGTAATGTGTCTAACGAATAATAATGGAATGTTTCATCCATTGCTTGGTAGCCGATAAGTGAAAATCCATTTGTGGCCGTGTTGTACTCTAATTTACACGGAATAATTGTAATTACTCCTTTAGGTGTTTCCCAGGATAGAGTAGTTTGTTGTATCATTGCTTGCGTACATAGCCAATGGTTCCTATAACTATCAGCGGTTCTATCGATAGTAAGACTTTTATTGGCCCATGTTTTTGCTGGTAAAGTTGAGGGAACCTCTGCAAGTGTCTGCTCTAAACTTTGTTGGATATCGACTGGCAACATCCAGTTGATGCGGCAATCAGTTAGTAAATCCTTGAGAAACATGCGCTCTACAGTGGTTAATACCAAAGCTGGTAAATGAGGGAATACAGGTTGTAGACCTTGCTCGGATGAAATGACTAAATAGTTTGGTAAGATTTGTTCATATTGGTCATTTTCTTCAACTGGTGCATAGCTATCTAATAATGGCCTATGGTTCATGATGTATTGCAAATCATCTAGCGTATACGAAACGCCGTTGATAAGATCTTGCTGTATACGGTATTGCATGCTGTAGGTGATGGCTGTCATCTCGTTCAGTAGAGGTGATACGGCGGCATTATCTGAATCGGTAGGTTCTGGTGAAAGTAGATTCCAAGTAGGATGTATTTTCTTTGTATAGCTACTTGGCTCAGACACTGTTTCATGTTGTGTATGATGTAAATTATCATTAAAACGTGTTCGGATACTTTCAGGAACACTATGCAGAATTTGGATATACGGCAAGAACGTACGTAATATTGGCAGTAGGACTTGACCATCCTGCACCTGTAACTCAATATCTATATGTTGCGGCGTATCTTGTTTAAGCACCATCATTAGGTGGCGCAGTGTATTGCTAAAGTCATCCCACACGGGTTCATAGTGATCTAATTTATAAAAGCGCACCTGCAGTATGGTTTTATATTTTGTGCCCTTTTGTGGTATTTGATTTACTTTTGTGAAAGTCCCTTTTGTAACAATAGTATCGATAGAATCAATTCGATAGGTAACGAGTTTTTGCTTGTGAAAAGCGATTAGATAATCTCTATTTCCAATGTAGTCAGATTCAATGCTGACTGGCTGAACGAGTACCTTTGGACGACGCTTATTAAAGAAGCTAAGCTCGAGCATTTTATGATTTTGTAACGCTTGGGCGATAGTATAGAGCAAGCTTTCATCAATTACATGAAGCGGATTGTTATAGGTAAATAAATACTGTGATTCGTAATCTTGAGTAGTTGGCTGTTCGAGCTCATCTAATATAGAGGTATTAGTCTGTAATGGCTGAATTTTCTTTAATAAAGTACTGCCTGCTGTACTAAAGAGTGATATATTTTTATATACAAATATGGCTCTAGATAATAACTCAAGCTGTAGATTTGTTAGATTTTCAATACCTGATGGCCCTAGTCGATATATATAGGTGTTTCTTTCCGAAATTTCATCGATTATACCAATCGTCACAAGCTTTTTTGTGAGGCGGCTTATCATCTGCTTTTCGATGATATCTGGCAGCGATTTATTAGTGTGTTGGTATTTTTCCGCTAAAAAATCTTGATATGCTGACAATATATGAGGGTGGTCGTTGATTGACTCGTATATTTCAGTAATAGAACAAGCTTCGAGATCGCTAATTGTGTCGATAATGGCCAAGATAAGAATAATTGTCTCAGGTTTCATCGCATAGAGCGAATATAAGGAGGATAAGTAATTGTGGCCCCAATAAAAGTCTTGTTTAGCGATAGTATGTACATGCATTCGACCGATTTGGGTATCTTGAATTTTAGAACCCATATTGAAATAGGCGAGGCGCTTGAGATAATCATCATGCAAACTTTTCTTTATGCCGCGTTTGGGACCCGTATTTCTCGTATGCAAACCCATGGCCAAGCTACGAAAGAACAAGCGGATATTCTTAAAGTTTTTGAGGTGATTCGTTACACTTGGCATAGCTCCTCCTATTACAGAAAATGAAAATATCATGAATATTATACCAAACTTTATAGGCAGGATATAGAGGTATGATGCTTTAAATAATTCCTAGTTTTTCTGAAATGATGATCATCGATAGACAAACTATACTAACAGTACAAACAGAGTAGCTATAGTTGAAAGATTAGGAGTGGATTCCAATGGATTAAATCAACTGACTATGTCACTAAGTATTTTAGAGTTTGTAATATGGAGGATTTAAAATGGATTGGCTGTTAGCAGTGCTCATTAAAGTCTTTTTCTTAGACTGGTTTGATAATTTATAAGCTTAAATAACTAATATAATTATAATAAGCCCTATACACAGAAATTCTGTGCATAGGGCTTATGTATTATGTTTTAGATATCATTCACATATTAACCGAATCGTAAGAGAGCAAATTTATATATGAAAATAAAATGAATTAAAATATTGACGTAAAATCGAGAAGCCCTTATAATTACTGTAACCTTAGAAAAATCATTTACCACCAGTATTTACCTATGCTCATCGGCATTTTTGATCCAATGGGAGCCCAAACTGACCGTTTACGGTATTGAAACTGGATACCTTTAAGCATATCACCGATTGGATCAAAAGCTGTGTTGCAACAAGACCTACCGTTTACGGTATTGAAACTGACTGGCGGGGAAATATAAAGAATAAAATTCCATGTTGCAACAGAACCTACCGTTTACGGTATGCGACGCAGGGTGCGAGACAGCAGAGGAGCAAAGCGACGATGAAGTCCGCACATCGCAAGTACCTGAGCGAAGCGAGGGTAGAACGAAGGTGATAAGGCAACAGTCCTTACCGTTCACGGTATTGAAACGGGTTAATATCTTCCAGCATGTAGGCGTACATTTTTGTTTTTGTTGCAACAGCACCTACCGTTTACGATATGCGCCGAAGGGTGCGAGACAGCAGAGGAGCAAAGCGACGATGAGGTCCGCACATCTCAAGTACCTGAGCAAAGCGAGGGTAAAACAAAGGTGATAAAGTAAGCGTGCTTACCGTTTACGGTATTGAAACGCTTCATAGTTAGGGAGCATCACAGAATTACCATTAAGGTGCAATAGCGCTTACCGTTTACGGTATGCGCCGTAGCGTGTGAGGCAGCAGTACTTGCCGTTTATGGTATGCGCCGCAGAGTACGATCAATTAAATTATTAAAATCACAAAAAAGAACTGTGTTCTTGTGTAATTCCACAAGAGCGCAGTTCTTTTTTATTCCTAGTTTTTTTGATTAGTTCCCTTTTAGTATCATTCGTATAATGTACTCAACAAGTTTGATGGATCGTTTATAGGAGGTAGTATATGGCAATGTTGTTATTAACTTTATTAGTTTGGTTTGTATTACCATCACGGAATGACTATTAAGGAGGGTATGATGGAAAACCTTCAACAAGAATTGAAATCTATGTTGTTCTTATCAGGGCGTATGAATCGTCGGTCTTATTTTATGAATTTATTAATGATCTTTGGTATTGGCTATATTGGCGGTGTCTGTATTAGCCTTGCTTATGTGTCAAAATTTTTCTGGATATTAGGTTGGTTAATCATAGGTTATTCTGTTATCCGTGAATTAGCGATTGCATCGCGTCGTATTCATGATTTAAACGGACCTACCTATTTGGCTATTCTTTACATTGCGGCGGCCATCATAGCATTGTTTTTGCCAACGCTAGCTAAGGTTATGCTTTTAGTGAAAGTTGGTTTAATTCTGATGCCAGGGGATAAAGATAATAATACATATGGTGAAAGACCAGCTTCTATGATTATTGTTTAGTAAAGGAGAGATTGAAATGACTGGTTTCGTAGCAATGTTTTTCTGTGGAATTGTATTACTTATGATTTTTGATGCCCTTACAAATGATAATAATAGAGAATGAGTCGGTATAGGAGGTTCTGATGCGCTATCTTATTTCTTATGATATTTCTGATACAAAAACTAGAAATAAGGTAGTTAAGTATTTAGAATCCTTCTGTTACCGTGTGCAGTATAGTGTGTTTTTATATGTTCATGCTCATGTTAGAGTTGAGACGATTGCCAAAAAGCTTGAGGTATTAACCAGAGGTGATGAAACACGGCGACTCCTTATCGTCTCTATTTCTGACACGGCCAAGACACCCATATGGTGTAATGAGCCTATTCCGCTAACAGAGGATAAGATGCTGATTATTTAATTAATCGTAGGAGGTTGTGATGTTAGAAACTTTATATGTAATGACACCTGGTATATCGATACGACAAGATGGAGGTTTATTGATACTTGAAAAGGATCATTCTATTATCAAAGAAATCCCTATAGCGACAGTATCAAACCTTGTGTTAGGTCGAACAATTCAAATTTCTACACAAGTTATGTTTTCCCTCGTAAAACAAGGTTCATTGATACAGTTTGTAGATCATAAGTATCAGCTGGTAGGTACCCTGGGTGATGAACATACAACATTACAACGCTTGTTGTGGCAGGCGGAGCACTTCCAAAACCCAGAATTTGCCTTAGAGGGTGCCAAATATATTGTACGGCGCAAGATAAAAGGACAAATAGCCTTGCTAAATCAGTATAAGAAGAGTAAAGGTATTCCCAATTTTGACGCAGTGCATAAGACTATGAATGCCTTACTAAAACGTGTGGAAAGAACACAAAAGGTAGATACCTTACGTGGTATAGAAGGGCTAGCATCTAGAACGTATTTTTCTGTATTAGGTCATGTGCTGTCTGAGCCGTGGGAGTTCACTAGTCGTAAACGCCATCCTAGTCCTGATCCAGTAAATGCTATCTTAAGTTTTGGTTATTCCTTTTTGGAACGAGAGGTTCGTGCCTGTTTGTTAACGGCTGGACTGGATGTACGGATTGGTGTACTACATAGTACAAATAATCGGAAGGATAGTTTTGTGTATGATGTGATGGATATATTTAGACAGGACATAGTCGATCGCTTTGTATTAAAACTATTAAATCGTCATATGTTAGGCCTAGAGGATTTTGATATTTCTGAACGAGGCTGTTTCTTATCTAAAGGGGCTAATAAAAAATGGGTAGAACTGTACGAAGCATACATGACTACAGAGCTTTCTCGTCTTGGTAATGTGACGCCAAGGAAATGGATTCAACGAGAAACACAAGCATTTATGTCCTATCTCCAATCTCTTGATGAAGCCGAAGTTACTAAAGAATGTGAGAACATATCTTAATACATGTAGGCTGATACATATGTAACATATAGTATCAGCCTACATATTCGTGTAATTATATACGATTTATAAATTGTGAAAAAACTTTCATAAATCGTATATTTATGGGTGATTTTTTTCACACGATTTGCTATTATTAAAGATGAATAAAAAATGAATTTGTTTTGTGTTTGCATAGCGAGGAGTGGTTATGTTTATCAATCATACAAATCATCCTTCTCAATATTGGTCGGATGAACAGTTGGCAGCAGCTCATCAATATGGCGAGGTGGTAGATATACCATTTCCTCTCATTGATCCCATGTTATCTTCTGATGAAATCGGTCAGTTCGTACAAGAATATGCAGGGCGGATTATAGCTCTTAATCCACAGGCTGTATTATGCCAAGGGGAGTTCATATACTGTCATGCGTTAGTGGAGCGATTATTAGCAGTAGGAATTATCGTGTTAGCTGCTACGAGTGAGCGTTTGGTCAGTGAATCCTACGAAGCAGGCATAAACGAGAAAATCATCAACTTTCAGTTTGTTCAATTTCGGGAATATTGTCATTTATAAATGTTGTGTTAATAGGTATAAGGAGTGAGCCTATGCAAGTAAATGCTATTTTGTTTGATGTGCAGTCTATTCAAAAGTACATTTTTGCAAACAATAAATTGAAGGCCAATGTAGGGGCATCGTTTATTGTGGATAGACTGTTTGAGGATGTATTGTGTAAAGAAATTATTGAGAAACTGGGCGTAGACGCAGATACTACAACTTGGTTAACTCGCAGTGACAGCATTACATCTCTGCCTAAACCTGTGTACGTTGCGTATATTGGTGGTGGTAATGCTCTCGTTCTCGTAGATCATGAACATGAAAGTTTGGTTCAAGATATCGTTAAGAAATTCACGACACAAGTCTTGATTCAATATCCTGGCTTGAAAGTGGGGGCTACTACAGGTCCTATTACCCTTGATGGCACACAGTTCTCCACGGATCTTGGTCAATTATATAAACAGTTGAAAGCCAATCAATTTACCTTAAATCCGATTGTCCATCCTGCTAATACAGGTTTGACAACCATTTGTGATTTCAGTGGCGATGTGGCAGATACAGTGCAAAGCTTTGGTAAAGATAAACGCTTAGTTGCTACATCTTTTACATCTAAGTTTGAAGCTTTTGATGCGGCTACATCACGCCTTAAAAAAGATTTATTTGGTACGGAAATTACGGATTGGATATTCCCTTCTGAACTTGAAGATTTAGGGCAAAACCAATCTACAGAGAAAAGTAAAACAGGTATTAATGATATTGCCATCGTTCATATTGACGGTAATAATATGGGTGCTCATTTCAGACAGTGTAAAACATTAGAAGAGCGTAGTGCTTTATCTAAACGTGTTGCCATTAAAACATTGGAGAGCTTTAAAGCTTTAGTAGAATGGATCATTGCAAAATACGACGTCATTGATGATAACCTTGAATTGAAAGACCATATGTTACCAATTCGTCCTATCATCGTTGGTGGTGACGACATTACTTTCATCTGTAATGCCCGTATTGCGGTACAAGCATCCCAGTATTTGATGCAGCAATTATTGAGCGATACAGACGGCATGTCGATTTCCTCTTGTGCAGGTATCGCCGTAATTCCAACGTCTTATCCATTCTTTAGAGGGTACGAAATGGCAGAGCAGCTTTGCGATAGTGCTAAATCTAAGATGCGCGCTTATAACGCAGCCCACAAGGTTAATGAATCTTGCTGGATGGATTTTGCCTTCCTTCATGGTGAAACAGCGCCTACATTAGAGCAGTTCTTTGCTAATGAATACAGCAGTTTGACTGGTAATATGCACTTTGGCCCATATCGTGTGTATGGCAAGGCAGACGCTAATGCTACCAAGGATATGGAAGCATTACACCAATTGTTAGATTGTACAGGTCAATTCAATTTAGTTAAAGATAAGGGTTATGTAGGTGACTTATTGGCTCATAATAAGGTAAAAGAATTGCGCTCTGTATTGCAAGATAACGAGCATATGTGGGCGGTTTTCCTTGAGCAATTGCGCAATACTGATAAATCCATGCCGACTGTGTCTGGTTGGGATGCTTTCAAAGAAAAACTATGGGCTAAGGTGGACGGTGAAATGCGTACGCCATACGTAGATGCCATAGAATTAATGGATTATGTTTTGCCTGGATTGGAGTAAGTATGTACACATTAACTATTAAATTATTGTCGCCAACGATGCTTATGTCTGGTCAAGGCGATGTTAACACGGATAGTACTATTGTTCACGATCGCTACGGAATTCCTTTTATTCCAGCGAAACGCGTGCGTGGTGTTTTATATGAAAGTGCCCTTGAAGTAGCCGAAATGATGCAGGCTGCAGAGCTTAAGACATTCACTATTGATGATGTAAAAGTATTATTTAACCGTCTTGAAAGTATGGAAGATAATCCTAGATTATCCCTTTCAAATTTAACTATTGCTGATTATGATGTGGTAGCTAGCGAGTTAGCTGCTCTTGAGCAGCACTATCCAGACGTGTTTACAAAGGAACGTGTTCTTGAAGAGTACACATCCATGCGCTATTACACATCTATCGATCAAGTGACAGGCACAGCGCTAGAGGGGACATTGCATAACTCTCGCGTGCTCAATAGAGGTCTCGTATTTAGTGGTCGTATTGGCGTGGAAGATATGACAGAAACAGAACGATTGATTTTAGCTTGTGCGGTACGCAATTTGACAGGTATTGGTGGTAAACGTAACCGTGGCTTTGGTCAAGTAGAATGTATGATTGATGACAAGGCTTTTGATTTAGAAACTGTAGGGGGTACATTATGGAACAAGTAAATATTACGATTACCGTTAAATCCCCAACGCTTATTGCGAATTCCTCTACAGCTGGTGTATTAACATCTACACGAGGTTCCATTGATGGTCGCATATTGCGCGGTCTTTTTGCATCTCAGTTCATTTCCGCTCATAAGTTGGGCAGAGAAGCTCATAAAAACCAAGATTTTATGAACTTATTCTATGGTGATTTGCGCTTTGTAGCGGCTTATAAACATACAAGTAAAGGAACTTCCTTCCCTGCACCGCTAAGCTTGCAAAAGAACAAAAATGCAGAGGGGTACCAAGCTGACGATGTAGTAGATTTCTTCACCGGTAAAGATCTGTTGGGCTTTAAAGGCGTTAAAGGTTTTGTCGTTGTAGACGGCAATGAATGTAGCCCGGTACAAATTGAAACAGCTATTAAATTGCATATGTCCCGTTCTTTAGAGCAAGAACGTGTACAAGGTCGCAGTAAAGATGGTAATATTTTCAACTATGAATATCTTGAGCCAAATCAAGTATTTGTGGGCTCTGTGGTAGGCCCTAAAGCATCATTAGAGGAATTTGTTCGTCAATTCCCTAAACAGCTAGATTGTCATATTGGTCGCTCTCGCCGTACCGAATACGGTCATTGTGTCGTTGAAATCGGCGATATTTCAGCAGTTCCAACACCTGCAAACAGTGGAAACTCTGTATATGTACGACTCCATACACCATTAGTACTAGGCAATGACTCCCTTGGTCCTGTGGTGACAGAGGCGGTTCAATCTATCGGTTCCGATATTTCTGTTGGCGCTGTATATGCATCCTATCAAGAGGAGCAAAGCTTCAACAGCATTTGGGGTGTTCGTAGTAGCGCTGAAGCCTCTGCCGCCGCAGGTAGTATTGTAGAGCTTGTAAAAGCATCTGGTTGGTCTCAGGATGATCTAGCAAAATTACAACATATCTTGTATAACGGCATGGGTACACGTCTTCAAGAAGGCTACGGTCAAGGCCGCTTGTGGACTCCTGGTGAATTTAAGCTAGTGAAATTAGGTAAAGAACAAGCTCCTAAGCTCAAGTCTTTACATGCACCAACGCAAAGCATTGCTAAGAAAGTACTAGAAAAACAAGTTATTGTAAATGCTCGTTTGCGTGCTGCTCACGATGTAGATACATATATCAAGCGCACTATGACTAGAGCTGGTGTATCTAAACACTTTGCATCTGTCCTATTAGCTGAACTTGGTACAAACCATGAAACTGGTCATAAGCAATTACAACAATTCTTAGTGGATAAAAAAGCAGAAGGGCAAACTAAAAAGGAGCCGCGAGTAATCGAAAAGAACTTACGCGAGTTCCACTTGGAACATGCCTATACGCGCAGTGAAACAAAACGAGTTAACTTGATGGAGTACATCATTGAGTTTGATGCACCTACATTAGTAGCAGCTTGTTTGGCAAAATCTGGTGAAAGTGGTACATACTACGAAATTCCTGCTGAATTAGTCGATATGGTAGGCCTCGATAAACAAAAACTTTCAAATGTAGTGGCCTACGAATATTGGACATATTTCTTTAGACATATTAGAAAGATTAAGTAAGGAGGACCGTCGTATGTTAAACTCTGCAAGTGTAATGGGGCGGTACACTCTAACTGGTACTGTCAAACTCACGAGCCCTCTCGTTATTCGAGCTGGTGTTAGTAATGATATTTTAAATGATACAGTCGATGATATCGTGGTAACCTATCATGATGGACAACCATTTATTCCTGGTACATCTTTGGCAGGTGTATTGCGCCAAGCGATCCAAGGCCTTGAGCCAGTTGCTGAAGAGGTATTATTCGGTTCCATCGATGACAAAGGCACTCAAAGTGCTCTACAAATCAACGACATCCCGTTAGATAATACCAATATTGTCGTTCGTGATGGCATCCGCATGGATGACGTTCGTGGTGTGACTGTAGATGGCGCCAAATATGACTTTGAGGTTATCGAGTCTGGTGCTAGTGGTCAATTGCATATTGACTGTGTGATCCGCCAATGCCATGACAATCAAGTGGATAAGATGGAGCGCGCTCTCGTAGCATTAGCAAATCTACTTAAAAATGGTATTTCCATTGGTGCTCGTACTATGAATGGTTTAGGTCGTGTAGCATGTAAAGATATTTCTTTAGAACACTACGATTTTACTAAGCCAGAACATGTAAAAGCTTGGTTATATCGTAAGTCAGGCGCATCTCTTACAATTCCTGAACGACGCATGGTAGCTGATAAAGATCTCGTTATCGATATGGAATGCTGCTTAGAAGATACCGTTCTTATTAAATCTATCTTTGAAGAGGCTTGGGAGGATAAATCTGTAGCCCTCTTCATTCCTGGCACATCGATTAAGGGTGTATTACGCCATCATTGTAATCGCATCCTACAGGTGTTAGGTCATAATCATAAAACAGTAGATATGCTCTTTGGTTACAGCGATGATAGAAGCAAAGAGAGTCGTAAAGGTCGCCTTATGGTGGATGAGGTATACCTTGATAAATCCTTTACTCAAGAGGAACAACCTCGTATCCGTGTGGACCGTTTTACAGGTGGCGCCATGAATGGTGCTTTATTCCAAGACCATCCTGTACGTAAGGGGAAAGGTAAACAGTTATCATTCCCATTGCGTATGACAGTTAAAGACTGTAGCGATAGTGAAGCGGGCCTTGTATTACTCCTTGTAAAAGATCTTATGACAGGTCAAATTACGTTGGGCGCTAATCGTACAATCGGTTATGGCCGCATTAAAGGTAATTCTGTTACTGTTCAATATCATGGTGAAAGCTATGGTATCGATGGCAGTGGCAAGGTTACAGAAGGTGAAGCAAGCAAGCTTGAATCCTTTGTACAAGCATTACATCAATCTACAGAAGACACAATGTTAGCTAAGGAGGGTGCTCATGAGTAAACAATTACATAGCCATGAAGGTGTATATACACGTACTAGCGGCACATGTGGCCCTGTAGCTAATGTGGATGTAGTGGCAGTGGCAAAAGAACAAATGAAACAAGATGGCCTAGTGATTACGTGGTCTGTTCATGAAGTGAAATGGGGTTACTATAAGCAAGGTAAATTCCAATTTTCTGATGGTACAACTGACGTAGACTTGGCATATCTACAAGATATGCGTATCTTCAATGATGTTGAAGAATTACGTCTCACTGTACAACATGGTGAGATTGTATATCGCTATATTAACGATGAAGCTGGTGAACCTGTAACATACATTGATTCTTCCTCTCGTATGATTGGTGAAACTGATGCAGGCCGCACACAACTTAACCCAGTGCAAGGCTTCACAAGTCTTGTTGATACAGGTCGTAAGCTTTCACAAATCATCCCTATGTCTACAACAAAACAATATTGTTATTTAACGACACGCAATTACATTGGCTATTTAGATAATCATCAAGCGAGCTATACCGATTATCGATATGTCAAAATCGTAGATAAGGAGGTCTAGTATGGCGGGTAAAGGTAAAAGTAAAAATAGACATGCTGCTAGTGCGGCCTTCTTTGCACGAAATAATCCAGGGATGGATGTTGAAAAAGTAGCTAATGAAAGACATTCCGGTGGCAATCGTGGCGGTCAAAATCGTTCTGGTGGCTATAATAATTCCTACAATAATCAAGGTGGTAATCGCAGTGGTGGTAACAGCAAATACCCAAGTGAGCCAGCAAGCGCAGCGTATAACTTCGTTCGCTTGCCAGAGCATGTCATTCCAGCTGAGTTTTACAATGGCCACTTTGAAGGGGTCACAAAAGATGTGTTAAAAGCGTACTGTGATCATGTACAACAAGCTGATACACATACAGGTTATATCGATCTGACGATTACGACTGAAACACCATTATTCATTGGTGGCCCATCTAAACAAAATGAAGAGACACCACTTGAGTTTTATGGTGGCCAAGATAATCCTACAATTCCAGGGGCAAGCCTTAAGGGGATGGTAAAACAAATCTTCAAGATTGTTACAGCTAGTAGCTTTAGACCTTACCAACGAGGCACAGGGCTTGGTGACTTTGAAGATAGACACCTTTACTTCCGTGACTTTGCAAGTTCCATTAAATCTCTTAAAGAATACTACGCTTCTCGTATGGTAGGGATGGAAAAGAATGGCAAAGGTGAAATGAAGGCTGCCACAAAAGCAACACCGGGTTTTATTATCCAAACTGTAGACAATAATTATTTTGCTGTACCTAGTGAGTCTAGAAAAATGTCTTATTCTGGCGACTATGAAATGCAGAAGAAGAAAGACACTCCATCTATCGATTGGACTGATCAGTATGTAAATATCCATACTGGTAGAATGAACTCTAAAATGTCTTACATGCGTATTACTCGCCCTGGTAACTTTGAAGGCAAGCGTATTCCGATTTTGCAAGACTGTCTCGATAGTTATGCAGATGATAAGAACCGTGGTACCTTAAACCTATTGGATAAAAAGGTTGGTAAATCTGGTGATGCGGCAAAGAGCTACACGCGTTGTAATGATGTTAAATTTGTAGTACCATGTTTCTTCTCTGAAAAAGATGGTATTGTCGAGCATTTTGGTCATGGTCGTTTCTATCGTATTGCATATGACTTAAAAATTAGTGACCATCTACCAACTACATTAGAGGAACATAATAATGGTGTAGACCTTTGTGATAGTGTGTTTGGCTATGGCGATAATTGGGCTGGCCGTTTATCCTTCTCCGATGCTCATGTTGAGGGTCCTGTGAGAATGTGTCAATCTGACTATCCACATCCATTGATGGGGCCAAACCCAACATCCTTCCAATTATATTTGGAGCAAGATGTAGATAATCACTCTACTTATAATCACTGGGGCCATGAAGGGGCATCCATTCGTGGTTATAAAATGTACTGGCATCAACCGTTAGCTAAAGCAAAAGCGTGGACGCGTACGGAAGAGGAAAAAGCGATTAAAGGGACTCGTAAAATTCGTCCAGTAGATACAGGTGTTACCTTCAAAAGCCGTATCCATTTTGACCGATTGAGTAGCGTTGAGTTAGGTGCATTGTTGATGTCCTTGGATTTAGATCACTACTCTGGTGGTAATCGACGTACTTACTACAAACTTGGTATGGGTAAATCTATTGGTTTTGGTAGTATCAAACTAGAGTCGACTGTAACCGTTTTTGATGGTAAAGAACGCTATGGTAGCTTATTCGGTGAGGGTACTTGGAATGTTGGAGATAGCACGACTACGCCTAAAGAATATGTAGAATCATTCACCCGATATCGCGATAATGTACTAGGTTCTAATGCATCCTCTTATAAAGCGATGCTAGATGATTTGTTCATGATGCTAGATTGGAATATTGCTAACGGTCCTAATGCAGCTAAAAATTGGACTGAAGGTATTTCTATGATGACCATTAAGAATAATAAAATGGATTCTCGTATTAAATACCGTAGCAAGCTAGATACACCTAAATCCTTCATCGCAAAGTGGTCTAAATAATGCTTGGCACGGTTACAATTGCTTTAGAAGCTCAGAATAGAGGCAGCTTGCCTGCTTTTCCTGGGCGATACCTACATGCGGCACTGTTCTCCATTCTTAGTCATGTAGATGCAGATGAGGCTACATGGTGGCATGATATGGAAGGGATAAAGCCTTTTACTGTGCACGTATCCTATAAAGCGGCGCGCCAAGATAATTCTGTTCGCCGTGGAGATATCTTATATTTACATATTTATACATGGCATAGTGAGTTATGGGGTTTATTAGAAGGTATACCTGAGGGAGTGGAGGTCGTCTTCGGACGTTTACGTACTACTATTATAGGTATTCGGTATGGCGCACCTTTCAATTTACCTTTGAAAGTAGACAATGAACTAGAGCTCATCAGTCGCCGACTCTCTGCAAAACAGGCGAAATACATAACCTTTGAGGTTATGATGCCTACATCCTTTAACGGAACTCATGGAGATATAACATTCCCTACATCAAGTCTTATTTTTTCTTCTCTCGTAGATAAATGGAATGCTGGCGATATGACGGATGTATTAGACAAGGATTTAATACGAACTGTTGCTGACAAAGTAAGGCTTGAACGTTGGGAGGGGCATACAAAGCGAGTATTTTATGGTCGTGATCGTGGCCTTACTGGTTTTGTAGGTAAATTTACCTTTAATATCTCTAAACTTACAGAAGAGGAAAATCAACTCATCACTATTTTGGCCCTCTTCGGCCAGCACAGTGGTATAGGTAGATTATCTAGCCAAAGTCTTGGTCAGGTACGTGTTACCTTACAAAATAAATAGGACTTATAGTCCATACAATTGAATTCCATGGGAGCTTAGATATAGCTGCTCTTAATGAAAGAAGCCTTAAAGGCATCTGTTATAGATGCCTTTGAGGCTTCTTTTTTGTTCCTAGTTTTTTTGATTATCTCTATTTTCGTTTAGTCCGTATAATGAACACACAAGTTAAGCCTGAGGGGCGAAGCATCAAGTAGTGATTTTACCTCCTATGATCATGATAATCCTCCTTTTTAAAATAAAATTTCTCCTTTCTACACACATTGCCTCCCTAAGGTATGAGTCCGTCTTTGACGGCGTGATATTTAGTGATGGTCGCCTCACAGGATTAACAGTGTTTGAAGTTTTGTTATATGTAGTTTGTACACATGGAGGTTCTTATGGAACAGTTAGTTAGACGTTTTACTTTATCTAGCAATGAATACTTATCTCGTGATTGTGTTGGTTATTACCGTGACTTGTATTTGCGCTATCGTGAGCCGGGAAATCCCGATTTCCTTAATACCTTAAAAAATACATTGAATAATTATTGTCCTAGTGTCCTAAAATCTGCCCGTCAGGAAGTGTATGATAGAGTGAGAAGGGATATACCCGATATTATGAAAGCTGAAGGTCTTGAGGAGGCGGTTGTTGCCGTTGTACCTCGATCAAAAGCACTTATGTCACCTAATCAATTAGGCTTCCGCGATGCGGTACAAGAGTGTGTCAGAATACTACAGGCTAACGGATACTCAGGTGTCACAGATGGCATTGGATGTATTACGCGACATACAGATACGAAGACAACACATATTCATAAATTTTTACCAGGCTTTGATAATTGTGGTAGCGAGCCCTATGTGGGGATTACAAATGACACTTGTCATATCGATAGCGACGCAGTTCGAGGCAAAACGGTTATTTTAATTGATGATATTTATACGAAAACAGTGAACGTTGATGAGGATTGTATTCAAGCGTTATATGATGCGGGCGCCGCTCGTGTTGTGTTCTACGCTGTGGCATACACCTACCGTCGTTCTTCTTATAGAAAAGGGGCATAATATGAACATTTCACCGATAGCTTTAAAAATTTGGGCCGTCCATAATGCGACGAGTCGCATTACAACGAGAAAGAGCTTTCACGATACTTGGAAAACTGAGGATGAATTCCTCGCCATGATGAGCGACATTCCTAACATCGATGATGTAGTGCATGAACTATCCGTTGCGGTAGATAACATGGGCTGGATGGACGGTGCGGTATGCTGCTTTGATGCGGATTTTCCTGTTATTAATGAAAGCGCCCCTAAGGGCGATCATCCCTATCTCTTGTTTTACAAGGGAGATTTGTCTTTGTTGAGCGATTTAAATCGCAATGTGGCGGTTATTGGTTATACAACGCCGAACGAGGACATCATTGCTCGTGAAAGCAAGATTGTTGAGCAATTAGTACAGCGCGGTCAACATATCGTGAGCGGCCTTGCAAAAGGTTGTGATGCCATTGGGCATACAATTTGTATGGATTGTGGTGGAAAAACAATTGCCATCTTGCCTTCACCATTAGATGCGATTTCTCCGGCAGCCCATCGAGAAATGGCTCATCGAATTGTAGAAGAAGGTGGTCTCGTTATTTCTGAATATTACAATGGTCCTCGCAGTCGTCATGAGGCGATAAACCGCTATGTGGAGCGAGATCGATTGCAAGCATTATTCACCAAGGCTGTAGTACTCATCGCAAGCTATGAAGGCCGTGATGGAGATAGTGGATCCCGTCATGCTATGGGAAAGGCACATTCTTACGGACATCTAGCCTGTGCTATGTACGATGAAACGATAGATAGCGAAGTGTTAGAAATGAAATTGAACCGCAGCTTGCTTTCACAACAAAAAGCACGACAATTGGTGACAAATCCAACTGGGACAGGTACAGCAGGGTATACATCGGTAACGGTGGATGACCTAGTAAGCTTTGTAAATCCAGCGCTAGAGGCGCAGCAAAAATTATTTTGATATAGATGACTAAAGGAGGTTCTTATGTTTCACATTGTAGATGTAGATAATACATTAGTCTTTACCGACGAATTAAATACAGCTGGCTATGTACACGCTTTGGCATATATGGCATTAGAACCTCGCAAGGTCGTGCCACGTATTACCCGTGAAATCGTACAGGAATGGTATCCGCAGTTATCAGAATATGACTTGGTTCATATGGCTACTCTAAAACAAGCATATGTAGAAAGCCACTTGGATATATCTCAGTTAAATGACTCTGTAGCTCGTGTGCTCAGCACATATGGCAGTGAGCACTGTGCCTTATGGACAGCGGCTAATCCTGAACGGATCCGCATGTTACTAAGATACCATATGGTCACTGATTATAGGGCGATACGCTTTAGCAATAAAACGGAGAATGATATATCCCATGCGGTGCGAGATTTCTGTGTGCTCTTTGATTGTGAACCTGAGGAACTATGCTTTCACGAAGACGATCCTGAGGTGATTAATCATCTGCGAAAGCTAGGCATGACTGTAATGGCTGTTGAAGCGAAAGCAGTTGCATAGGGTGGTAGCAAATAAAGAAATAGAGAAATAAAGAGTTAAAGAAACAGGATTTAATAATCGAGGTACTAGTTGTTATATGTTAAACAGTTTGAATAAAGAGAGTTTGTTGTTATGTAATATTACGGACAGGGAGGATCTATGAGATTTTTAACCTTAAGTACCACAGGTATATTTAATGCTATTCGACCATCGTTGTTTCTACCTATAGAAGGAAAAGAAACAACGACATTTTTGCTTGCTTTGGAGTACAATTTTCCTATTATTCCTTTTTTAGAGGATGATACAGAGGAAGTAGAGGCTGCTCGTGAGGACCTTGCGTTAGAGCGGCAACGTATTCGAGCTTTTGTAAAAGCACTTTGTAATGATTTTGGAAAACCGATTGAGGAACTTCGGACAGAGGTTATTAGCTGTTTGCCAGAGTTTATCAAGTATGGTACTTATGATGGTGAAGCATTACTATCTAAACCGCGTAAAGGGTCGTATAGGGTGTATCCTATGTATAAAAGCTATAGGGGTCGTAAGATGCTGTTCCAAAAGCATAGATCACCTAAGGATGAGGCTCAGTATATACATGACCATATGCTTCGCTATTTTCTAAATAGATTCTTTTCAACAGATGGGCTTTGCGGCTGTATGACGGGCGTGGATCAAATTGATACACCTTTATCTGTTACAACTGTGCAACAAATATTAGAGGATGTTGAGCATGCCTACATGCCAGATACCGTGTCCGTTTCATCTATTCCTAATACGTATACAATGAACGAGCCTACGTTGATTAATTCAGAGTTCTTATTAATCGCTGATGCATTAGGGGCTTATATGGTACAAGGTATGGACGGTGAGACGGAAAGTGATCAGTTGGCGAATTTAACTAAGGATACGTTCTTCTCTGATATTTGTGAAAGCTTATATAAGCATTTTATTTTTATTAGTGACTGCTCAAAAATAGCTGTTTATGATGAATGGAATATTTGGGTAGATAAATTGCTAGATATCTACTCGAAAAATCAATATTCACAGCTACAACGTCTGTTACAGGACAAGGTGCCATCCTATAATGATGGAGTTATAGGGTATGTGAAAGATTATCATATTGGACCTTTGCTTGATCGACTTGTAAATGACCTTACAAGAGACCGGTTGAATATTCCGTTGTATCCGAAACCTGACCAACGTCAATCATACCTTGATTTTATAATAGATTATGGCAGTTCTATACAGTCAATTGTTGAAGGTATATGTAAACAAGGTGGCGATGGTAGCGATATCTATAAGTACCAAGATTTAGCTACTGTTCTGACATTAGACTCACGCCTATGCTGTACGTTTTACTGTATGATTGATGCATGTTGTACGGCTCTTAATAAATATATGTATACCGCTATCATACCTATTGTGGATAAATTAGATGAAAAGTTAGCTAAGGTTCAAATCTCGACTACTGATACGTGGCAAGTTGAGTATGTAGTTAAATTATCTCGTATATCCCAGTGGTATCGTGCATTAGCATATGCTTTCACAGGCAATGAAAATGCAGATATAATATTTAAAGACCTAATGGATATGCAAGAAAAAGACCCTGTTAGACATAGCCAATACTTAGACCCTATTCTTATGGGAGGCGAAAACCCTGAACATGCCTTTAGTATCGATAGTTTACGTTATGTATTATTACACTATTATGTGGAAACAAAGAATAGACTCGGCTATGAGCGTTACATTAAAGAGATGTATCCATCAGTATTTGGTTTAGACTTTGACTATGATGCACAAATGCATGCTCTATTAGACCTTAGCGAAGATGGGGTTCATGCCAACTATTCCAATAAGGATTTTTATTTATGGTTGAAAGCATTATGTACGTTCCACTTAGACCATATTGATAAAGAACTTTGGAATGAAATGGCTAGCCTATGGGAAAAACCAGACAAAATATCCTATTTATTTGGCGTAGACTATTATGCATTATGTACTAAATATATGGTTAAGCTCGCTATTCGCTTTGGGGATACTGGACGAGCAGAACGATATAAGCGAGAAATAGCTGCTGCTATTACTGAAGTGGGATGCGAAATTGACGATGCCCCTAGTGACTATAAATGGCCTTTATTCGAGTACTATATAATGGCTCAAATTAATGAAACATTGGGTCATTTAGACTTAGCCGAAGAAGAGTACCATAAAGCATACAATTTGGCTATGTTCTCTAAGGCATGCTGGCAATATTACGAAGAAGATAACGGTGGAATTTGGAAATCCGAAGAAGACTCTAACTTTGGAGTTCCAGAATTGAAACTAAAAGACTGGATCAAAGAAAATACAGTAACATATGACACCATAGAAGAATACAAACAAAACCTGAGTAAATATATGACCTATATATTTGATTAGTAATCTATTAGTTTACTAGTCTATGTAAAAGCCACCTAGCACTTTGTTAGGTGGCTTTTTCTCTTTGCAGCATAACAAGAACAGAAAAAATATTAGAATATTAATATAATGTATCTCATTGGTATTTAATGAAAGGAAAATGAATTAAATATTGACGCAAAATCTGAAAAACCTTATAATTACTGTAACCTTAGAAAAATCATTTACCACCAGTATTTACCTATGC
>ERZ773233.416-NODE-416-length-29166-cov-4.605476_pt1 | contig 29166 bp, 28 predicted proteins | sample MGYA00580991_ERZ773233 | MGnify/ENA primary metagenome ERZ773233 (study PRJEB29015, sample SAMEA2738178) | human oral metagenome | biome: human oral; feature: human-associated habitat; material: saliva | place: China | collected 2161 ...
TCAAAACGCCGATTTTTATGCCGGTGGGGACTAAAGCTACGATCAAAGGTCTGATTTTGGATCTTTTGCAAGATCCTCACTATATTGGAAGCCAGATTGATCCTATAAAACTGATCCTCGCAAATACTTTTCATCTCTATCTGCGTCCCGGAAGTAAAATTGTTCAAGCAGCTGGAGGGTTACATCAGTTCGAAAACTGGAAAGATGGACTGATTCTGACCGATAGTGGAGGTTTTCAGGTTTTTTCTCTTGGTTTAGCAAATCAAAAATTCAATGACCAAAAACACACTCACAAAGTAGGAATAAAGCTGACTGAAGAGGGCGTAAAATTCCGCTCGCCTTATGATGGAAGTAAGCATATCTTCACGCCAGAAAATGTGGTAGATACCCAATGTGAACTTTGATCTGACATTATGATGGTACTAGATGTTTGCTCTCCTGCTGGTTCTGACAAGAAAACCATAGAAAAGCATATTGCTATGACCCATCGCCGAGCAAAAAGAGCTTTTGAGCATTTTAAGCCGAAATACGAAGAGGCGAGAGGTGTGCTGTTCCCTATCGTGCAAGGGGGGACCTACCTTGACCTCAGAACCCAATCCGCAGAATACCTTTCTCAGTTCGCTTGGGATGGAATTGCTATTGGTGGGGTAAGCGTTGGAGAAAGTAGAGAGCTGATTGAGCAAGTAATCGCACATACCGCACCACTTTTACCAAATGAAAAGCCAAGATATTTGATGGGTGTAGGGACTCCAGAAGACCTGCGTTTTGCGATAGAACAGGGGGTAGATATGTTTGACTGCGTCGCAGCAACGAGGCTTGGAAGGCATGGAATCGCCTTTTCTGATCAGGGGAATATCAAAATTACAAATTCTGACTTTAGGACTGATTTTTCTCCTTTGACTGAGAACTGTGATTGCTATACCTGTAGAAACTTTAGCAAAGCCTACCTCTGCCACCTCATCAGAGAGCAAGAAACACTCTGAGGAAGCCTTGTCGGACTACATAATATTGTGTATCTGAACCGTATTTTGGAAGATTGGAAAAAAAAATTTTTGGAGGAAAATTAAAGTGGTTAAGTCTGATTTTTATCTTTTTGTTTCAAAACAGATTTCAGCTGATCAGCTAATTTTTGAGCAATTTCCTTTTCTCCAGAATCAGGGAATAAAGGCTCTAGTGAGATAAATTTTTTTCCTTTATGATGCCTGAGATAAACAGAGCCTTGGAGATTCGGATAATCTTTTTGGAGTTGCTCAAGGTGAGGAGAGATTTCTTCATCAGACAGCTGGGCAAGATTGTGAAAATACAAAAAGGTTCTTGTATGATTCTTCATTCTTACAACTCATTCATCATAAGTTTTGCTATTAAAAAGCGTCATCATTTCCATATAACGCATGGTATCAAGATTCGGAACGAGCGTTTCTTTCAGATTTTCCTTGGTAGGAGAAGTATTGTTTCAGCTTCACAGTTGGATAGAAGATTGATTAGGAGTATTAATTTTCTTTGGAGTCATAATCTTGCTTTGTAAAGAATAAAGTTATCAAAAATCTATAATTCAAAGTTTATGGTCTGGTGTGACAATAAAATTCTGAAGATTGGGATCAGGATGTTCTCAAATCTCAGAACAAAGAATATCATAAGCAGCGAGCAATCTTTCTTGTTTAATAGGATCATCCCTATATAGCCACGATATTACATCTGAGGTCAGAGTCCATTTACATTTATTTTTCAATTCCAATAGAAGTGTATGTGGTTCAACTCAAGCCTTCTTCAATTCTCAACGAAGAAACCTTTTTGCTCCTCATCAAATTAAATCTTTTTCTTCTTGCTCAAAAAGCGAAAGAAGTAGTTTTTCCAATTCTTGATCGGTTAATCAAGAAACGAATTCTTTAAAAGAGGAATGTGAAGCTTCTAAACAAGCTTTTTCTGCATTATAAGTAAACTTTGAGGAAAATAAAGGCTCAAAAAAGAAACTCACCATTTCATGCCATACACTTTTTCATTCAATTTTATCCATGATAATAATGGGAACCTTTCCCTGATATATCTCCGAAATCTTTGGAATTTGAATCAGAGATAATGCTCTTTTTTTCTCTATAATTTCAGATAAATCATCATTTTCATTAAAAATTTCACTAGGAGAATCTCTTTCTAATACATCCAAAAGAGATTGCTTTGTAGATTTAGTTCATACCCTAATTAATGCCTTATCATATTTCTTGACAAAATTTTCATAACGAAGAATAACCTGTTTCTGATTTTCTATTTCTTTGTATACTTTTTGAATAATCTCAATATTTTCATCTTGAAACCAAGATGGATGAGGTAATTTTACCACATAAACTCATTTGCCGTCTTTCTGAATTTCAAAAACCTTTGCCCAAGCTCACTCTCATAACTTATGAAGAGAAAAATCCTGTCCAATTTTTCTGCGAATTTCTTCAAAAGCTTCTGCATAAGGAAAAATATCAGCATAATCTTTAGGATCGTACTTCAACCATTTTAAACTAGAAGAAGGCTGATTAATTCCCATTGCAAGCTTAAGAAGTAAAATACACTCTTAGTATACTCAAAAAACAGGAAATGTCAAAAATCATCACTTTTCCCGTTCTTTTTCAACATTTCGAGCAAAAAAGCGGATACGATAGCTAATGCCTCATCTAAAAATCACAAATGCTCAAAGGAAATTTTCTTAAAGACTAGGAAAAGCATTTCTTGAAAATGAGGCAGATTATTTTTCTCTTGCAAATGTTTTCACTATTCTTACTCTTTAGAAAGGTATTTATCCTCTTTTATTTAAAAGAAAATGAAAACGAGCAAAAAAATCTGATTTTTAATTCTAGGAAGTTTTTCTTTTGTAGTGAGCCTCGCCTCTGCTGACCAAAAAATACTTATAGACTCAACGAATAAAAAAATCCTCATTCAATCAGGAAATCAGACTTTTTCTAGTGATAATCTCCCAAAGTCCAGTTTAGAGAATACTAGCTGATCTACTTCTACAGATAAGGAATTATCAAAATCAACTACTCAACCAGAAGAGATAAAAAAAACATCTGACACACTTCATAATGAACGTAAAGATTGAACAGAACTTGAAAAAGCCCTTTATCGAATGTATCAGAATGGACTTACTAAATATGATACCTTAGAGGGATATAGACCTGATGATTTCTTACTGAGAGAAGAAGCTACAAAAATTATAGGGCAAGCTTATCATATTCTCAAACTTTCTCCAATTTCTAGCGAAACCAATTGTTCTTTTGTGGATAGTGAGAGTTTTGATCCATCCCTATCCTCATTCATCACGAGTACTTGTAAAGCAGGTATTTTCAAATGAAGTCATGGAAAATTTCTTCCTCATAATACTCTATCAAAGGCAGAAGCCCTCACGGTTTTGATCAGAATTTTGGAATGAAAACTTAGCAGTGAAAAGTTCAACCCACGATGGACGCTCTACTTTGCAAAAGCTAAAGGTATTTCTCTAACGAATGAATCTGATGTAATGAATTTAGATAGAGCAATTAGCAGAAGAGAGATTGCACTACTAATCTATAGATTAAAAACCATTCTTCTTGACCAAAAACTTCATAATGCTGCGAAATCCCAGCTTTCAACTATTGATGCTAATCCCTGAAACTCCCTTATTACAACGGGGACGAACCCCTGAACGCCTTCAAAAACAGAAAATCAGACTTCATCTAATGAAATTATTGGATTATTCTCCGGAAGTGGATTGGATACTACGAGTTCACTAAGCATTCTTAATTCTCCAGAAGTAAATGAAGCAATACAGCGAATGAGAGATCATAATTTAACAAATGCAAAAGATATTTCTGATTATCAGCCTTTTTCTACTTTAACCAGAGAACAAGCTGCAAAAATGTTTACTCAATTTGCTAAAGCTCTAAACTTTAAGCCAATTTCCTGAGAAACAAATCAATGCAATTTCAAAGATCTTTCAAAAGCAGACAAAAATCTTAAATCCAGTGTCGAAGAAGCTTGTAAACGAGGTCTTATGCAAGGGAATAATAGTGTTTTTGGTCCTCAACTTCCCCTTACAAAAGCTCAGTTTATAACGATGTTGATCAGGCTTTCTGAAAACAAAAAACTAGATGAAAGCTGAAATCCTTGGCGATCTGCCTATTTTCAAAAAGCAAAAGAACTCTGAATCCTTAACAATGGAGATGCTCTAACTTTTGAAGCTCCGATCACCAGATATGAAGCAGCTTTGCTTTTTTTCCGTTTTCAAGTAAAGCAAAAGATTATCTCACATATCAATACTGAAACCCTAAAAAATGAACTTATCTCAACAAAAAGAACGAATGACTGAAATTTTGCAACAGGAGATAAAGAAGGAAGTTATGCTGTTGCATTTGATATTAACCTCCTCAAAAATCAGTTTTTTCAGGCTGGATTTGTAGAGCTTCTGGGAACAAGGTATGAACTCAAAAAAACGAGCATGACTGTCTTTGATATTGGAGAGGAAAGCTATGTTCGATACTGAGATCTTATCAATCTAGAAAAAGAGAACAAAATCTGAACAGTCAGTTTTGTAGTCTCGAATGGAAATCTCGTCCAAGGAACAATCAGACTCCTACAAAAGAACGAAACTTGGCTTATTAAAGAAAGCACCTCTACGAACGCACGATTTAATCTCATTAAAGGATAGTAAAGCTTTTTGAAAAATCTCAATCAGTTTTTAATTTCTTTACTGTTACATCTTTTTTACTTTACCATAACTTTTACAGTTTTTGATTTCCCTTTTACCGTTCTCCACTCCACAAAGTACAATCCTTTAGAAAGGTGAAAATTTTCTACTCACTCAGGTTTAGATTTCTGAGCAATGAGTTGCCCTTTTAGATCATAAATTTGAACGGATTGAAGTGGCGTATCTTGCGTATCTATAGTCAGCGTTCCATTTTCTGAACTTATACCTGGTTCTTTGACTTCTGTTCATTCTATTCCTGAGGTTGAAGAGGATTTTATTTCTATCTTATTATTTTCTTTTACTTCAAAATTTATAGTAAATGCCCCTTCTTCTGTTGGAGTATATTCTTCTCCATTAACTATCACACTCGTTATCTTATAATCACGCTTAGCCTGCACTTTGAGTTGATAGGTTTTTCCTAGTTCTAAACTATCTTTAGTCACTTCTTTCCCCACATTATCATAATATTTTGGAGCTTCTATCTGGGTAGAATCATAGCCTTCATCCATTTTTCCGTATGTTACAATTTCTTTAACTTCAATCTTTGCAAAATTCACTCTCTTTCCAGGGATTCCTCATCAGACAATGGAAGCATGAGCTGTCGATCAATCCGTTCCAATAGGTATTATACTATAGAATTTCAAAATACATTCATAATTTTTTCCTCAAATATTTTCTATAGTTCTGGTAACCTCTTTGTAAGGAGTACAATCAGCCTCCTTAATAAAATCTTCCAGAGAAACATAATGATTAAAAGGAAAATCATTATTTCCAACATCCCCCCATTCAGAATCAACTCGCCCCTTTGAATTTCCACTAATTCTTTGAGTATATCCTACAAGATATTCAGGATCTTGATGTTTAGGAAGACCTATTTTTCCCGTATAAAATCATTTTCCATTCGTCAGCTTTTCTATAAGCTCTGGTGGAATATCGGATACCTTATTACAAGTATATAAGGTATCATTATGAGCGATTTCCTTTCCTTCTGCATTTTCTTCTGTGAAATTCGCTCCATTATTGATTGTGATATCTCCAAAGCCACCCGTTTTAGGATTTTTTACATCAATCACGCAATGTCCATATATTTCAACTTTCCCATCAACCATTTTTCATGATCAGTGTATCTCGTCTATAATTAAACCACATGGGTTAAAATAAACCTTATCATTATTAGATAAATAACAAAAATATTCCATGTGACGAGAGGTTATATCCACCGAATCTCCATTAATTGTTGATCCATTTTTTAGATATGGAACTGTTCCATGCTGTGCAAAATATTCCTCTACTCCCTGTTCATTTAAAATTGAAGATTTCTTTACAATATCCTCCTGTTGTTTTTCTCACGCTTGCATCGCCTGTGGAAAAGGAATCGTTTGCTCTTGAGTTTTGTTTGGATTTTTCAGCTCAGAAGATAAGTTTTTGGTCAATGCCTTTGAGGTCCTAACTTCTTGTGCTTTTACTCAAGTTTGTCAAAATACACTTAATCCTACCAATACTCCCGTTAGCATATTCCTCATTTTCCCCATCTTTCCTTCTGTTATAAACTAAAAAGTTTACTTTACCATAACTTTTGCAGTTTTTGATTCTCCTTTTACCGTTCTCCACGTCACAAAATACAAGCCTTTTTCAATTGCAAACTTTTCTACTCACTCAGGTTTAGATTTTTGAGCAATAAGTTGCCCTTTTAGATCATAAATTTGAATAGATTGGAGCTGCGTATCTTGCGTATCTATAGTCAGCGTTCCATTTTCTGAACTTATACGTGGTTCTTTCACTTCTGTTCATTCTATTCCTAAGATTGGAGTAGCGTCAATCTGAAAATACGTGCTTTGCTCATTTATCGTCAAAAATTTACTTACCACACTACCATCTGCTTGCTTCTGAAATTCAATTGGTAGGCTATTCATACTCATTTTATTAATTTCCTGGTTTTCTTCTGCTTTTGCAATTATTTTTACTTTTTGTCCTTTTTTAATATGAGTAGTATCAAGCACTATTCCATTCTCATCTATAAGATAAGCCTCTTTCACTCCTTCTTTTTTTTCTATATATGCTGTGCAATATTCTATCTTTTCTCTTTTTATTAAAGTATAGGGAGGGGTACGAAAACCAGAAAAATATGAACTTTTTGTTCCGCATTCTATACCAATTTTATATTTCGTCTCCAGAATTCAATTATTTTCAGTAATTTCTTTTAAAACTCATTCTTCCTTATCTAGTAGTTGAAAAAGTTTAGAAATTTCAATTTCCTTAATTGGCTCATCTGGATCTTCCGAAACAAGTAATGGGCGATACGATCAGTCTTCAGAAATATAACTAAGCCAATTTGGACAATCGTCTCTTTGTGTTATTTTTAAAAGTGTATTTATATCAAAACTTCCTTCTTCTGAAGAAAAAGTATTAACAATAATGTCTTTATCATAATTTATGGTATCATTACCTAGTATAAATTTTTTTCAAACCGCAATTCATCGAAGACCATCATTTCAAGTAACTTTATCTTCTATGGCAAGTACTGTTTCACCTGAAATCTCAAACATATTTTCATCAATACGTTTAGCGCCACTTCCTTCTACTATGGAAACTGCATAGGAAGGATTATCTAAAGATAAATATATTTTATCATTTATTTCAACAAAAGAAAACATCCTTGTTCTCTCACCATAAGGATTCGGAAGTGAATCAACCAACTGAGTAGTTGTAATTTTAGTTCAATTTTTTAAAAAAGGAGCAACACCATCATGAGAAGAAAGATATTGTTCCATTTTTTTAGATCCTCTTAGAATTTGGGGCATATCCTCCCCTTGTTTTTCTCAAGCCTTCTTTGCTTGCTGAGCTTCCTGAAAATCAATCGTTTTCTTCTCTTCTGTATTCTCCTTTCCTTCTTGATCAACAACAAGTGTTTCTCAAATTTGCTTGTTATCCTGGTTCAGAGTTTCTGCTATCGCTTCTCACGTTCATGATAAACTTCAAGCTAACATAATCCCTACTGCCACCTTTCCATTTACAATATTTTTTACCCCATTCCTCATTTTCCCCATCTTTCTTCCCTCTATAAACTAAAAAATTTAGTTCTCTAAAAAAACTATTCTTAGTATAATTATTTTTTTTAGCTTGTCAAGTAAAAGAGCTCCAATCTCCTCATAAATTATTGTAAATTTTTCTTATTTCCTTACACTTATCTGTAGTTTTATTTCCTTTCTCTCCTAAATATGACTTTTCGTAATAAATTTCTTATCTTCCTTGCTTCTTTTATCATCTTCGGTCTAGTTGCCGCTTCTTCTCTCGCTCAGATTAATGTCAAATCTGATCTCTCTAATGCTGTTCAGAATATCCAAAAGGTTTATTTCTCCCCTGATGGTGTAAGAAACCCGGATCCTAATAAAAACATTCTCGTAGAACTTCAAAATGGAGTTGTTAAAATTCATGGAAAAGTTTTGCTTGAAAAGCCAGGTGGAGAAAATCAAATTGTTTCTGATGCTTCGGGGGCTATCTTAATCATGGGTAAAAAAAATAAAATCTATGGAATGAATGATATTATTCTCGGTGGAACTAATAATGAGATTGAGAAAAATGCAACAAATGCCGGAATCTTTGGAGGAAGATTCAATAAAATTCGCTCAGGAGAGAAAAGTTTTATTCTCTGAGGTAATTATAATAAAATTACAGCATCTAACTCTGTTATATTATGAGGGAAAAGAAATGAAATTCTTTCTGGAAACAATAATTATCTTCTAGCAGGATCTGATAAAAGTGTTAAAGGAAACGACAACATTCTAGCTGGAAAAAATATCAAATTCAAGGAACCAAGAAATGATGTTTTCGCTTGGAGTGATAGTAAGAAAAGAAATTATCCAGAAAAAACGGATTTTGAACCTGCTATGGATAAGGTTTTCCTTGTCAGAGCCGCTAACGGAATTGGAATTAACACTCCTGAACCTAAGGTTCATGGTATTGACGTAGCTGATTGAACTTTCCAAATCAGTGATCAGCCTTGACTTGCTTGTGATGATACTACTAATGGAGCTATGAAATTTAAAAAAGGAGACAATAACCAAGCAGGATGTTTCTGCTACTGTAATGGTAAAACTTGGACTCCTATGACTCCTAGTAATAGATGTGCTAAGGTGTGTAAGGTTTTATAGTAAAGATTTATTTTGCTTAAAAAAAAGACCTGATGGAAATTCAGGTTTTTATTTTTAGAAATCAAAAAAATCTGAGCTTTAAGACTCAGATCTTTAAAAGAGTAAGAAGTTCTTTAGAATGTTACGTCTTCATCATCTTCTGAAACGTTTTCTGAAGTATATTCAGCTCTAGGAGCTCTATTTGGATTTTCTTTTGCAAAGTCAACTTTGATTGCTCTTCCCCAAACTTCTACTCCATCCATTTCAGCTTTAGCCTTTGCTGCATCATCTGCGTTTGCAAATTCTACAAATCAAAATCCTTTACTCCTTGGAGGTTTTGTTGTTTGGTCAAGATTTACTCTTGCAAATACAACTTCTCCAAATCTTGAGAATTCAGTTTTGAGGTCATTTCCCCTCATTTTCCAGTTCAATCAACCCACGAACAACTTTGTTTGGCTGATTACCATTTCTTCTGTCATTTAACCGAAAGAATAATAAATTAAAGAATCGCTTCAACAGCGATAAATTCAGTATATGATTTAGTCTTAATTTTACAAATCATTTTACAAAAAAAGAACAAAAGTCGTCGAAATTTGCTTTACATTTTTTTCTGAGTATAATAAGTATGAAATTTTATTCTTTATTAAAGCTTCTATGGCAGATAATAACCAGAATCCAGCAACTTCTGTTGCAAGTACTGTTACAAATCAAGAAAATTCTCAAGAAAACTGAATCAAGAATTCTTTTTTTTGAGGAAATGAAGCAGTTTTTGAGAATTTAGAGAAGTTTGAAAGAATCTCTAATCCTACCGATGAAAATCAGGATTTTGATTTTTCTTTTACCGATGAGGAACAAGGAACTCCAGAACCTGATCAGAATATAAATGACGAAGAAAACACAGATGTTTTACAAGGAGCTTGACTTGATACGATGTTTACAGCTTCAGCTCCAGAAGAAAAACCGCTTGATCCTATGAATACTCTTTATGATCAGCCAGATGAAAATGTTTCGTCTCCTTCTGAAGAAGCTTGATTACAAGTTGAAATTTTGCCTCAGGAGAATGAAAATAGTGAGGAAAAAGAAGCAGAAGAGGAGTATTTACCTGTGCCATCTTTTGAAAATGAAAATTTTGAAAAGAACTCTGAAATCCCAGAGGATCAAGTAGAAGAGGTACAGGAGGTTTCTTCTGATGAGGAAACTAAAGAAGATGATTCTATCTCTTCTGAAGATACAGATGTGGAATGAAAAGAGGATTCAGAATCAGAAGATATTTCTTTTCCTCAGTCAGAGGCTAATATTTCTTTTGAAAATGAGAATGATGAAGTTGTAGAAAATGAAAAACCAGAACAAAGTTCAGAACAGATTGCTGCTCTTGAAATGGAATCTGAACGTGATACTGAACTTTCTGATCTCATGAAAAAATATGAAGAACTTTTTACTATGGGAAAGAAGATTTTGAAACTAGAAAATAAAATCTGAAAAGAAGAGAAGTTAGCTTTTGAAATTCTTGGTAATAATACAGAAAAGAGTATGATTACCTATGAAATTTCTCCTCTAAGAGATGAGCATGAAAGAGCTACTTTGACACTTATTAAAACAGAAAAAGATTTTGTTCGTAATGAAGAGTCACAACATACGCTTACCTTCTCTTCTCAGGAAACAGAAAAAAATCTGTTGATTACTGTTGATAACCAGCTTTTGTATGAAGAAGAAAAAGATCTCCAAGATCCAGTTAAAGCCATGCAAGTGAGTGATAAGATCAATAAATTTAGTTTTCTTTTTGAACAAAGACTTAGGGAATTGGAGGAAGAATGGGAAAAAATTAAAGCAGAAAAAGAAAGAATAAAACCTTTTCGTGATATTTTTAGAAACTTCTAATCCTAAATAAGATATAGAATTTTAGAAAGGATTGATAAATATTAATTAGATTTCAAAAATATAATTAAGAGGGCCGTTATTTATGCTTGAAATAAGCATATCTGCTCAAAATTCTCAGCTTTTAACCTTAAATTCTTTCTCTTCTAAGTTTGTAAGGAAAAAATCATAAACTTCTTTTGCAAAGCCATAGTTTCCACTCTGTGAAAAATCAATTTTCGTGCCGTTTTTATAGCTTCCAAAAAGGGTAAAATTGGAAATCACCAAAAGTTCGCTTCCCACCTCATGGAGAGGGATTTCTATTTTCCCTTCAGCAGAGGAGAGGAGTTTGAGTGTCGTAAGTTTGCTTGTGAACTTATCAATCGCAGTTTTTCGGTCTGAACGGGATTCATCAGGCTTTCCGACTCAGAAATAGATCAGCATTCAGATTCAGATTTTTTCTGTTTTTAGGCATTCTTGATAGCTTTCATCAGCATAGACTTGAACTTCAGCTGAAGAAACGGATTGGAGAATGAGTTTCATAAGTAGGTGTTGAAATAAATTACCATCTTTTCCAGCTTGGGCAGGCTTGTTGCACATTGATATGCGCGAAACCTTCGTGCTGAATGGCTTGTATTATCGTTTCTTTTAGAGTTTTGATGTCCTTATCTACGACCGTTTTTACAAAGCTACAACCTGCTGTTTCCACCAAATGTACGGGATGAAGAGGAGGGAGAGTATTCCCCTCAGGCGTAGACTTGGTTTTCGCTCAAAGGGGCGTCGTCGCAGAAGCTTGTCCTGTGGTAAGGGCATAGTTTTCATTATCACAGGTAATATGCACAAAAGGCAGATTTCTCCTCGCAGCATGGAGCAGATGCCCAAGTCCGATCCCATAACTATCGCCATCTCCAGAAACGGAAATCACAGTCAGATCAGGATTTGCGAGCTTTATCCCTGTTGCAAAAGGGATACCTCTTCCATGCAGGGTTTCTGCTCCATAGCCTTCCATATATTGGCTCATTTTACTATTGCAGCCGATCCCAGTTACAATCACGGTTTTGTGCGTTGGGATTCTCAGCTCGGCAAGGGCTTGTTTAAGCGCGAGATGAATGAGGAAATTTCCGCATCCTGGGCATCGCTGGATTTTATTAGTATTATGCCTCATGTTTTACAATTAACAATTAAAAATTAACAATTAACAATTTTTTCAAAGTGTATAATTAACAACTTTATTGAATATTTGGATTCTAGCTATTCACACTTATTTTTCATATTATTTTTTGTTTTTTTTAAGATCGTAACAAGTATTTTTACGAGTTCTTTACATTCGTTCCTTAATTCTTCAACTTCTTCTCAAAATCAATATCCCAAAATATCAAATCGATAGAGACTTTCTTCTGCTTCTTTTAAAGCAATTTGCATTTTAACAATAAATTCTTTCTTAGAGATTGCATTTTGAGCTTCAGCTATATTTGCACCAATACTTGTTCCACTTCTAAAGAGTTGAGAAGCGACCTCGTAATATCTTTTTTCTTTAAGTGATATATAGTACTTTGCAATTGCAATTCCAAATTTCTTACTTCTTGCTGGTAAATCAACAGACATTTGAACTAGGGAAAAGACTAAAAGCTATTTTAAATTTAGAATGACTTCTCTAAAATTGTTCCTTGTTAATTATTCCTTGCTAATTAAATTATCTCTTCTTCAAAAATCGGATATAAAGTTACTTTCCTTTGATGAGAAATCTTAGACTTCCACTCGCCATACAGCTCACATTCCTTACGCACCAAATCTTCCAAAATTCCACTCTGATTCATTTCCACAAAAATCAGCCTTTTAATCTTTTTTGCATGTTCATCAAGGAAAGTCTTTAATCTCGGATCAAAAGGGGAGAGCGATTTGATCACAATCAGCCCCATTTCCGCTTTGCCTTTGATATGTTGCTCTAGGGCATAGCGGTTGATTCCCATTGTGATATAGAAAGTTTCCGCATCAGGATTGATGATTTCATAGCCATAAAAATCTGAATTGAACTCTTGTCCCACGAAAGTTTTCAGTTTTTGAGCTCTTTTCTCCATCATTTTGCCTTTCATGGTCGGTTCTTCATTGGTGCTTCCGTATTCATCATGCTCATAAGAAGTCGCAATGAAGGTCGTATGCTCAGTTCACGGCACACTATAAGGAGAAATCCCATCAGAACTGAATTCATATCTTTTGAACTGATCTTCAGCTGTAGAGTCAGCTTTTTTACCTCTTTTTATCGGTTCAGCAAGGAGTTTTTGCGGATCAATGCTCACATAAGACTCTGAAAGCTGTTTATCGCTGAGGAGAATCACAGGATGCTGATACTGATCCGACCAATTCAGAGCCTTCCCAGCGAAAGAATACGCCTCATCAAAAGTAGAGGGATAAAGCACAATCGGTTTCGTATCTCCAAAACTCGCATGCAAAGCGTAATTCACATCGCCCTGTCCCGTAAAAGTCGGAGTTCCAGTACTTGGACCATCTCTCTGAGCAAGCACATAAACGCCCCCAAGTTCCGCTTGATTTGAAAAGGAAATAGACTCGCTCATCAGTGCAAATCCGCCTCCACTGGTTCCACACATTGCTCTTTTTCCAGCAAATTTCGCACCGAGCATCGCCATACTGACTGCGATTTCATCTTCTCCCTGAAAGAAGCTTACTTTCGGATCTTTCACGACCTCATCAATGATGGAGGAAGCTGGCGTCATCGGATAGGCAGCGTAAAAATCCAGTCCGCTTGCGATTGCTCCCTTTGCAATGAGCTCGTTCCCGTACATAAACTGCTTCGGAGTTCAGATTGCTTTACTACAGTTTACAATATCGCAGGATTCACCGCAGTTTTGAATAATATAGTGATAACCTGCTTCCAAATCCAAAAAATTCTGATTCATCACCTCAGAGGAGAACTCCTTTTCTGAGAATTGCTGCTTCAAGAATGATTTTCCTTCCTCCAAGCTGATCCCAAAAATTTTGAGAGCTGATCCAAGAGTAAAGGTATTCTTGTATTTGCACTTCTCATCTTTGATCATAAAAACCTTTTTCAAATCGTAGATGCTTTCATTCTTGCTCACTGCATAGGGATCATAAGCAAGGAAATAATCAATCTGCCTACGAATAAAGGGCTGCTCCTCATCAGAAATATAGAGAAAAAAGCAGTTATTATCTCCTTTGATGATAGAGGCGTATTCTTTGTCACCGAGCACGGTATAGCCTTTGTGGGTAAGCAGTTCAGCGAGAAGGATTCCTGCGGTATTTACTCCAGATCCAGCCGGTCCAGAAAATCAGATACTAATTTGCATTTTTTGAGTTATCAGTTAAAAGTTCAAGATTGCAATTTATAGACTGGGAAAAGTATACGGAAATGATTCTTATTTTCAAAAAAAAACTGAAGACTGATTCAGCTTTTGCTTGACATTTTTTATAAAGAAAAAAGGAACTAAGGTAAATCTTACCATTAGTTCCTTAGCTTAATTACTATCGAATCATTGCTAATGCTTGATAGTAATCTTTCTCTGTGCAAAATGCTTTTCCTAAAGGGAAAGCATAAATCTTTGTTTTGTTCTTTGCAATCTTAATGATTACTACCGGTAAGCCTTCTTGTTTGTAAACTTGGACGTTTTCGGGAAGAGAGCTTCCTTCCGAATACTTCCATTCCTTGGTTATAACTGGGGTAAATCCCTTAATGATGACAAATTCTCCAGGAATTACCGCTTTAGCCTGATCCAATGTAAATACTTTTTGAATTTCGCTCATAATTTTTAGAATTATATTTATACCTATGTTTTTATTAACAAATCAAATATACATAAATTAAAACGAATGTCAATAAAAAGTGCTTTGATTTTTTATTTCCTTATTCCTTCAATCAACTCTGGGAATTTAGGTTGATTGATATGTTGTCTATCTTCAAAAATAATAAATTTTGCACTTGGAAGCTCGGCTTTTATTCTTTCGCTATGAGAAAAAGGGACACAAGGATCGTCTTTGGAATGCCGTAGGAAAATCTGATTTGTTCTTTTTTCTAGGTTTTTTACAATACTCAGATCATAAGCGAAATCTCATAGATAGTTATCTCCTTCATTGAGCCCTTGTTCATCTAATGCGGGAGCAACCAAATGCAACTGAGAAATGCTAAGAGGAAACTGGTTTTCTCAAAGGTATTTGATCAGAAACATTGCACCAAGTGAATGTCCGATTACAATCAACTTTTCTGAGTCTAAAAAAGGAAGATATTTTTCAAACCAAAGTTTCCATGCACTATAACGAGCCATATCTTTGTTTGGCATTTCAGGCTTTATTACCTTAAATTCTGGTAATTGTTCTTGGAGCGTCATTCTTCGTCTTTTCTTTTCCTCAAAGGGATTAACTTCTCGTGTTGCCATTGTTTTTAGGAGTTCGTCATTATCTTTTATTAAGTTTCATCCGTGAATAAAGAGGACTTGTTTCATGAGCTAGGAGAGAAAGGGTAAAATCATCCCTGACTATAAAAGAAATTTCTGTAAAATCAAGAAAAAAGAAGTCAGATTTTGACCTCTTTTTTGTCTATTTCCCATGCCTAATATACCCGGTAGGATGATAGTCAAGAGCGGTTATTAGCTCTCAATTCCTCTTTTTATCATCTCTTTTCTTTTTTCAAGGCTACAATTTTTTTTTGTCTTTGCCTTTTCAGTGATTCTTCTATTTTGCGATTGATTTTCCCTTTATTCATTGCCAACTTTTATACTAAAATCTAAATAATCTTAATTTCTATTGCCAATACTCCAAATTTTGCTTCTTGATCTGGAGTATAAAACTTATGATAGACAGCGACTCCTTCTTGAATATCCTGAATTCAAGGCAAAACGTGCTTGAGTCATTCATTTTCCAGCATAGATTGAAATGTGGGATAAGAAGTTAGATTTACTACTTCCAATACTTCTCCTGTATCTTCAAACTTCAAATAATCTCAAATCTTCAGGTCTGCAAATTTTCCTTTGTTCAGTCTTCCTTCTACTGTCTTCTCTCCTGAAAGAATGAGTGATTTATAGGGGTCTTTTACTGTAAAATAAGTATACATAATCTAATATCTAGAATTTAAAAGCTATTATTCCGTATTTTTTTATTTTTTCTTTATATCCAGGGATTCACTCATAGATTTTTACTGCATCTTCTTTTGTTTTTATTCATGGAAGAATATTTTCAAGTCACTCATTTTCTATATATTCTTCTAATGAGCTATATTTTATAATATTGGCAATTTTTTTTGATATTTGTTTATTTCAATTGATAAATGTAATTACATCTCCTATTTTATAATATTCAAAGCTCTTTCCAGATCTTCATTCTACTGTCTTTTTACAACTATTCAATTGACTGAAATATGGTTCTTTTAAAGTTAATATTCTATTTTTACTTAATAGGTTTTTATGCAAAGGATAGTATAAATAGACCTCACTATCTCAATCTGTTTTATATTTATTATATACCTCATATAAAGGATTAAAACCAATATTTCTAAACATATTAAAAGATCAAGGTGCTTTATTCTTAGATACAGAAACTAAAATTCCATCGATATTTTTATAATTTTCCAATTCTTTCAGTAATATATCTCGTAATTTCCAAATATGACCTTCGCCATGTTGTCCAAATAGAAACAAACTTTTTATTTCTAAGTATCAATTTTTTGTTTGAATTGAGCTTTCTTCATTAATAGGGGAATTCTTAAATGCTAGAATTCCAATAGGACGATTTTTATACTCTAGTATAATACAATCTCTATCTGATCATTTTAACAGTTTAAGTGCACTTTGTTTTTGCGAACCATAAATAGGACTAAGCTGTTTATAACAACTCTTAAATATATCAATCAATTCTTCTTTTGTATACATAGATAAATTTTTTAAACCATATTCATTGACTATATTAATCTTAGAATTAATATATTCTTGTAACGCTTCCATACCTATTATTTATAAACACCTTAAAACTCACAAGTCTTTGGAGCTCTTGGGAAAGGAATTACGTCACGAATATTTTCCATTCCACTTACATACATTACGAGTCTCTCAAATCCAACTCCAAAGCCTGCATGAGGCACCGTTCCGTATCTTCTCAGATCAAGGAACCAGCTATATGCTTCGGTATCAAGTCCCATTTCCTCCATTCTTTTCTTGAGCTTTTCAAAATCATCTTCTCTTTGACTTCCTCCGATTAATTCTCATACTCCTGGAACGAGCAAATCCATCGCTCTTACTGTTTTTTCATCATCATTAAGCTTCATGTAGAATGCTTTAATATCTTTTGGATAATCAGTCACAAAAACCGGACCATTAAACACTTTTTCTGACAAATATCTTTCGTGTTCAGTCTGCAAATCAATTCCCCATTCAGGTTGATAATCAAATTTCTGACCAGATTTTTTCAAAAGCTCTATTGCTTCAGTATAGGTTACTCTTCCAAAAGAAGCATTGACTAAGGTTTCAAGTCTGGCTTTTACCCCTGGCATGATAAACTTATCAAAGAAATCCATCTCTGCTTCGGCATTTTCTAGTACATAACGGAAAGCATATTTGAGTAAATCTTCAGCAAGTTGCATATTATCAGTTAAATCAGCAAATGCAATTTCAGGCTCAATCATCCAAAATTCTGAAAGATGTCTTGTGGTATTTGAGTTTTCAGCACGAAAAGTAGGTCCGAAGGTGTAAATCTTTCCGAAAGCAGTTGCGAAAGTTTCGCCCTCGAGCTGACCACTCACCGTAAGTGAAGCCTGCTTCCCAAAGAAATCCTTACTAAAGTCAATAGATCAGTCTTCCTTTTTTGGTGGATTTTTGAGATCAAGGGTCGTTACTTGAAACATTTCTCCAGCTCCTTCACAGTCACTTGCGGTAATAAGTGGGGTATGAGCCCAGATAAATCCGTTTTTGTTGAAGAAATCGTGGATAGCAAAGGCAAGTAGACTTCTTATTCTAAATACAGCGGAAAAGGTATTAGTTCTTGGCCTCAAATGAGCAATAGTTCTGAGATATTCAAAAGAATGTCTTTTTTTCTGAAGTGGGAAAGTTTCATCTGCTTTTCCAATGAGGGTAATTTTGCTTGCTTTAAGTTCAAAATCCTGTTTTGCTCACTCTGATTTTACGAGCTCCCCTTGTACTTCAATACTACTTCCTGTAGTAAATTTACAGATTTCTTCAAAATTATTTAAGCTTGATTCAAAGACAATTTGGAGGTTCTTGAGATATGAACCATCATTAAGCTCAATAAATCCAAAGACCTTAGAATCCCTAAGACTTCTTATTCGTCCATTTACAAAAATTTGACTCCCAATTAATTTTTCATAGGATTGATAAATAGTTTTGATGCTTGTTATTTGCATATTTTTTAATCTAAAAAAATAAATCAAATTTTTTATAGCCAATTTGGCTTCACTTGCAAGGGAAAGCTTATTTTTTTGTCTTTAAAAAATCGCTAAGGATTTAGTTAGGAAGAAATATTTCTCAGAAAAACGGAGCAGGTTTTCTTATTTATTTTTCATTTTATGTCTGATAAATTCAATGATCATTGGTAAAAGGGAAAGTATGATAATAGCAAAAATAATCAGAGTAAACCTCTTTTGTACTACTTCAAGGCTTCCAAAAAAATAACCAGCATAAGTGAAAAGCGTTGTTCGTAATGCTGCCCCTATGAGATTGAAAGAAATAAAATGTTTATAGGTCATCTCTCCAATCCCAGCTACAAAAGGCGCAAAAGTTCTGATAATAGGGATAAATCTTGCATAAATAATTGTTTTTCATCCATGTTTTTCATAGAAATGATGCGTTTTTTCCAAATGTTCTTTTTTGATTCGTTTATATTTTTCACTGAAAACTTTTGGTCAGAGAATTTTTCAGATTTCATAATTTACAGTATCACCAAGTACTGCAGCACAAAAAACAATAATCCAGATAATATGCACATTGATTCCATTTTCAGGATTTCCTGCCAAAGCCCCAGCAGCAAAAAGTAGTGAATCGCCAGGTAAAAATGGCATAATCACAAGACCAGTTTCAATAAAGATAATAACAAATAAAATCCCATAAATTCGCATTCCATACTCAATAAAAAGTTGAGCAAGGTGCTTATCAATATGCATAATAAAATCAATAAGATATTTTATTGTTGAAAGAAGAGTATTCATAACTAAAGTTTCAAAAAAATAAAAAATCAGAATTTTTTTTATTGTAAGGCTCGCATAAAAATTGCCGAACTTTGACCAATATTGAGGCTTTCTTTAATCCCATGCATCGGAATAAAAACGACTTCATCTACGGTATTCAAGGTTTGAGAGAGAACCCCTTCTACCTCATTTCAAAAGATAATTGCAAGATTTCAGTCAGATTTTGAATTGTAGGCGTCAAGGGATGTAGCTTCAGGAGTTATTTCTGCTGCAATAATAGATATTCAGAGTTTCTTTGCCTCAAGAATCGCATCTTCTGTATAGTTAAACTGTTTCAAATGAACATGATCTTCGGCTCCAAGTGAGGTTTTCTTAACTTTTGGGTTATCAAACGGGCTAGGAGAGTAACCAGTTAACCATACCTCTCGTCCTAGAGCATCAGCAGTTCTAATACAATTTCAAACATTGTAAGCGGAGCGGATATTTTCTAGGATAATAATTTTTCTTCACATATAAAAGAGTAAGGCATAAAAATTCGAGGAAAATGTAACAAAATACAAAAATAATGCAAGTCAAATATAGAAAAAGAAAATCTCTCTTGAAAAAAGTCTGAGTTTAGCTATCTTTCTATATGATTTATCTTGTTCAAAACTTTTCTATGGTAAAAAAATTTTATATCACGACGGCAATTGCTTACATGAATGCAGGTCCTCATGCAGGGCATGCTCTAGAAATTATTCAGACTGATGCTTTGGCAAGGATGTGGAGATTTCTCGGTTATGAGGTGATTTTTCAAACAGGAAGTGATGATCATGGAATGAAGATCCGAAATGCCTCTAAACAAGCTGAACTAGAAGTTCATGATTTCGTTAATCAAAATACTCAGCTTTTTAAGTCTTTATATAATAAGCTTGGGATTTCTTATGATGTATTTCAGCAGACTTCTAGTAAAGAACTGCATTATCCTTGAGCTCAATTGATGCGAAAAAAGCTGGTTGAAGCTGGAGATCTTTACAAAAAATCTTATAAAGGCTTGTATTGTGAGGGTTGTGAAGCGCTTAAGTTAGAAAAGGATCTTATTGATGGTAAATGTCCTGATCATCCTAACAAAGATCTGCAGGAAATTGAGGAGGAGAACTACTTTTTCAAGCTCTCAAAATACAAAGACCAAGTCGCTCAGCTTATCAAAGATGGAGTCTATCAGATTGAGCCTGAAATCAGAAAAAATGAAATCCTTGCTTTCTTGGAAAAGGCCGAAGATGTGAGTTTTTCTCGTCAGAAAGCGAAGATGCCGTGGGGAATCCCGGTTCCTTGAGATGAGGAGCATGTGATGTATGTGTGGTGTGATGCTTTGACCAATTATTTGACCGGACAGGGATTTGGGCGTAATGATCAACGAGAAGCAATTTGGCCTGCAGATGTGCATGTGATTGGGAAAGATATTCTTAGATTTCATGCTGCTTTTTGGCCTGCAATGCTGATTTCTGCTAAGCTTCCTTTACCAAAAACCTTGCTTGCTCACGGACATTTGACACTCAATGGTGCGAAAATGTCCAAATCTACTGGGAATGTCCTTGATCCTGAAGCGGTAATTGAACAGTATGGTAGAGATCCTTTTGTATTTAATTTACTTTACGATGTTTCGCTCAATGCTGATGGAGATTTCTCTATGGAGAGGCTTGCAAATGTTTATAATAGTATGCTGATCGGCGCTTGGGGGAATCTCGTGAATAGGGTAGTCAGTCTTTGTGGAAAGTATGGAATCAATACTTGAAAAGCTGATCCTGAACTCTTGAAATCACGGAATGAAAGTGATGAGGATCTGAATTTTGATACTTTTTTGCAGAAAATAGAAGCTCGCTACCTCAAGACTTTTGATTTGCAGGGGTATTTGCAGGATTGGTACCGCATTGTGCAGAAGGCGAATGAATTTATTACGAAAGCTGAACCTTGGAAAAAATGGAAAGACGAGGCAACGAAAGCTGAAGCTGAAAGAGATTTACAGTTTTTGCTTTATGTAGTGAAAAATCTGACCCTTCTCTCTGCTCCAATCCTTACCATCGGTTTTGATAAGTTGAAAGCAATCTTGGGAATTGAGGCTTTGCAAGCGATTGATACGAGCAAAAATCTGGACTTCTCACTGGTGCAGTCAGCTTTTGACTTGAAAGAGTTTAGTGTAGATTTGAAGCCTGAAATCTTATATGCGAGAGTAGAGATATAATTCCAATGTTACAATTTTTAGTATTGAAAAATCCCTTGACTAACAGCCAGGGATTCTTTTGGGGATTGTGATTTCTCCCTCAATTACGCAAATATTGCCACAATCAATGGAAGTAACGCATATTTCTCCATCCTTTCCTAAAATTAGTTTATTTTTTTTCATATTTTTTCTTTTTTAAATTTACAGAGGGATTATATTTAATTGCTATAAGATTACAACTATTATTTTGTTTGTAACGCAGATTTTAAAAGAAAAAAAATACGACATCACGAAATCCTCAAAATGTGCTAACGAAAGGCTAGAGGATTTTTTCTTTTTAGTCTTGTTTTTTTTTGTTGCAAAGTTATTCTCTAGTCGTAATAAAATAAAAAACCAAATAAAAAATCTGATTTCTCTTTTGGTAAGGTGTCCTTACTTATTGAGAAAGGATAAATTGAGTAATCTACCCTGACGAAAAATTATCATTTCACTTGGAACCGATTTTGTTTAATTGTTGTAGAAAGCAGAAGGCTTTTTACTCTTGGTAGCTCGTGTTGCTGAGACTAAAAAACCCGCTGTATTCTAAGGGTTTGCTTTTCGGTTCCAGGTACTCATCTGGACCAGAAGTATTTCTTCTTGGTCTTTTTTTTTACTTGAAATTTTAAGGCAATCCCTTAGAGTTGAGTCAGCTTTATTTTCTCTTTTTTCTCATGACTGAAAATAAAAAAACTGAAGAAAAACTTTCAAAAAATCTTGAAAATCCTCTTTTAGAAGCAGTAAAATCTAATGATTTAAGTACAGCGATGTCTTCTACACCTCAAAAAAAGAAAATTCTTCCAAATCAGATTCCTCCTTCTTTGGATAAGTTTGAAAATGCTTTGAGTGGAGAAAGGGAGGAGAGGTAGTTTTTAAATCATTTTATTCAAATAATGGAGAAAAGGGTGGTTGTAAAACATGAATACTGCATTCATTGTTGAGTTTGTGTAATGCAGTGATACTGTCTTGTAAAGGATGGAAAAAAATATGTTAAGGCTGATCTCCCCAAAGAAAAATGGTCAGAAGCTGAGATGAATTGCCCTATTTGAGCGATTCAGCAAGTAGAGGAAGAGTGTGAAGAATAAGCTTTATTTACTTCTTTTTTCCTTATAAACGAGAAGATTAGAATGCGAGATTAGATTCTTCACTGTGTTCAGAATAACAAAGCGGATTGTCTTCCTGATCGATAGCGAAGGATATAAAATTATTAGCATATTTCTTTAATTTTTTATTGATAATAACTGTATTTTATCTTTTTTATAGAACTAGACAATGTTGACATTAATTCAGCAGATTCAAAGTAAAACTTGAATGGAAACTTGAGTAATTAGCAATATTATTCAGCTTTTAGATGATGGGAATACGGTTCCTTTTATTGCTCGTTATCGTAAGGAAATGACGAAGGGGGCGACTGATGAGCAACTTCGTGATTTTTTTGAACTCTATAGTTATACCAAAAATCTTGAAGCGAGAAAACAAGATGTGATCCGTTTGATTGATGAAAAAGGTTTACTTACTGAAGAATTAAAAAATCAGATTTTAGCTGCTGAAACGCTTGCGAGAGTAGAGGATCTCTATAGACCTTTTAAAGAAAAGAAAAATACCAAAGCAACTATAGCAAAAGCAAAAGGACTAGAATCTCTTGCAAAAATTCTTGCGAAAGCAGAACTTTCAAAAGAAGCATTTGAAGTGAAAGCAGAAGAATTTATCAAAGATACAGGAGACGAGAAAACGAGCGTAAAAGACAGAATAGAAGCGATCCAAGGAGCAAAAGATATTATCGCTGAAGAAGTTTCTGATCATGCAGACTTGAGATCAGATTTGAAAAGTTTTGAAGAACAGCATGCTTTATTAGAGACGAAGGCAACTAAGACTTTTGAGGAAAATGGAGTCTATAAAATCTATCAAAATTATAGTAAAAAGCTCTTTGATATGCCTTCTTATGCCTATCTTGCCGTAAATAGAGCTGAGAAAGAGAAACAGCTTTCCGTGAAATTACAATTCTCTCAGGAGAAAATTTTAGCCTTTTCTGCTCAGTATTTTATTCCAAAAAATGCAAATACTTCTGTAGTGTATTTACAAGAGGCGGTTGATGATGGGCTTTCTAGGCTGCTTTTACCTTCATTAGAAAGGGAACTGAGAAGCGATAAAAAGAGACGAGCTGATGAATCTGCAATCAAAGTTTTTGGAGAGAATCTCAAGCAACTTTTGCTTACTCCTCCAGTGCAAGGATTGACGGTTCTCGGTTTTGATCCTGCTTTTAGGACTTGATGTAAACTTGCCATAGTAGACAAAACTTGAAAGTTTGTAGACAAAAGCGTAATCTATCCGACCGAACCTCAGAAGAAAATCGCAGAAGCAGAGCAGACTTTGCTTGATTTGGTGAAGAAATATCAGGTTGATCTTATTGTTATTGGAAATGGGACGGCTTCTAGGGAATCAGAAAAAGTTGTGGTGGATTTTATCAGAAATCATAAGCTGAAACTTCAATATATGATTACTTCTGAGGCTGGAGCTTCGGTTTATTCTGCTTCAGAACTTGCACAACAGGAATATCCTGATTTAGATGTTACGATTAGAGGAGCAATTAGTATCGCTCATAGAGTGCAGAATCCTCTTGCTGAACTGACAAAAATTGATCCCAAGGCGATCGGAGTGGGGCAATATCAGCACGATGTAGATCAAAAATTCCTCAAAGAAAAGCTCAATGAAAAGGTTGAAGATGTGGTAAATGCCGTTGGAGTTGATGTAAATACCGCGAGTTATACCTTATTGCAATATATCGCTGGGCTTTCTTTGTCGGTTGCCAAAAATGTCGTTGCGTATAGAGATAAGAACTGAGCTTTTACTGATAAGAAGCAGATCAAAAAAGTGAAAGGACTTTGACCAAAAGCTTATGAGCAGGCGATTGGTTTTCTCAGGATTAAAGAGGGGAAAGAGCCTTTGGATGCGACGGGGATTCATCCTGACCACTACAAACAGATTTCAGCTTTTATTGAAGAGGAATTAGGGATAAAAAAGAAAAATCTGACGCTTCCTCTGGAGTTTCCTGACTATCCAGAGCAAGAAATTCAGCAGTTTGCTCAAAAATATGAGCTTGGTTTTGAAACGATGGAAGACTGCTTGAAAGAACTGAAAAGACCAGGTTTAGATCCTAGAGAAGAACTAGAGAAACCTTGCTTTAAATCCGATGTTTTGGATATAAAAGATGTGCAGATTGGGATGAAACTGCAGGGAATTGTGAGAAATATCACGGATTTTGGAGCATTTGTAGATGTGGGATTGCATAATGATGGCTTAGTGCATAAATCGCAAATGGCAGATTATTTCGTTATCAATCCAATTGATGTGGTGAAGGTTGGACAGCAGGTGGAAGTCAGAGTTTTGGATATTGATCTTGAAAAAGAAAAGCTTTCACTTTCTATGAAAGGGGAGTGAGGAACTATAAAAAAACCAAGACAAAAAGCTGAATCAAAAGCTGAAAGAAGAGAGAAGTCGGATTTTTCTTTGGGTGGAAATATTACTTTTTCTTAACAGTTGGTTTTTGCTTTTTACTTGCAATAAATAATTGATTTACTATATTCCCTTCTCGGAAGATCATGTTTTTATATAATTTACCGTTTGAATGGGAAAATTATGAAAAATGTTTATTTTTGTGGCATTAAGCTTATTTTTATGGCTTGGAAGCCGAGGTTTATTTAGTTCTGCTCAGGTTTCTGTATGAAGTCAGACTTTTTATCTTTGAACAAATGTAAATGGTGTTTGGGATCAGACTGCTCAGACGCTGACAGTTCAGGGAAATGGTAAGATAGATCGTAATAAGTGGATTCAACTGAAAGGTGTTTTATGATTGGAACAAACAACTCTTAATAAGATTGAATTTAAATCTGGAGTACAGTTCCCGGATAATGCAAGCTATTTTTTCTCAAAAGTAAAGACGGCAAATATTGTTTTTTCTGATGAAATGAATACGAGTAATGTAACGAATATGTTTGCTATGTTTCAAGATGCTAAAGCTTTTAATGGAGCAAATATTGGAAAATGGGATGTGAGTAAGGTTACTAATTTTTGAAACATGTTTTATCATGCTACAGCTTTTAATGAGGATTTAAGTAATTGGAATACTCAAAGTGCTACAGGTATGCAGAGAATGTTTGAGGGAACAATAGGTTTAAATAAAGCTATTCATTTTAAAAATGTATGAAATTTAGCTATTGCGAGTCATATGTTTTATGAATCTAGTGTCCCTAGTGTAAAACTTGAGAAAACTTCTAACATTATTGATATGAAGTATATGTTCGCAGGTGCTAAAGTCTAGAGTGTAGATTTGGATGATACGAGTAAGGTTACTACTATGCAAAATATGTTTTCAAACGCAAAACTATTTAATGGAGGGAATATTAAAGAATGGAATATCAGTAATGTGACTAATATGAGTCGTATGTTTTGGAATTCAGAGAATTTTAATCAGCCAATAGGAAGCCGAAATGTTAAAAAGGTAACTACTATGGCTGGAATGTTTTTGAATGCTTTCTCTTTTAATCAGGATATCTCGGAATGGAAGACTAAATCCTTAAAAGAGGGGTTGAATTTTATTGCTAGTAATGATTCTGCTAAATCATTAAGCTTTTCTAGGGAAACATTATGAGAAACTTTTGAAAAAATGGAATACAAATTTAACAGAAAATAAACCTGATTTCACTCTTACGATCCAGGCTCCTTATTGCTTTGAGAAAGATGCAAGAAATTCGTTAACGCAAAAAGGTTACAAGATACAAAGGGATGAAAGAGATTGTGAATTAGAACCAGAATTGGAATATCAGACTGGTTCAACAACTACAATCACTAGTACTCTTACAATAGGCAGTCTTCTCCCTGCTGATCAAATCAAGGCAAAAATTGTAACAACTGGAAGAACTCTCAAACCCTATATTGAACTCGCATATCAGCTCGGAATCATGAAAGGAAGCGGACAAGGAGATGGAGTATTCAGACCATTTGAATTTATCTCTAAAGCTGAGGTAAATGCGGTTTTGATTAGAATGCTTCTTAAGTCGTATCTTGATGAAACAGGAATGCTCCGATATGCTCCATACAATCAGACTTCTAGTGCTTTAAATATCATCACTCAAGATGCTGGACTTGAACCTATTTCAAGAAATCATGTAGCTCTCATGCTCTTTAGAGCTTATAAACAGCAGGTTTTTGACTGGAAAGAAATTGATTACTTCTCTTATGTCCTCAAGCAGAGAGCTAACTTTGTAAAGTAAATGATGCTTTCGCTTAGCTTCTAAAGGATTGATTTCTTAGGAGCTAAGCTGATTTAGAAGTAGATTATAAAAAGTCATAAAAAATTTGCAATTTCCTTCATTTCTGAATATAATGATACCGTCATCAAGAAAGAGAGAAAAAAACTTCCTTGATTGGCAATTATGATGAGGTCTTTAGCATAAGTTTATAGAAAAAGTTCCTTCAATTCCTTTTCTTTTATGAGCTGAAGAAGATTTGTCCATCTTTAGTATGGAGGAGTCCCTTCTGAAGTGTGGTTTGAATAGACAATTCCGCATAATCTTTCTCTTCTCAAATGTAGAAGAAAGGGCAATAAAAGAAAGTCTGATTTTTCGTCAAAAGTTCCTGTTAAGAGCGGGAGTTTGTGACTTATTCCCCCAAAAAGGAGTAGGGAAAGAAAAATCGGTTTTGAAAGTCCTTCTCAAAGAAACTCCCTTTAGCATTTTCGTTTAAAGCATAAAGAAAGGTAAGGTTCAAACTCGCTTTACTAAGTTCTTTTTTGCTATGGAATGCTCAAGGCTTTTTAGTTTGATTATTGTTGAAAGAGTTATCGATAGAGGAGGGTAGTTCCCTTGCTCTTAACTCTTTCCACTCTTAGAGATTCAGATTTCTTTTCTTTTTGAAGGGTAAATCTCCTCTAAAGAAAAAAATAATCTGATTTTGTTATCTGGTGAGCTCTTGACTTTAGGGTCGCCTAAAGCACTGGATACTATGAAATTTAAGAGATTTCATAGCTTTAGGAAAGGCAACTATAAACTTATTTCTCATCATAAGGAATAAGGAGTAGATTCAATTCTGCTTCTTTTTTTTATTTTAGAGTATTTCGCTTTCTATAGTGATTATCTCAGCTCCATACAGCTCTCTCATTTTTTGGAGAACGCTCTCTACCTTGTACCTGGGGTCTTGCTGACTGGCATAGTACCATTTTTGTGGCTCTACAAGATAGATTTTTTCTAATGCTTGGAAATCCTGAAATATTTCCGATCAAGTGCAAAAAATAAGCTTTTCATTTCAGGTTTTGATTTTTCGCCAGTTGCTGTTTTTTTTGCTTTGAGTATCTAGTGAGCTGAGAAAAGTTCCCCTAGTCTTCGTTAGGTCAATGCTATTGTGAAAAGTCCATAGATCAGGGAAAACGACTAAAATCTGACCTTTTTTTTCGTTCTGAATGTTTATTTTCCCCAGCTGAAAGTTGATGATTTGACCTTTTTTACTGACTTTTTGCTCTTTCAAAATAAGCTTCTCAATATTGGAATCTAGGAAAAGTTGCATTACCTTTTTATAGCTTGTATATCGCTGATAAGTCATTCGGTGGAGGAGCTGAAGAGTTGGCGCTGAAAGTAGTTTTTTGTAAGCGAGAGAAAAGTTCGTAGATCAGGTATAAAGCGTAGTATAAAGCTCAGGAAAACTTATTTCTTCTCATAAAACAAGAAAAAAATCTGATGCTGATTGAAGGAGATCTCCAGCTTGAACATTCAGATTCCCGTCTTTGAGGAGAAAAACTCTATCAAATCCTGCATACTGCGTGAAGCTATAAAGGTACATTTTGAGAGTAAAATCATTATAAATCTCTTGATCTCAAAATAGATATATTTATATAAAAATCAATCTTTTATTTTTTATTCGCTATATTCATGGAAGAAAGAAAAAATTATAAAACACTAGGAATGATATTTCTTTTAAGTTCTATATTTATAGTAATACTCTGGATATTTATGAGTATAATTTTTTGGTTTCTTGAATCTTTAGTTGGAGAATTATCAGAATCTTTACTGACAGTAAAGTCGTTTCTAAATTATCTACTCTGAATTTTTTCATTTTTAAGTATTTCTCTTCTCTTCCCTTTTTGAATTTATTTTTTGGATAAATCTTCATCTGAAATTAGTTTTTTTGAACTTCGTAAAGAAGCATGGAACATAGTTTGGAATCAGAAAAAAGCTGGGATGTTTTTGCTTATTTGACTTGTTATTTCTTTGATATTTGTTGCTTATTATGTACTTAATTCATTTTTTTTCTCTTCTTTGGAAGTAATGTCAGATAGTTTTTTAGTGGCTCTTGGAAAATCTATTTTATCAATAATATTCTGAATCTGATTTATTTCTTTTTCTTTAGCTTTTTTTCAGTGAATATCCGTAAAATTTAGTACTTATTGGAAATGAATTTCTTGATCTAGAGTTCGGAAGGCAGTAGTTGGAGATATGCTGTTTTCTGTTTGTATATTTTTAGGATTTTTATTCTTTATTGTTCCATGAATTATTCCTTTGGTAAGATTACAATTTTTTCTCTATGCTATTGTGGATAAATGATTTTGACCTATCAAGGCCCTAAAGTGGAGTTGGAGTATTACAAAAGGACATTTTTGGGAAATTGTGGTATTTCATCTTTATTTCTGCTTTTTCAATATCCTTTGATTTTTATGTTTACTTGTATGACTTGTTCGAACTATGCCTATGACGATGCTTGCTACAGCGAAATATTACTTACTTCTTTCTGAACAATATGAAAAAAAGCAAGAATTAGATAATCTTTCTTAAATAAAATATCTAAAGACTGATCTAAAATAAAGGTCAGTTTTTTTTTTGTAAAAAAGTTTGCTTTATGACTATAAATTCGTATAAGTTCACCCTGGTTAAAGGTCAGATTTTTATCTTTTTTATTATGAAAGAAAGTAATGTTAGATTGGATTATGAATTTTATCGGTGGTGATTATAATCAAAAGCAGATTGATGCTTTGATGCCACTTGTGAGAGATATTAATCATCGATATGCTAAATTTGATGCACTTTCTGATGCTGAA